>OLRI01002817.1_pt1 | contig 11298 bp, 14 predicted proteins | sample 1672871 | NCBI WGS metagenome assembly OLRI01 (sample SAMEA3136732, study PRJEB25190) | human gut metagenome
GACGATGCGGTCATCCATAAGGCGGCGGCCGGTACGAAGGTTACTGTGTTTACCGCCGCGGCAAATTCCAGTTTCACTTTCATCCCCGTGGAAAATGTTTTCAACCGCTTCTTTTCAGGAAGATGAAATTGTTTCAGGTAATCGGTAAATTTTTTCTGATCCCAGTCAGTATAGATGCCGGAAAGCATTTTTCCTATAAAAAGAGGAGTTAAATTCTCACCGTAATGAGAGTCGTTAAAGATGACGGCAATCTCTTTTTTGATTTCTTTCTCCTGTGATTTTAAATCCTGACCGAGAATATGGACCTCGTCATAGTCAGCTTTTACAATGTTTAGGATAGAATTGATCAAAGTTGATTTCCCGGATCCGTTTTCTCCGATCAATCCGAGTATCATACCGTAAGGAAGATCAAGAGAAATATGATCTAAAGTGAAATCTTTATATTTTTTTGTGAGATTTTTTATGTGTAATGCCTGTTTCATGCTTGCTATACCTCCGTATAAACGATTTCTAAAGTTTGTTTTATTTCGTTTATTGAAAGCCCGTTTTCTTTTGCAAGAAAAGCTGCGTCAGTCAGTAATTGTTCAATACGCCTTAGGTTTTCCTCTCTGATAAAATCCTGATTCTCAGTTGAAACAAAAGTTCCTTTTGCAGGAACAGTAACGATAAATCCTTCTTTTTGCAGATTAGATAAAATTTTCACTCTCAAATTCAGTGCAGATATTTTGCTTTCCACCCTTGAGCATGATTTTTGAAACTCTTCTTTTGATGTACCAAACGCCAAAACAATACACGAAAAGCGGCCGACTGATTCGCCGGTTCTATCCAATCGTTTAATTGTTTCCTCCGCATTTTCAATACCCTGTTCCACACGTTGCTGTTCGATATAGTTTCGAGTTGATTCAGCAGTACCACGCATTACATTAAGTGTTTTAGCCAATGCTTGCATTAAATCTGCGTTCGATGTCGGTGTATATAATGTTGATACAATCGTATTTGGAATACCCATTATATCAGCCAGCCAACCAAACTTAGGGTGTGGTGTATATTGTGTAATTGCGTATGCCCTTACAATTTTATCACCAAACCTAAAAGAATTTTGGTCAAATGATACCGATATAGGAGCAACCGTATCCAAAATAGCTTTTAGCATTGGATCAATTTCAACTTCTTTCTTCTTACTTGAAGTCCTTTCTTCCACTAACGCTACGTCTTTTACTGGCGTCTTTTTTTCATTTTTAATAGTATTTGTTTTTCTATTATTTGCCTTTTTTACTTTCTTATTATTGCTTTTATTCAGCATTGTAATAACTACAAGTGCTATTACAATAAGAAGAAATATAATTATTTTTTTTACCATTTCCACATTTCCTCCCAATTATTATCCGAGAAATACATAACCGGAGCTTTAACCGCTTCAACTATATTATCTACATCTTGCTCAGCAAGTGCAGCAACCGGGTCTGTGTATAAAGTCAATACATATACTATTTCTTTTAAATTCAACAGTTTTGCATTCACTCCGGCTTTACGGTATTTCTCTGTCATTTCTTTTGCTCTTTGTTGCAAATGTTCAACATTTTTATCCCAAATCGTAACATAGAATTGCGGAGTAAATGATGAATTTTCGGTCGCAATTTTATCTAAATATTGAACTTCCTCATTTATAAACAACTTACGTTTTTCCGACGCAGTCTTTTTCAATGATAACAAGCCATTTGTAATGCCGGAAATATCTACTGCACCCTGTACTTTTATCAGTCGGTATGGTTCTGTTTCACCGTTTAATTCAGCTATTATCTTTGTAGCCTGTATTACTTGTTCTTTTTCTGTCATTAATTCACGAGATATTGCCTCAAGACCAATCATCATAATTGCAATACCCGATTTATTTATAATCATATTTTCATGTATGCTTTCGATATTAACAAAGTCTTGAGTTGTATCTTGTGTCCCACTATTATTACTTGGTGGAAACAATAAATTTTTTATTGTATTAAACAAAGTCTGATTCCTCCCTTCAAATAAAAAAGGAACTGTAATTACTACAGTTCCAAATCATCATCTGCTTTACTGTTCAACTGTTAAGCTATCTTTATATTTCTTTATAATATAAGCTTCTTCATCTTCAATATGGTTATTGTAGCGATAAGATCGTTGCGTGGTTGCAAATTTTATCATATACCTGATATAATCTACTATACATTGATTAGTAGTATCTTTTACAAAGATAAATACTCCGACAGCCATTGAACACATGATCTCAAACGCTAACTGTATCGAGCTGTGTTTTATAATGAATAGTATTATCCATATAACACTGGTAATTGCCGTAAATGCCAGTGTTTTAAACAATTCCGACATTCCATATCCTTGAAATATCATTGTTTCTGTTTGTATATTTATAGGAATGTATATTTTATTCTTTTCCATTAGTTGCCTCTCCTTTTTTATGATAAATTTATGTCATAATAGTGGAATATTAAATCTTTTATACCCCATGCACATTCAGCTACTACAAGGAAAATTAAAGAATTTTTTATCCTCATTTTATTCTCAGCTACTCCACCGTCATCGTTGTTAAAATTCATCTTTAACAAACAAATAACAACTCTGCAAGCAACACCAAGTCTTATTATGATTTGAAGAAGTCCAATAATATCAATCATTCTTTCCATAACATCAGCCTTTCTTCGCCAATCCTTTTATCATTTGCGCGATGTAGTATGTTTGCGTAATTCCACCACCTCCACCACCGCCAGGATTATAGATTAATTCCTGAAGTATTCGTGGTGAATTAACTGCCGTTATTGCAAATACTATAGCCCATATTAAATGTCCGCCAATCATAAATGATAGTGAAAGTTTACACAACACTACCTGCACCGTTACTGATAAAACAATCTGAAATAATTTGTTTACATATCCGGAAAAAACACCGCCATTTGCATCTATTATTCCTACACACGCTAATGGAAATCCCATTCGTACAATAAAAATTTCCGCTCCACGCATTAAGAATTTCATATATAGCATTATTATCAAAACTAAATATATCAGAATGAAAATAATCATTGTAAAACCGGCAGTATCTATCATAGAACGCAAGGTATCTGACAATGATGTCATTCCACCAATCCCCATTACATTCATTATTCCGGTAGTTAAATCTTCTATAACATCGACCAACCAACCATATAATATAGGGAAAGTCAAGGCACAAACAAGTGCCTTGACAAAGTTTGTTGTTAATTGTAGCGGGTCTGAAGATGGATCATCCGTCCATGCTATCCATGTATCAAAACCTTTTTTCAGAAACTTTAATACTATCAATACGACTGCAAATCCCATGATGTAATTTAAAATAGCTTCGGGATTAAATGTACTTCCGTTTAACCCTATTGATTTTTCTATCATTAATGTATGGTTTGCCAAAGTATCAAATCCCATATTAAAGTTTATATCAATATCGTCAAGTTCCGTATCAAAAAAGTTATTTAATATCCATTTTAAAAAGATAACAATTATATTGCCCACAAACTATCCCTCCTTTCTTCTTATATGTAAATACTGATTACTGATAATATGATACCAATGCTTTAATTACACCTGATGCCACAACTATACCAACACCTGATATCAATGATACAATCATTCTGGTCTGCCATTTTTTATGATCCATTTCATCTGCCATATTACGACGAAGCAAGCAATATATAACCATCAAAATCGTTACACCACTTCCTAGTCCTATAATCCAAGCTGTAACATCTTGAATAAGATTAGTTGTTCCGGTGGCTAACTTTGTAGATGATATACTGTCTGCAAAAGCTGCTTGTGCAGTAATCATCATTGCTATTCCTATTAAATTTATCTTTTCTAATATTTTTTTCACTACTTTTATCATCTTTGCATTCTCCTTATTTAAAAATCTTTTCGCCCATATTAATATTTTTATCAGTGAAAACACTTCTTCGTGGTGCCGGCTTTTTATACTTTCGCCAAATCCCCCATAGCTCTACAACCGCATTAATCTTTTCTGTTTTTCTGCGATTGTATCGTTCAGCACGAACATCCGTGTTATGTTTTACATTTCCTAATCCAAACATTTTATTAAATGGTGTTTTAGCCAAGTCATATGCGTGCATTATTACCGGTCTTGAGCCAACTATTAACACTTCAGGTCTTTCTATCAAAGAAAGTTCTTCAGGTTTTAATAATCGCCTGCCCATTAAATTTCTGCTTGCCGATATATTTGCACCTGTCATATCAAACAATCTCGTACCGTTATAACTGTTAGATTCGGAATTTGACATCGTTGTATAATCGCCTATTTCTTCACTTATCATTTTTCTCGTGTCCAAGTCAGATGATAGAAATATCCAATACTCGCAGTTTCCCACTATCGTTCTTGCACCCTCTTTACCATACTTCACTTTTTTGCTATCGCTCTCAAGCTGTGCAGTTGATTGTAGAAACAAATTAAAGCGTATTCCTCGACCACCTGCAACTGTTAATTTGGTTGCAAAGTCAGGAATAACCGCAAAATTACCAAATTCATCAAGTATAAAATTTACTCTTCTTTTCAAACGACCGCCTTGTAAATCTGCTACATCTGCAAGTTTGGTATAAATCTGGTCTACAAACAAGCTTGCAACACCGTAATATGTAGTGTTATAATCTGGTAAGATTATAAATATAGCTGTTTTTTGGTCATTCAAATCTTCAATTTTAAAACTGTTTGACTTTGTTAAGTTGTACACATTTATATCTGCAAACAGACGTAATGTAGCCAATGCAGATATGTTAAAGCTGCCTTGTGTTTTAGACGGTGCAACCTTCGTTGCCGATATTAATGCCAATGCCGGATGATTAGGATTGAGTGCTTCTATTGTGTCTATATAACGTTTCAACGGTGGGTTATCAGACATTTCACACATATTGTTAATGAAGTGATACACATTGGTAAGATTCTGATATTCAGGGTGTTCCCTGTTGTCATACACCACCGCCAATATGCATGCCGCCATAATTGATTTTTCACCCTCTGACCATATTTTTTCGCTCGATGTATCATTTCCGACTAATGCTTCAGTAATATCCAATGCTTTTTTTTGTGCTAACGGAATATTATCATCATTAATTGCGTCAATAACTTCTTGCAAAAAATTAAAATGGTCGGAACGGTCAGGATTTTTAAAATCAAGAACAAATACGTTATATCCCAATGCCTCAAGGAATGGATATGTATATTGATGAAGTTCCCCTTTCGGATCAGACACAACCATATTTTCTCCGGCAAGTCCTTCTATTCCAATAGTCGGTAACACGATACTTCTCGACTTACCGGAACGTGTTGCTCCTATTACCAATGTGTGCGTATCACTTCCGTTGATATAATATCTGTCCTTTTTTGTTCCAAAAAGTATACCGCCTTTTTCAATATACGATTTATCACTATTCAAATTTTTCACCCTTTCTTTATATCAAAAATAGAAAAATGATATATCCAAGCAATAAAAAAGGAACTAACGGAATTTCTTTATCTTTTACCGTCAGTTCCTGTTTCTGCTGAACATCACTATTGTTCTCTTTCTGATATTTTTTTAAATGTATACATTTTCTTGTCCAAGTAATTGCCGCCGTCAACATAAATGCAGTTGACAAAAGCGGCATTGTCAAATATATAAGAAAAGCAATATCAAAATCACCACTTCCCAATCTATCTGTTGAATGTGACAAACAAATGCAACATATACCGTAAATCAGTATCGTTATCAATTTATACACCATATCAAAATTAATTCCGATATAAATTCCGTAAACAATTTTTGCTATCAGAATAATACCGCACGTAATATATATAGGTATTGTATATGTGTGCATACAAACAATGTCGCTTACCGACTCAAAGCCTAATACAAGTAATGTCAACATAATTAATATTGATGTAAAATTGATATTCTTCATACAAACATATTCTATTGCACCAACGATACCCATAGTACCCATGCTCAATATTATCGGTATAGCTTTGTGTTTCGTTTTATCCGCTAAGTCTTTTTTCACAATGATATAAAAAATACTGCCAAGACAAAGTCCAAGCAGCATTGATAAAACTAAATACATTGTTTAATTCCTTTCACTTAAATATTACTCTTTGGCATATACACCCATTCTTTTTGCACATTCAGTGCAAATATTTTTACCATTATAGTTAAAAACGTCTTTTGCATCGCCGCAGAAAATACACGCCGGCTCATACTTTTTCAGGATAATGCTGTCATTATCATCAATATATATTTCAACAGAATCCTTGACGTCTATTCCGAATCTTCTTCGTACTTCTACCGGAATTACAACACGTCCAAGTTCATCAATTTTTCTTACTACTCCTAATGCTCTCATAAAATACGCTCCCCTTTATTCTTTCTTCATAAATTCTAAATCGTCATATCCATGTTTCATAAGTTCTTTAATATAACTGTCTTGCTTATTTATTTTTATTTCTGTAAAAACTGTATCAAGTTCATCATCTCGGTAAAAACGAGCCGAACCATACTGATTCTGTCCGGCTCGTTGCGGTATTTCAATATTCTTAGAAATTTTAACCATATCCGATTTATATGTAGATGTTCGTGATAGCTGTGCCGCTATCAATCCAAGCACAATAAATACCTCAAATGCTAAGAATATACTTCTTGCTCCCATATTACTAAATACAAGCTTGCACGTTTCAATGAATGGTGCAAATGTCAACCACTGATTATCTTTGATTAGCATTTTGTGCAATATAGCAGAAACAAAAATATTACACAAGCTTAGCAATACAAACACGATAGCAGCCGTTATATATTTTGTTTTTTTCTTCATGCTTATTTCTCCTCTGCTATATTAAGATATGCTTTTGCATTAAGCATTGTTGCAATAACTTCTGCTTTAGTTGCCGGATAACGACCTCTGAATGTATTATCTTCGTACCCTGACATAATACCATACGCATAGCACTTGCCTATATCTTCTTTGCATTTGGGACACGTTGTGTCCCAATCTGCAACATTCGTCATATCAATATCTGTATCCGGAAGTTTTAACATTCGTGAAACAACTTTTGCTACTGATTGCCTTGTTACAGGTTTTGTTTCATCAGTCATTTCCGTAATTAAAACATATCCCTGCTGTCGAGCATATTCCATATACAAAACAATATCATTTTTATCTTCTATGAAATTCACTGCTAATTTTATAAAATCAGCATAACTTATTGTTTCTTCAGGTTGCTCATCGGCATTTATTATACCGATTTTATTGGCTGTTTCCATTACATCACTGTACCAAATATCTTCAGATGCAGCATATACATTAATTCCGTTTAACACAATCATAGCAGAAAGAACAAGGATACTGAATTTATTAAATATTCTCATCATGCACCTCATCTTTCTGTATCTGTAATAACAACATCGGGAGTTGTTTTCCCTGCTGCATTATACTCTACATCTCCGGGGGATATTATATTAATTTTATATGCTGTATCCGATGGATTAGCCCAGTGTATTACTGCTTGATTGTTTGTAATAAGCCCCCATGGGCTACCACTTATTGAGTCTTTTTTCTTTGCTATATTAACATCTGTTATTCCTTTACAATTAAAAAAAGCATTCTTGCCAATAAAAACAACATTTTCGGGTATTATAATGTTATCTTGAAGATTTATGCAATGCATAAATGCCTCTTCTCCTATCGTTTTTACATTTTGAGGAATAACAAGTCTACCTGTGAAACCCTTGCAATTTCTAAAAGCATCATCACCAATAGATGTTACACCATTAGGTATTGTAAGGCTTCCTGTTAAACCACTGCAACGCTGAAAAGCACGATAGCCAATAGATGTTACACTATCAGGTATTGTAAGACTTCCTGTGAAGCTACTACAATTTGCAAAAACATAATCTCCTATTGATGTTACACCGTCAGATATTGTAAGACTTCCTGTGAAACCACTGCAATCATAAAAAGCAGACCCCTCAATAGATGTTACACTATCAGATATTGTAAGACTTCCTGTGAAGCCACTGCAAGCCTTAAAAGCACCACTTCCAATAGATGTTACACCGTCAGGTATTGTAAGACTTCCTGTGAAGCCACTGCAATAGGCAAAAGCACAACTTCCAATAGATGTTACACTATCAGGTATTGTTAAATTGCCTGTAATTTTATTACAATCAAAAAAGGCATAATCTCCAATAGAAGTGATTCCTTCATCTAAAACTAAAGTTGTGATATTATTTTTATAATTTTCCCAAGGTTTACTGTTAAGAGTATAATCATACATATCACCTGTGCCAGTAATACTCAATAAACCATCTTCATATAATGTCCATATCAAATCTTCACCGCACTTGCCGGTATCAACAATATTACTACTGCTGCTATACATTTGAATATTAGGTTTAATTGCGTTCTGCATTTCAAACGGTGCCGCATACACTGTCACAAATAGTACGTTGATTACTGTCCAAGCAATTAAACTAATCATAATTTTTTTTATTCGTTTCAATATAATCACCCTTTCCAAACACAAAAAGGGAGTAATTCCTCCCTTTTGTATTTTATTTTGTATGCTCAACTGCTGCCTCAAGAATTTGTTTGTATGCCCAATGAGATGTTTTTACATCAGTAAACGGATTTTTTTCATTTCTGTAATCCGTTCTGCCGAGAATGCTGTTAATTATCTTAACAGCTTCCGCTCTTGTTATCAGATTATCCGGTTTAAATGTATTATCGTCATATCCGTCTATATATTTTGCTTTATATGCCGAATAAATATATTTTGCACTCCACAAATCTGATTTTACATCTGTAAACGGTATTTTATCAAATTCGGTTAATGTTTTATTCTGCATTATCATCGTAACAAATTCTGCCCTTGTTATTGGATTATCCGGACGGAATGTTCCGTCTGTATATCCGTTTATAATTCCCGCTTTACTCATTGCAGTTACAGACTCATAATACCACGCACTTTCTTTTATATCAGAAAAGCTAATTGATTCACCTGATTTCGTATTAGTTAATACTCTATATAACATAGCCGCAGTTTCGGCTCTTGTTATATTGCCATCAGGGCGGAATGTATTATCGTCATATCCTGAAATATATGATTTATGTATTTCTGATGATTGTGCTGTCGGTGTTGGCGTTATTGCCACAGCCGGCTTTGGTGTTTCATCCGATACAACCTGTAAATATGCAACACCGTTTTTATCTGTTCTTCCTCTTAATGTTCTGCCATATTTATCTTTAATTTCAACGTCCTTGTTCGCCTGTGCTACACCTTTAACAGTAACTATCACCTTATAAACGCTGTTATACTCAATATTTTTCGGTATTGTTACATTTACATCACCACTCGTTTCAGTTGTTAGTAATACGTTATTATTCTGTATTACTTCAACTTTAGTATTATCTTTTTTCGATGATGATGATGATGATGATTTTTTTCTCACGATATTAAATGTTTGTTCTTTCTGTCCTGAGTAATTGCCAATAAACGTAACTACAACAGTTGCAGTACCAACATTTATATTATCGCGATATGTCAGCTTATAGTCAACATCTTTAACTAATCTTTTTCCGTCTATGGTTATATTTATATCATCGGTCGGAACAGGTGATATTGTAGGTATAGGTGTCGGCTCTCTATTTGTTTCATCTGCCATCGCAGTGATAAATATGCAACTTATCGACAAAACAAACGCAGTTATAACAGCAGTTATTTTATTTTTCACTGCCATTACCCCCTTCCTTTAAGTTCATCTTATTTTATCTGTTCTTATCAATGATTACCGGTTCAGGCTTAATTTCACTGCCGGTATATGTTTGGTTCGGAATTGCTTGAATTATAATTGTTTTATCGTCCTCAGCAACTACTCTTGCAGTAATCTCGAAACTTGTTGATGCCGTACCGGAATAGTTACCTATGAAAGCAATACTTACTTTAGCAGTACCGACATTTACGTTATCGGTGTAAGTCAAATTATAATCTTTATCTTTAACCAATGTGACCTCACCATATTTTATTGTCGGTGTAGGTGTAATTGCACTTCCGGTATAAGTCTGTGCAGCTGTTTCTGATATACTTACTTTCTCTTGATTAAGTACATCCGCTATAATATCAAAAGTCGTTGAAGCCGTACCGGAATAGTTGCCGATGAACGATACATTGATTTTTGCTTTACCGGCATTTACATTGTCCGTATATGACAATGTATAGTCCTTGTCCTTAACAAGGGTGACATCACCAAATTTAATTGTTGGTGTTGGTGTAATGGCACTTCCTGTGTATGTTTGTGCCGGTGTTTCCGATATATCAATCAAATCGTTTGATAGCGCTTTGGCAATGATATTGAAGTTTACACTTCTTGTACCTTCATAATTACCTTTGAAAGTAATATTGACCGTAGCCTTACCGACATTTACATTGTTCTCATAAGATAAATCATAATCCACACCTTTTGTAAGTTGTGTACCGTTATCGCTTAAAACTTGTACATCAGGTTTAATCTCGTTTCCGGCATTATATGTTATAGCTGAATTATTTTCTTGATTTTTTTCTTTGTCGTTGTTTGCCGCAAATCCTGTTACTATCGACATTGGTGTCGATAGTGCTATGGTTGCCGCTAAAATGCTTTTATACACTTTCTTCATTTTTCATCTTCCTTTCACATCTCAAAATCTTCATTCATATCAACTTCGGAATTAATTGGTTCAAGCTCAGCTGTTAAGTTTTGATATGCATAGTATTCTTCCGGTTTAACCGCTTGTCCGTTAGATATTCTTTTTTCAACGTTATTTATCAAAGATTTTGCACATTCTTCTGAAATATAATTTACCGCTCTGCTATCATGTTTCATTGCTGCAATAAACATTTCCGGTGTCTGATGTTCTATGTATTGCAATGCCTTAGCTGATTCATTAACAGCTGTCATACATACTTCAGGTGTCTGTTCTTTGACAAAACGTATTGCTCGGAAATTTTCTTGTACCGCAGCCATACATATTTCGGGTGTCTGTTCTTTGACATATTCTAATGCCCACCCACTATTCTTCACTGCTGCCATACATATTTCAGGTGTTTGCTCTTTGACATGTTTCAATGCCAATCCATTACTATCTACCGCAGCCATACATATTTCGGGTGTCTGTTCTTTGACGTATTCCAGTGCCAATCCATTACTATCTACAGCAGCCATACATATTTCGGGTGTTTGCTCTTTGACATATTTCAACGCCAAT
>OLRI01002823.1_pt1 | contig 11267 bp, 10 predicted proteins | sample 1672871 | NCBI WGS metagenome assembly OLRI01 (sample SAMEA3136732, study PRJEB25190) | human gut metagenome
TCAGCTCATTGTCTTCCACCAGCAGAACCTGAATCCCCTCTACTGAACAGTTCTGATACATATGAGATTTCTTTTCCGGTTCCTCTGCAGAGATTTCAAAAGAAATATGGAGAATAAATTTGGTTCCTTTTCCCTGTATGCTCTCAAAGAAAAGAGTTCCTTCCTGCAGTTCTGTCAGTTTTCTGGCAATGGCAAGACCCAGACCGGTACCTGCATATTTTGTTCTGGCTGACTGCCCTTCCTGGGCAAAAGGCTCAAATGCCCTTTTCTGAAATTCCTCACTCATGCCGATCCCGGTATCTGTACAGGTCAGTTCATATTCCGCAATGGTATCCGTATAGGAAATCTCACGACAGGTAACTGTCACAGAACCGCCATCATGATTATATTTTACTGCATTGCTGCCGATATTCATCAATATCTGCTGGAAATGTACCGGACTTCCTATCAGCTGTGTATGGATGATTTCTCCATCTTCTACATAATAATTGACACCAGCTTCATTTGCCTGCATCCTGATGATTTCATTCGTATTATGCAAAAGTTCCAGCAGATTAAAGTGCTTTCTCTCAAGCTGTATATTGCCGGATTCCAGCTTATTCATATCCAGCACATCATTGACAAGATTTAAAAGATAACTGGAAGCAGTCCTGATTCTGGTACGTGCTTCCTGCTGAAGCTCCAGATCATCCGGATAACGGTCCGCAATATCCACACAGCCCTGGATCCCATTGATCGGTGTCCGGATATCATGGCTCATTCTCCTCAGGAAATCTGTCTTTGCCAGATTGGCTTTCTCTGCCTCCTGAGCGGTTCTTCTCAGTTCTTCCCGGCTCTCCAGCTCAGATATTTTCTGGTCATTAATATCTCTCGTCACATAGAGAACATTAGTCACTTCCCCTGCTTCATTTCGAAGCTTTACAATAAATCTTGCCTGATACCAGACTCCGGTTATGGCTCTGTATTCTGTGGAAACCTCCTCTCTGTTCTTCAGACGCTCTGCCAGAGTGGAAACATCCAGAAATTCTCTCATTCTTTCCTGAAATTCGGGGGCTATGAATTTTTCTCTGGCTTTTGTAAACTGAACAGAAGTCTTTCCACTTCTGCCGGTCAGACGGTGCATGGATTCCTGGCTGGAAATCTCCTCATAGGTATCATGGATCAGATCCATCCGGTAAATGATCCGGTACATTTTGCTGATTGCAGAGATAATCTCATTATTCAGTTTCAGGTCAGCCATAGTCTCTTCCATCTGCTGCTTCTTTTTCATATCCTCCTGCACAATATCATCAATATAGCGAAATCCCATAATGATCTTATAATCATCCCTGTTGCCTGTCTCCAGGCGGATCACCTGTAATTCAAAATACTCATGTCCGGCATGGTTTTTCACTGACTGATAACGATACGCAAAACGCTTGTGATTCTGCAGATACTCTATGAGAGCGTGACGTTCCATCTTCCGGAGGAAATCCGGTGCTGATTCCCGGATTACGTAATGATCATAATAATATCTGATTCTGGAGGTATAACTGGATTTCTGCTCCGTCATCTCATCAATCTCTGTACCATTGGAAAGTATGCTCTGTTTGATCGTTTCCAGAGTATCATTTGCCAGATCACATAAATAAAATGAGGTATAATCTACGCAGAGAGCTTCCAGGATATGCTTCTCCTTCTGAAGTTCCTCCAGATTGCTCTCCAGTGTTTTCTGTTTTTCCTCAAGCATCCTGAACATGCGCAGATTGTTCAATGTACTGGCAAGATGTCCGCCTGCATTGGAAAGAAGCGATATGGAAACACCGGGATTAACCAGATCCGGATTATCCAGACCGATAAAACCGCTCAACTGCGTATTTGCAAACAAAGGTAAAACCAGCAGAGAATGAATATCCTGAACCTTCAGAATGTCATATTCCGAAGGCATAGTTTCACATATTTTCTCCAGATCATGAATAATTATAGTTTCTCCACGAAGAAATTTCTCATGCCACACCGGCATACTATCGGCAGAAATACGAATCAGATTGTCAATCTGGGGGACGATCCCCTCTCTGCACCATTCGAAGGTATTGCTGTAATAATCCTGTTTTTCAGACATCAGTTCAAAAATATATACTCTGTCTGCATCTGTATATTCGCCGGTGTATTGAAGCAATGCAGGAATACAGTCCTTCACTTCTTTCTCATCTGATGCCTGATTGATGTCTGATATCAGAGACAGGATCTGATTCAGCAGTTCCAGCTTTTTGTTGAATTGTCTGTAGTTGATCTCATGTTCTTCACTCTTATTATCGTTTGCCTTAAACTTTTTCATATAATCTCCCAACACTTATATAGAAAATACTACCGCATTAATGCCTGAAAACAAAAAAAGAACAGCCGATACATACGTTCGAACTGTTCTCCTACTTCTGAAGTCCATACAGCATTGACATTACTGTTTCCTGCTCATTTGTACTCATACCGTTCCGTATCCATAAAACTTCCCTTTAAGCCATTAGAGGAAGTATATTTGTAAATATCATTTAAAGATACTTTCGTTTCTGCAAAAGTCATTTTCGCTTATATCACTTTTATAATATCACAGACAGCTACGTTTGTCACACGAAAGTTTAACCGAATCAAGTAAGTCCCCTGCTTCAATTGCGAATATCCGCTTGACATAACTGTAATACACAATTTTTCATGATGGATATCACACTTTTATTTCAGAATCCGAATTATTACAAACAGTCAATTCAAAATGATTTCTATTTGTTTTTATAAAGCCTTCTTTCTGTAGCTTTGATATCTCCGTAGACATTGCCGCACGGTCAATGCACAGATAATCTGCCAACTGCTGCCGGTCAAAAGGAATATCAAAGGATAACGATGAATGTCTGATAGACTCTGCCGACAGATAGGACAATAGTTTATCCCTTGTCGTTCGCTTTCCCACATGTGTGATTTTGTCGTTCAGGATTAGTATCTTATTTGCCAGGACACTGACCAGGTTGCGGATCAGCTTCTGATGGTGTTCGCATGCAGTCGGGCAGGAAATCAGAAGCCTTTGGACATTTAGCAGGATAATCTCACAATCCGTATCTGCCACCACACTGACATTCAGAACAGCTCCCGGGCTTGCTGCATATGGCTCACCAAAGAAATCACCGGTATGACATTTCGACAGAATATTCCGATGCCCCCAAAGGTCTTCCTGAATAACAAGAACACAGCCGGACACCACAAGTCCCATTACCTCGGTAGAATCTCCTGCTCTGAAAATATAAGAATCTCGTTTTTGGGAAACTGCTGTTGCTTTTACACAATGCAGTATAGATAATATCTCGTTATCAGTAAGGCCTGTAAAGAATGGACTGTTTTTTAAAATGGGTAAATATTTTTTCAAAATCATTCCTCCTTGTTGGAAATCAAACATACAAGTTGTATTTATCATACTATAATGCTGACAGAAACAAAAGTTAAATCTATTGACGGAGGTAAAATGATAAGAAAGATTATTCGAATCGATAAAGAAAAATGCAATGGCTGCGGCGCCTGTGCAGATGCCTGCCACGAAAGTGCCATTGATATCATTAATGGAAAAGCAGAATTGGTGAGAGAACATTTCTGTGACGGACTGGGGGATTGCCTCCCGGAGTGTCCCACAGGTGCCATTTCCTTTGAGGAACGGGAAGCACCTGAATATGATGAAGCGGCTGTGAAAGAAGCACAGAAAAAAATATTTGCCAAAAATCAGGCAATAACTGCTCATGCCGGCTGTCCCGGGTCTAAAAGCATGCAGATTCAGCGATCAGAAATACCCAAATCAGGAAAACCATCTTCAACCACAGGTCAGGTATCCAATCTTCAGAACTGGCCGGTACAGATTAAGCTGGCACCTGTCAGTGCCCCATATTTTAACGGCGCAAAGCTTTTAATCGCAGCCGATTGTACTGCTTACGCTTACGCAGGCTTTCATCAGGATTTTATCCGAAATAAGGTAACATTAATCGGCTGTCCTAAATTGGATCAGGTGGATTATAGCGAGAAACTGACTGCAATAATCCAAAATAACGATATTCAAAGTGTGACGATTGTAAGAATGGAAGTTCCATGCTGTGGCGGACTTGAGATGGCAACCAGAAAAGCACTTCAGAATAGTGGAAAATTCATTCCCTGGCAGGTTATAACCATAGGTATCGATGGAAATATTATAGAATAAAGGAGGATACGACAATGGATAAAAAAATGTTTTGTTATCAGTGTGAACAGACAGTGGGATGCACCGGCTGCACAGGAAATGCAGGTGTCTGCGGAAAAAAGGCAGGCACTGCCAAATTACAGGATGAGCTGACAGGTGCGTTGATCGGTCTGGCAAGGGCTGTCGATAGCGCAGCAGCTATTTCCAAAAGTACCAGTCAGGTCATAATTGAAGGACTGTTTACTACCGTTACAAATGTGAGTTTTGACGATGCAGCAATCGAAAATATGATACAAAAAGTCAGAGCAGAAAAAGAAAGACTGGTTCCTGGCTGCAGTAAATGTCAGTCACCTTGCGGTAAATCAGACGAATATGACATGCAACAGCTGTGGAATGCAGATGAAGATATCCGCTCCCTGAAGTCCCTTATTCTTTTCGGGATTCGCGGAATGGCAGCCTATGCTTATCATGCAAATGTTCTGAATTATGAAGATGCTGAAGTAAACCGTTTCTTCTGCGAAGCATTATTTAAGATTGGTTATGAAGAAAGTATGGATACACTGCTTCCTACTGTACTGAAAGTAGGGGAAATCAATCTGAAATGTATGGCACTTCTTGACAAGGCCAATACAGAAACTTACGGAACACCGGAACCGACTGCAGTTACACTTACCGTAGAAAAAGGACCATTTATTGTAGTAACCGGTCATGATCTGAAGGATCTGCAGCTTTTACTTGAACAGACAGAAGGAAAAGGAATCAACATCTATACCCACGGTGAAATGCTCCCTGCCCATGCCTATCCACTCTTAAAGAAATTCTCTCACTTAAAAGGAAATTTCGGAACTGCATGGCAGAATCAGCAGAAAGAGTTTGATCATCTTCCGGCTCCGATCCTTTACACCACCAACTGTCTGATGCCGCCAAAAAGCAGTTATGCTGACAGAGTATTTACAACAGAAGTGGTTGCTTTCCCAGGCGCTGTTCATATCGACGAGAAGAAAGATTTCACACCGGTTATTGAAAAAGCACTGGAACTGGGTGGTTACAAAGAAGATCAGACACGCACAGGCATCAACGGCGGTACGAAAGTAACAACCGGTTTCGGGCATGCAGCTATTCTTTCCCATGCGAATACTGTAGTAGAAGCAGTAAAATCAGGCGCTATCCGCCATTTCTTCCTGGTTGCCGGCTGTGATGGTGCCAAACCGGGTCGAAACTATTATACGGAATTCGTGAAACAGACACCTTCTGACAGTATCGTTCTCACCCTGGCATGTGGAAAATTCCGTTTCAATGATCTCGATCTGGGAGAAATCGGTGGTCTGCCACGACTGATGGATATGGGCCAGTGTAATGATGCTTATGGTGCAATCCAGGTTGCTGTGGCACTTGCGGATGCATTTGGATGTTCTGTAAATGAGCTTCCGCTTTCCTTCGTTCTCTCCTGGTATGAACAAAAAGCAGTCTGTATCCTGCTGACACTTTTACACCTGGGTATCAAGAACATCCGTCTTGGTCCTTCTCTTCCGGCGTTCCTGTCTCCTAATATTCTGAACTATCTGGTGGAAAATTATGGTATTGCACCTATCACCACACCGGAAGAAGACATCAAAGCACTAATGAACCAGTAAAATAAATTTTTCAAAATCTTCGCAAATTAACAAAGCCGATACAGGATTCCAAAGTCCCGCATCGGCTTTATTTATGGGTCTGAAGACTCGGATCTGCCGACAACAATTTTAAACATGTGCAGCGATATTCTGATGGGGTTAAATGATAACGTTTTTTAAACAATCTGCAAAAATAATCAACGTTATGAAATCCACTTTCATAGGCGATCGTTTTTACTTTTTTATTCGTATTTTTCAATAACCAGGAAGCTGCCTGAAGTCGATATCCTATCAGATAATTAACCGGTGTAGTATGTAAAAACCGGTGGAACAAATTAAGTGCAGTACTTTTGCTGATTCCTATATGTGAAGCAATTTCATCCAGAGACAAATTGTGATTATAGTTTTCATGTATATATTGCATGATTAACTGCACTCTTTTCTGTGCAACTTCATCAACTGTCTGTACATCTCCTTTATCAGATAACTTTACATTTTCATAAAAAGTCAGCCATAAATCCTGCATCAATGCCAAAGTAGCAAGTTCTCTTATTTTCTCATTTCCCTGTATTTCCATTATTTTTATCATAGTTTGTATAATCTTTGTCTGCCATAGTTCATCAGTCTGAAAACGCTGGAAATATATATTCGATGAAATGATTGGCAAGATATATTTCTTATAGATCAGGCTGTTCTCCGGTGCAATAAATTCCGGCATACATACAAAGTTAGGAATGATACCACCTGATGATGCGTAAAAGCGGTGCAATATTTTAGAATTAATAAAAATTGCTTCTCCTTCTGACAATATAATCTGTTTTTCTCCTATTCCGCATGTAACTTCTCCGGACTCCACATATAAAAACTCAAATTCTCTGTGCCAGTGCCACTCAATACAATGAAAATCAAACAATTCCAGATTATCATAATAATACTGGAATGGATAATCACTGCTTCCATGCTGTTTAATTTCCATGAACTCCTCGTCTGTAAGTATTTTATTATAATCCATCCCATATCACGTTCTTTCTTTTTTACGATATTATACAGTATTTCTATAATTTAATTCAATGTATATATCTGATATTTGCTATATAATCAAGTAAAAAAAAGAAAAGAGGTATTCTTATGATTTTTAAATGGATGAATGAAAGTGAGATCAACATTGAGGGCGACAAAATTGAAATAACCGCACCACCCAGAACAGACTTTTTTGTGGAAGTATTGATGAATGTGAAGATTGAACATAAAACTGTTAAAAACATTCGGAGAGGAAAATAAAAAATGAATGCTATAAAAAAAACTAACTACCATAAGACAAAAATAGCCTGTTATATGGGATTTATCACACAGGCTATTGCGGCAAACTTCGCACCGCTTCTTTTTTTGAAATTTCACAGTGACTACCATATTTCTCTCGGTAACATTGCTCTGATATCCACTTTCTTCTTTTTCACACAGCTTCTGGTTGATCTGTTCTGTGCCAAATTCGTAGATCATATCGGATATCGTGTGTGCATTGTTGCATCAGAAATATTTGCTGCATTGGGTCTTCTTGGACTGGCATTTTTACCTGATTTTTTACCTGATCCTTTTATTGGAATTATATGTAGTGTTATTGTTTATGCCATCGGAAGTGGTTTAATAGAAGTACTTTGCAGCCCTATTATCGAGGCCTGTCCATTTGAAAACAAAGAAGCAACTATGAGTCTGCTCCATTCCTTTTACTGTTGGGGAGCTGTTGGGACAATTTTGATTTCCAGCTTATTTTTCCTGATATTTGGAATAGACAACTGGAAATGGCTCGCCGTAATATGGGCAATCATTCCTGCAGTTAATACTTATAACTTCATGACCTGTCCTATTGAACCTCTGGTTGACAATGGTTCCGGAATGGGAATTAAGAATCTGTTTTCCAGACCATTTTTCTGGGTTGCAATATGTCTGATGATCTGTTCCGGAGCTTCTGAGCTTGCAATGGCTCAATGGGCATCTGCTTATGCAGAAGCTGCACTGGGATTGTCAAAAGCCCTGGGAGATTTAGCAGGTCCATGTATGTTTGCAGTAACAATGGGAATCAGCCGTATAATTTTTGGAAAATATGGAGAACAGTTAGATTTAATGAAGTTTATGAGTGGTTCAGGCATATTATGCGTTGTCTGTTATCTACTTGCCGCTTTGTCATCCAGCCCGATTATCGGACTTATCGGTTGTATTGCATGTGGATTTTCAGTTGGAATCATGTGGCCTGGAACAATCAGTATTTCCTCAAAAACTTTTCCAACAGGTGGAACGGCTATGTTCTCTCTTCTTGCCATGGCAGGAGATTTAGGTGGCAGCATTGGACCTGGAATTGTTGGTCGTATCACCCAGAATGCCGGAAATAATATTAGGATCGGCATGGGATTCGGACTTATTTTTCCAGTAATTCTATTGTTTATGTTATTCCTGCTGTATCGAAAAAAATCCACACAGCCCCAAATATCAAAGCATTGATGAACCATTAAAAGTAAATTTTTCAAAACCTCTGTAAGATCAATAAAGCCGATACTGGATTCAAAAGTCCCGCATCGGCTTTTTACTTTGGTTTCTTTCTTTTCCCTGTAATTTTTTCTACCTTCAAAACATATCATTGCTCCATAACAAGTAAATCTATTGTATATCATTTTTTAAGTTCATAAAAAAAATTGCTATTTTATCCAACTTTCCTTCATTATATTCTGCAAAATCCAAATAATATTTTGGAATACTTACAGCCTGAATTTCTTTTTTATATAACCATTGTCTTGTTTTAGCTTCCGGAACAAAAATAACTGCTTGATTTTCACTGGAAAAAATCTCATTATAAGTACATGCTGAACGGTCTAAAACACACTTCCAATCCATATTCTCATCCTGAAAATATCGATTTAGTTGATTCAAAAATTTCTTTGCTTTTTGCATATAAATGACATTCATAATTGGATTATAATGTTCTCCCTCTATTACAGGAATTTCCCATACCAAACAACACGTTTTCATTTATAGATCCCCCTTTACAAAATGCATAACTCCCCAATTTCCTAATCAATAAAACTTGAATTTATTTGGAAGATTTTATTATCCATTCATCAAGAAATTTCATTTGTTCATCCGTATGAAACCAATGCTCTCCATTTTTCATAATAGAAAGTGTTGAATTAGTCCTCTGTACAAATTCAAATATCGTTCCATAAGCGGTAAGATTATCTTTTTCACCATACAAAATGTGCGTTGGGATTTCCCATATAATAGGATTTTCTCTTGCATAGCAAAGATAATCCCATGAAAGAGTCTCTCCAAAGGTTGTCTGAATTTCTTTTTTCTCTTTGAGTTCATCCTCTGTAACATTTGCCCAAATCATCATATCAGCAATAAGCCTTTCCATATCTACAACGGGCGAAATAAAATATGCTTTCTCTATTTGCTGATTTGATAAGGCATTGATAGCAAAATACGCTCCAATGCTATTGGCAATTACTTCAACAGTTTTGTAGTTTCTATAAATTGAATTAAAAAGTAATGGAAATTCTTCTTTTGCTTCCCATGGAAACTGTGCAATATAGTCGAGACCAATCACATCACAATTACTAAAGAGCGGTTTGTAATGAATAGCTTCTTCAGCATTACCACCTTTTCCATGTATATAAATAACTGCTTTATCCACAATAGTTATCCTCCACAAATTTAAATTGTTACACTTAAAAAAGCGGAATTTCACCATCATAGTTTTCTGCTTTTTCCAATAGCGGTCCTTTAGCTCCCATCGTAAACGCGATGTCGCTACTGCGGATAGAGAGCAGCTCCATTCCGGGTCTCACCTTCAAAAAATCCATCATTTTCTTCGTAAGAAGAATTTGCCCCTCCTGTGAAATCTCTACCCAGCAGTAGGAACGCCCCTTGTATTTGATAAATTCGCCAGAACCTGCTGAGTAGTCAAGCAACGGTGGAGTATCGTCCAAAATGTGACCAAGTTTTGACGGATGCAAAAGGCCTTTCCGGGTGACGCAGAAGCCACCGGTAATCTTACTTCCGGTAAAAAGATATACTTTTCCTTCATCTGCAATGTGATATTCTTCCATTGCCTGCGGTGGAATCCGCAATGTTCCATCCGGCAACATCGTCGAGGAGCGGACGCAGGTGGCCGTCGTGTCGGACAAGGACAAACTGACCCAGATCGGCGTTTCGGTGTTCGGGTCGCTCGAAGCCGAGGGCATCAAGGTCTGCAAGGACAAGCTCTACCTGGGATACACGGCCCGCGGAATCACCGCCGACAATACGAAACACTACCAGAACATCTTCGTATTCGACCCCTCTTCGAAATAACGCGCCCCACGGAAACCCGTTTCCGAAAAACCGGTACTGCGCACTGTCGCTGGCGACGGCCGCCGCGGCCGAGGGCTTCGCCCGGAGACCGGTCACGCCCAACGATTTCGGCTGCACAAGATCACCTACACGCGCAGCACCAGACCGTTCCAGACGGCCTGCACCCCCCCCCACATGTGGCGTTACCGCACCTCGGGACCTGCGACGACCGTCCGCATCGAGGTCGCCGACTCGTTCGGCCGCACCTCCACGAAGACGATGACACGCCCCAAAGCGTTCCACATCCGGATGAGATAAAGCCTGAAAACGAGCGGAAGAAGTTCCGCTCGTTTCATGCCCGTCCGGAACCGCACCCGGACTTCGGGGAAAAGGAGCGCGTTCTCCGCACGCCACCCGATGAAATCCGCCTTTCTTTTCCGTTTCAGAACAACTTAACAATCAAACAGGACTAACGCCTTACGCCGCGGGTGCGTACCTTTGTTGCGGAAAAAACACCGCAATGCACATTCACGTCAATACGGCCTCGGAACACCTGCGGGACTTCGCGGAACGCCTGCCCGAACTCTTCGACCGGGAAGGCGAGGTACTGCACGCGGGACGCAACACGATCAAAGCCTTCGAGGCGGAGGGAGAACGGCTGGTCGTCAAACGGTTCAAGCGCCCGAACCTGCTGCGGGCCGTCATCTACACCTTCTTCCGCCGGAGCAAGGCCCGCCGCTCGTACGAACACGCCGTGCGGCTCCGGGCGCTGGGCGTCGATTCGCCCGAACCCGTCGCATGGAGCGAATACCGCCGCCGCGGACTGCTCTGCGACAGCTACTACGTCTCGCGGCGCTCCGACTACACCCCGCTGTCGCAGACCACCGCACGCTTCCCCGCAGCGGGAACCCTGCCCGTGCTGGAGGCCTTCGCCCGCTTCGCCGTGCAGCTCCACGAGAAAGGCATCGAGCACCGGGACTTCAACCACGGCAACATCCTCTGGGACCGCACCCCCGCGGGCGCCTACCGCTTCCAGCTGATCGACATCAACCGCATGCATTTCGACGACCGGCCCCTCTCCTCCCGGGCCTGTATGATCAACCTCCGGAGGTTGTCCTGCCCCGCCGTGGCATTCCTCTACATCC
>OLRI01002826.1_pt1 | contig 11257 bp, 9 predicted proteins | sample 1672871 | NCBI WGS metagenome assembly OLRI01 (sample SAMEA3136732, study PRJEB25190) | human gut metagenome
TGATACTCTGTCCCGTTTCTATTCCTGCCGGAATATTAACTTCTAATGCCTGCACTTTGCCATTTTCATCTTTTAAGTGAATGGTTTCCTTTTTACCGAAAGCGGCCGCATCAAAACTTACCTTAATGTCTGCATGAACATCTGAACCTTTTGTCTGGTAAGATTGGCGGTTTCCAAAGCCTCCGTTTTGTCGGGAATTGCCGTGAAAGCCATTATTAAAGTTTCCATTTTGACTGAATCCGCCTCTGAAACCAGATTTTTTAAAGCCTCCGCCAAAAAAGTTTTCAAAGATATCTCCCATATCACCGCCTTCAAAATGAAACTCCTGATAACCATTGCCGTTATTCGAGCGGTATGTGCCTCCGTGAAAACCTCCGCTTCCCCCGAAGTCACTAAAACCTCCAAAACCTCCATCGTTACCATACGGGCCAGACTGTGCATTTCCCGTTCCATCAAAGGCAGCATGACCAAAACGATCATAGAGTTTCTTTTTCTCTGGATCACTTAAAACTTCATACGCTTCTGTCACTTCCTTAAATTTTGCTTCGGCATTACTATCCCCAGGATTAATATCTGGATGATATTTCTTCGCCAATTTACGATAGGCCTTTTTAATAGTCTTCTCATCTGCATTTTTATTTATTCCAAGAACATCATAATAATCTGTTTTTGTTACCATAATCTTCACCCTCTCATTGTGAATTCTATTTGTTCTAGTTGAAATATAACACTGTATTTTCTTATTGTCAACTCTTTCTTTAAAACACGCTCTTAAAAGCCTTTCCATCTTCTTCCACGCAAATTTCAGAAAAGGCTCTTTTATTGACTTTATCTTTCTTTTCCTTTATACTATTATAGATATTAAATCACAAAAGAAAGGAAAGGTATAATGAAAAAAGTTACATCGTTATTAATGGCACTTATTCTGTCTGTTACTATTTTAATGGGCAGTATTCCAATGAATGCCTCAGCAGCTACTACAGAAGTTCCTGTTGGCTGGTATCAGCAGGGTAAAAAAGTATATTACTACGAAAATGGTAAGAAAGTTACTGGCTGGCATACATTAAAGAGCTACTACGACAAGAAAAAGTACAAATTCTACTTCAACAAAAACGGAGTATTAGTTACGGATTTATTTACACTTAACTACAAAAAATGGATTAAGGAAGACATTACGATCGTTGTTAACACAAAGACACATAATGCTACTCTTTATGCCAAAGATAAACAGACTGGCAAGTATAACATTCCATTAAAGACTATGGTTTGCTCTACTTCAAGAAAGGCAAAAGGAACAAAGGCTTATTCTGGATGCCGTCTGGAAAAAACTTCTGCTGTAAGATGGTTCATCTACAAGAAAAGCCGTCCATATCATTATTACCAGTGGGGTGTTAAGGTAAAACATGGTAACTTCTATTTCCATTCTGCACGATACACTACTACAAATAACAGAAAGTTAGAAGTTGGTTTATATAACGACCTTGGAACAAACCAGACAACAACAAGCGTTCGTCTTCAGGCTGTCAATGCAAAACTTATCTATGATATTGCTACAAAGACAAACAAGAAGAAACGTGTCTGGGTTAAAGTAATCAGAAAGAACAAGGAAAAAGGACCTTTCGGTGTTTATACTTTAGCCGGAACTACTGGAAAGATTAAAAATAAAAAGAAAAGAATTGACCCTACAGATCCTAGTATTAAGGGAAATAAGAAGATTTACTCTTATGCTATGAGTATTTTAAACGGTCTTAAATAATTTTCTAATAAAAGAAGCATTGCTTCATTAAATTTACCTGTCTGTGACATGAGCAGCATTCTATTTTGTTTATCAGACAGGTATTTTTATAAGCTAATGATTCTTTTTATTTTCTTGTTAGAAGAGGGTAAAGCAAATATGTTCACATTATATAGCCCAGCAGATATATAATAGATATCCAGCATAAATGGAAAAAACAAGGATACCATCTCTTCTTTTAATTTTCTGACGAATTAACATAGGAAGAAGCGCAAGTACTGAAATAAGGATACATAAAGGCATATCAATTTGTGCCATCTGCAGTGAAACTGGAAGTTTCTCTCCACTAAGTAATGTACAGATTGGTAAAATAAAAGCGGAATCTATCATATTTGCACCTATAATATTTCCGACAGACAAAGAAGACTCTTTTTTTAGGATTGCTGTAACTGTTGTTACAAGTTCCGGCAAAGATGTTCCCATTGCAACAATCGTTACCGAGATAATATCTTCGCTGATATGCAGAATTTCCGCTATTTTACAGGCAGAATGTACTAGTAACTCTGAACCTGCTACAATACACACCGCGCCTATACAAAACCAGAAAAATGTTTCCCATATACTACTTTGTTTTTCTTTCCATTTACTTCTTTTATTTTTTACCTTTTTTTCTCCGTTTTTCCCAGCCTGTATTTTTTTATGTAATATCACATCTTCTTTTTTTCTTTTACTGTTGGAAAGTTCTTTTTTACAAACTGCATTTTTGACATTCTCTACAAGAAATAAAATCCCGGCAAGTAATAGCAGGAGACAATCAGCCCTGTCAAATATTCTATCTTTGAAGCTAATCAATAACAACAGTAATGTTCCAATATATAAGCTGTTTTTAAACAAATATTCTTCTCTTTTAATTGCAACAGGAAGAAAAAATAAACTAAGCGCAAGAATAATTCCTGTATTTGCAGAAACAGAACCAACTGCATTTCCTATTGCCATGGCAGAATGCCCATCTAACGCAGCCGCCACAGAAACAATGATTTCCGGCATCGTTGTTGCAAAACTCACAATCGTTGCTCCGATCACATATTTCGGTATTCCAAGTATTTCCGATAATTTTGACGCAGCATCAACAAACCAGTCTCCTCCCTTACAAATAAGAATCAGTCCAATAAAAAAAGACATATAAATCATATATAGCCCTCCTGCCCTATATCTCTTTCATATGTCTTTTTTCGGTATTTATACCTGCTTTTTTTATATGCCTTATATATTTTTATTGGTTTTCGTTCAGAATTCCCCCCGGCAGATGCTTCACTTCTCTTCCTATTGCTTTTGCTTCCGGTGCTTTCAAAACTTCTATTTCTTTGCGGATTGCGTCCATCTTCAAATCAAGGGCGGCACTCTCATCAGCACATTTCTTTAAATCCGCTGTGAGCTGGTCAGAAGCAATATCTTTCTTATATTTTAATTTATGTTCAAGGCTTGCCCAGAAATCCATTGCAATTGTACGAAGCTGTACTTCTACTTTCATCATTTTCTTTTTATGCTCTAAAAAGATAGGGACTTCCACAATCAGATGCAGACTCCGATAGCCATTCTCCTTCGGATTCTCTATGTAATCTTTACGCTGAATCAATGTGATATCATCCTGCTCTAGCAGACAATCTGCAAGAAAATAAATATCTTCTCTAAATGAGCAGATAATACGGATTCCTGCAATATCTGTAAGATTCTCCTCAATACTCTGCGTTGAAAAAGGAAGATTCCTTCTGTTTAACTTCTCTGTAATGCTCTCAAGACTTTTCACCCTTGTTTTAATCGACTCAATCGGATTTCTGTCATGTGCCAGTGAAAACTGTTCATTCAGCACACGAAACTTTGTCTCTACTTCCATAAGCGCACACTGGTAATATGCCATTAATTCTTTATATGGTTTTTGCTCTCTCTGAAGCAAATCATGTATTTCTTTTGTAGATAATTCCCGGAACACCCTCTCTCTGAGTCTATCCCCGATTGGTGAACGCATTAAATCATCTAATGCTCCAAAAATTTTCTTTCTCTGTTCCATTCTTCTTCATTCCTTTCATATCGTATTTCCACGACAAGTAGAATACTCTGTCTAATTTTACCATAAATTGTTGTTTATCTCAATTCATTTTCTATATCTTACTTCACAATTCCTTATACAATTTTCTAAAGATGTTTGTTTGCAAATTCGATATTCTATGCTATAATACCTCAAGTTGTAACACTTTTTTAATATTTGTAAGACATTTGTAACTATTTAAATATCTTCAAAATACAAAATAATGAATAGATGCTTCTTATTTTTTTATTTTAAATCTGTAAAAACATCTTATAATCATGTTCTCCTGGAATCTTTTTTACAAAGTCAAGTGTAGAAAAGACTTTAGGAACAAACACATAATACATTAATGGAGGAATTGTTGTGAAAAAACATATCTTTTTAGGCGTTCTTTTAATGTTGACCGGATTTTTCTTTATTCCGTCAAAAACTTTCGCTTTTCAACATGCCTACGAAAGCAAATCTGACTTTATTTATGCCCTAGCAAGAAATGAACTGCCCGTATACTATTCTGATTACAGCAATGATTTAAAAACTGTACTCCCTAAATATACCGGTGTCAAAGTAATCGGTTATTCCGGTTCCTGGTACGAAATTCAGTATGCTTCTAAAAAAGGCGGAACAAAGAATGGCTGGGTAACAAGAGATGAATTTCATTCTGATTGCCTGATTTATGATGGCAGAGAAAAACAGCCTTTTTCAAACGGTACCTATCAGCTTTCTTTTTATGAGGAGAATTCCTCGGATTCTTCTTTTGCTATGAATACAGCTTCTATTATCTCAGAAAATTTTTCCTGTTCTTTTAAATATGCTGGTGACAACCGTTACACCATACGCAAAGCAGGAGAAGAAAAATATTTAAAAGCAGATACATTATCAAACACACCTTCTTCAAATGAACTTTGGGGAAGTAAACAGGAAGCTGGTACTTTTCTTATTACAAGAAAAAAGGACTATTATACAATCTGCGATGAAACTACCAAAAGAAATCTTTCTCAAAACGATGGCAGTATTTTAGAGTTCACAACAGATTCTAATGCCGTATGGCGTCTGACCCGTAATAAAAAAGCAATCGAAAAAGAAAATCTTCAGGTTTTTGTCCAGTTTGACCCTGTCTGGGCAAAGCATCATTACGGCAATGAAACCACAAAAGATACTGACACAAATAATTTTTGCACTTCCGGCTGCGGTATTTTTGCCACAGTAAATGCTATCTACTCTTTAAGCGGCCATTTTCCTGATCCTTATGAACTGGCACAATACGCTTCTGATAAGCATTACCGCATCGAAGATTGTGGTACTGACAGCGGACTCTTTAAGGCAGCTGCCGAAAAATTTGGCTATAAATATGGATTCTCCTACGATGGAAGCAGCGAATCCTTTAAAGAATTAAAGGAAAAGTTAAAAGAAGGAGATACTGCTATCGTCTATCTTCCAGGACATTACGGTACTATTGTTGATTATAATGTCAAAAAAGATAAATATCTGTTAATGGATCCCCATTATCTTCCAAAGAGAGGAACATCTTCTTTCGGAGACTGGGTAAGCCAGAAGGATTTAGAAGAAGGTGCATTGATGGTGCAAACTTTTTTCTACTATAAAGCGGAATAGTATTGAAGTAACAGACGAATCCCGAAAGCTAAGTACTGTATATCTGTGACTTTCGTCGCGGCAGGTTAAACGTTCGCTTACGCGCTCACATCTAACCTTTGCTCCCAGGCCACAGATATACAGTACTTAGCTTTCGGGATTCTGTTTTTTGGCCGCCTCAATGTAGTATTGGTACAGATATTGGAAAATAAGTTTTTAAGGAAAGATTTGACAAACCTTCCACCTGCTATTTCAATTCAAATAATAGAAATTATGTAAAACCTTCTAGAACGTGTTTGAAACATGCTCTAGCCTCCCTTTTTCCGTCTATTGAATCAAATCACAATAATTTATCCGTCTTCCTCCTATTTGAGCGTTGTTATTTCTATATGAGTGTTATATAATATAAGCAATATGTTATGGGAAGGCGGGTTACATATGAATTTAAGACAGATTAATGAATTGTGGAATGAATATAAGGAAAAGTATGATTTACCAAAGGATGTGCAGATTTCGGCTGTGCAATATGATGCAGAGAAATATGTTGAGGGGTTTTTTAACATTTTAGAGCTTCTTGACGGCAAGTACATTCTGCATTTGAATCCTCGTTTTCATCTTTATAGTGACAGTTATGCCCGTTTTATCCTTTTCCATGAATTTACTCATTTTTATGATTTCATAAACAGTTCTTTTGATGAGACAGAAGACTTATTTATTTATATGAATGCCTATTCTGAATTTCATGCCTGCCGTGTTACACTGGCACGTTTTATGGAACGCCTTACCCTAAAAACTGTACATATAGACAAGATTCAGATTCCAGGGCCATTTAATGAGATTTCTATCCGTCATCTTTTAGAGGAGGGGCTTTGGAGAGTAAAAGTTTGTTTTGAACAGTTTCTTGAAACACTTGAACCGAATGATTTCGTTATGACTTTCCGTCAGTTAATGTATCTTCTCGGTTATATCTCTCTTTTTGAGAACGATGATGTTTTATTAGAGCAGACTTTACAGTTTGCACATCTTGATACTGATGATTTCTTCGCTTTATATCATGCTTTAAAAGAGATTGATTACGATGAAATTTTAAGACTTACAAGAAAGATTTACAATTCTGCATTTCTCATATATTTAAGGGGATTTTTCAGAAGGAACTACGACAAACGTATTCTTCCGGATGACGAGCTTGAGAATATCACAGCAGATAATTGCGATGAATATAAAGCAATCCTTGACAAACGACAGCAAGAGGTTGCTGCTTAAGGTTGAGAATAAACAGACGCCCTCATAAGTTTCTATATAATAAGAACTTATGAGGGCTGTTTTATTTTTAACCTTAATGCAGTAAAGATATACGCTATATTTGTGGCCTCGGAGCAAGTGTTGGATGTGAGCGCTTAAGCGAACATTCAACGCGCCGCGACTAAAGTCACAAATATAGAGTATTTCGTTTCCTGCCTTCGTTGGTTTAGAGCGTGTTTAAAAAATGCTCTAGACTATCTAATCTGTCCTTCTCCCCGGATGATATATTTATAAGTACATAATTCTTCTAAGCCCATTGGTCCTCTGGCATGAAGTTTCTGGGTGGAGATTCCCATCTCGCATCCGAGTCCAAATTCGCCTCCATCTGTGAAGCGGGTAGAAACGTTCACATATACTGCGGCACTATCTACTCTCATAGTAAAATAGTCTGCTGCTTCTTTTGATTCTGTGATAATTGCTTCACTGTGACCTGTAGAATGTTTTGAAATATGCTCTACTGCTTCTTCCACACTATCTACTACTTTTACCGCAAGAATGTAATCAAGGAATTCTGTATCAAAATCATCTGCCCCAGCCGGTGTTCCTGAAATAATTTTAGCGGCTCTATCGCAAAGACGCAGTTCCACCGGAATTTCACCTTTTTCTTTTCGTTCTTCTACTAATTTTTTCTGTAATAATGGCAGGAACTTTTCAGCAACTGCGCTGTGAACAAGAAGAACTTCTTCTGCATTACAAACGCTTGGGCGGCTGGTTTTGGCATTTTCAATGATCTGTAATGCCTTCTCAAAATCGGCGCTTTCATCGACATAGACATGGCAGATTCCTGTTCCGGTCTGAATACATGGTACTTTGGCATTCTCTACGCAGGAACGGATAAGGCCCGGACCTCCTCTTGGAATGAGTAAATCCACATAACCGACTGCTTTCATTAATTCTACAGAACTTTCTCTGCTGGTATCTTCGATAAGCTGGATGCCTTCTCCTGGAAGATTTGACTTTACCATACCTTCTTTTAAGGCAGTAACTACAGCATTCGCACTCTTCCACGCTTCTTTTCCACTTCGAAGAACACAGACATTACCACTCTTAATACAAAGGGCTGCTGCATCGCTTGTTACATTTGGACGGCTCTCGTAAATAATTGCGATAACTCCCATTGGAACTGCTGTCTTTTCAATGACAATTCCATTTGGGCGTTCTACAGTTCTTAATACTTTTCCGGCAGGGTCATCTAAGTCAATCAGCTCTCTGATTCCCTTTGCCATTCCCTCGATTCGACCAGCATCTAACATTAAGCGGTCAATCATGACATCAGAAATCTTTCCTCTTGCTGCTTCCACATCTTGTTTATTTGCCTCTAAAATTGCATCCGTATGTGCTAAAAGGGCATCCGCCATATTGGCAAGTGCCTTGTTTTTAGTTTCGGTATCTGCTGAGTTAATCGCATTTTTCGCTGTGACTGCCTGTGTCAGTATCTCTTTCGTTGTCATGCTTTTTTCCTCCCGATAAACTTTGTTCCCACCTTTTCTCCATCAATAATATTGTAGAGAAGTTCTGGTTTTGTTCCGTTAGCAATAATCATATCAATGCCGGCATTCATTGCGATTTCTGCCGCATGAATCTTTGTAATCATTCCTCCAGTACCAAGTGTTGTTCCTTTTGTACCTGCTAATTCTTTTATTTCCGGAGTAATAGAAAATACAGTATCAATCAACTGAGCATCCGGGTTATTACGCGGGTCGCCGGTATAAAGACCATCAATATCACTTAAAATAATCAATAAATCTGCATTTGCATTCTCTGCAACGATTGCTCCCATTGTATCATTATCACCCACAGAAATTTCCTGTGTTGCAATGGTATCATTTTCATTGATAATCGGAATAACATTTAACTCTAACAGACGGTTTAATGTACTCTGAAAATTCTTGTGGCTTTCTTCATTTGAAAAGTCAAGCCCGGTAATCAGCATCTGTGCAACGATATGATTATATTCTCTGAATAATTTATCATAAAGATACATCAGTTCACACTGTCCTATCGCTGCTGCGGCCTGCTTTGTGGGCATATCTTCGGGCTTACTTTTCATATTCAGTTTACCGACACCCATACCGATAGCACCGGAAGATACCAAAATAAGCTCATGTCCTGCATTCTTTACATCACTTAAGATTTTGCAAAGCTTTTCTGTTCTTCTGATGTTGATTCTTCCGCTTGTATGGGTCAATGTTGATGTTCCCACTTTTACAACGATTCGCATAATAACCTCCTAAAAAAGGCACCTGCTGCGAACAGATGCCTTTTTATTTATAAATATTTTATAATACTTTACTTAAGAAACTCTGAGTTCTCTCATTTGTTGGATGGTCCATAACCTCTTCCGGGGTTCCCTGTTCCATAATAACACCCTGGTCAATGAAAAATACTCTGTCTGCTACATCATGGGCAAACCCCATCTCGTGAGTAACTACAACCATAGTCATGCCGCTCTTTGCAAGCTCTTTCATCAGCTCCAGAACCTCTCCAACCATCTCCGGATCCAGTGCAGAAGTAGGCTCGTCAAAAAGCATAACATCCGGATTCATGGCAAGGGATCTTGCAATGGCAATACGCTGCTTCTGACCACCGGAAAGCATATCCGGATAAGCATTTGCCTTATCTGGAAGTCCCACACGAGCAAGAAGCTCGTCCGCACGTCTGGAAGCCTCTTCCTTTGTCATCAGTTTCAGGGCAACCGGTGCCATCATAATATTCTGCTTTACCGTCTTGTGTGGAAACAGATTAAACTGCTGGAAAACCATTCCGATCTTCTGACGATGTCGATTTATGTCAACCTTGGGATCTGTGATATCTGTTCCTTCAAACAGGATTTTACCTCCTGTAGGCTCCTCCAGAAGGTTGAGAGAACGAAGGAAAGTGGATTTACCAGAGCCAGATGGTCCGATAATGGCAACAACCTCGCCCTGACAGATATCTGTGGAAATTCCATCCAGAACCTGATTGGATCCAAACGCTTTTTTCAGATCCTGTACCTGGATCAAAACTTTACTCTTATCAACGCTCACTGGTTCTCAGTCTCCTCTCCAGTTTATTCATAAAGAAGGTCAGTACCATGACCACGATCAGATAAATTGCAGCTGCTGCCAGAAGAGGCATAAAAGCATTGTAGGTACGGCTCTGGATCAGCATTGCACCCTTGGTCAGGTCCATCATTCCGATGTAACCGATAATAGAAGTTTCCTTGATCAGCACGATAAACTCATTTACCAGTGCAGGAAGCACATTCTTAAACGCCTGTGGAATGATAATAAGACGCATGGTCTGGGTAAAATTAAGTCCCAGGCTACGTCCTGCCTCTGTCTGTCCCTGGTCAATTGACATGATTCCGGAACGGACGATCTCCGCTACGTAGGCACCTGAGTTGATACCAAATGCCAGACTTCCTACCAGAATCTCATTGACGCTTACAGAACCAAAAACTACAAAGTTCATGATCAGAAGCTGGATCACAGTAGGTGTTCCACGGATCACAGTCAGATAAACTCTGCAGATGGAGTTGGCAATTTTAAAATTCCCGGATTTATCGTGGGAAGAACGGATAATTGCCACCAGAAAACCGATACAGATACCGATCAACAGGGCGAAAACTGTGATGATCATGGTATTTTTCAAACCATCCAGCAGCCAGGTGTATCTGTCATCTTTTATAAAATTGATATAAAAATCGTGTCCAAATTTTTCAAACATATTATTTCCCTTTTTATTTGCTTATCTAATGGTGCAGTGCCTGCTTCTCTTTCGGCACCATTCCATATAGGAAAAGCTGCCAGAACTGTATGCTGGCTGTTTTCATTCTTTCAGTCAGTAACATTAGTATGAGTCACCTTGATCTGCATGTATCCAAAGCTTATACATTCCAAGCTTTTCCCAAACAGCATTCATCTAGGTGACTCACACTTCTCTGACAGCTTATGCTGTATTATTTCTATCAGTCAGCTTTTACAATGATAACCTGGCTTGCATTTGCATAGGTGTCTGTGAAATCAACGCTCTCCAGACGATCCTCTGTAACGGTCATTCCGGCAGCACCGAAATCAGCTTTTCCAGACTGTACTGCGGCAAGGATTGCATCAAACTCCATATCGTCGATCTCAAGCTCATATCCAAGCTTATCACAGATTGCCTGTGCAATATCAGCGTCGATACCAACAACCTCATCACCTTCACGATACTCATATGGCTCGAACTCAGCGTTTGTTGCCATTACAAGAGTTCCGTTGGAACGGTCTACATCTTCCGGAGACTCATATGGTGTCTCGCCAATGTTATCACCGATGTAGTTGTTCATAATATCATCAACAGTTCCGTCCTCTTTCAGTTCTTTTAATGCGCCGTTGATCTTGTCAAGAAGCTCATCATTGCCTTTCTTCAGGCAGATTGCATACTCTTCTTCAACGAATGGCTCGTCCAGGATCTTCAGTCCGTCTGCATTCTCAACGAATTTCTGAGCCGGCTGTGAGTCGATGATCACACAGTCGATCTGACCTGCCATAAGTGCCTGGATTGCTTCGCTTCCTTTGCTG
>OLRI01002837.1_pt1 | contig 11217 bp, 10 predicted proteins | sample 1672871 | NCBI WGS metagenome assembly OLRI01 (sample SAMEA3136732, study PRJEB25190) | human gut metagenome
GCGCTGAAGGTACTTGGTGGGAAGCTGCCTGGGAGAATAGGACGTAGCCATGTGAAGTGCCGAAGTGGCGGAACTGGCAGACGCACAGGACTTAAAATCCTGCGAAACTTATACTTTCGTACCGGTTCGATTCCGGTCTTCGGCACCATACAGTATACCTGGTAGATTTTACCAACATTGTGGACCATTAGCTCAGTTGGTTAGAGCGCCCGGCTCATAACCGGTAGGTCCGGGGTTCGAGTCCCTGATGGTCCACCATATTTTTTTTGAATACTATTGCCGAGGTGTAGCGCAGTTTGGTAGCGCACGTGGTTTGGGACCATGGGGCCGGGGGTTCGAGTCCCTTCACCTCGACCATTGTGGTGGGTATAGCTTAGTTGGTTAAAGCGCCAGATTGTGGCTCTGGAGACCGAGAGTTCGAATCTCTTTATCCACCCCAGATAGTATTTTATGAGGCGACATAGCCAAGTGGTAAGGCAGTGGACTGCAACTCCTTGATCTCCAGTTCGAATCTGGATGTCGCCTCTATAGGAAAAACCTAGTTATTCATAATGAATATCTAGGTTTTTTTACTTTTTTAAAAAAAGTGCTTGACATACTTTATAGAAAGATGTATCATTGTATTAAAGAATTAGTACAACAATACAGTGATACAGAAAGGAGTTTGTATATGGCTTATGTTTTTGACAACAATATACCCCTTTATCTTCAGGTTATAGATATTATCAAAAAGAAGATTATAGCGGGTGTATATCAGCCAGGCCAGCAGCTAGAGCCTGTAAGAGCATTGGCAGGTGAATACGAGATTAATCCGAATACTATACAAAGGGCCCTACAGGAGCTAGAAAATCAGAATTTAGTATTTTCCCAGAGGACTAGGGGCAGGTTTGTAACAGATAATTTGGACTTGATTAAGGAAGAGAGGTACAAGATGAGTCAGGTTTTGATAAGAGAATCAATTGAGGCCCTATATTCACTTGGATTTGATAAGGAAGATATAGTGGAAGCGTACAAAAAGATATTATTTGAGGAGGAATAAGAGATGGCTATAAATAAGGAAGAGCTTATAAGCGAAAACACAGTATTATATGTAGACCAGGTAAGAAAATCATATGGAAAGAAGAGAGTTTTGAAAAATATGTCCTTTTCTATAGAAAAGGGAAAAATAGTTGGCTTCTTAGGACCAAACGGGTGTGGTAAGACGACACTTGTAAAGTTGATAAATGGTCTAATGCCAGTAACAGATGGTGTAATCCTGGTTGGGGGCAAGAAGATTGGTAAGGAAACAAAGGCCATGGTTTCCTACCTACCAGAAAGAACCTACCTTAATAATTGGATGAAGGTCAAGGATATTTTGGACTTCTTTGAGGACCTATTTGAAGACTTCGATAGACAGAGGGCAGAGCAGATGTTCAGCGATATGAAGATAGGCTTAAATGAAAAGCTGAAAAACCTGTCAAAGGGTACAAAGGAAAAGGTTCAGTTGGTTTTGGTTATGTCTAGGCAGGCAGACCTATATATCTTGGATGAGCCTATAGCTGGTGTTGACCCAGCTGCTAGGTCGTATATTATGAAGACAATTTTGACAAACTTGCCAGAGGAAAGCAGTCTTCTGATAGTTACACACCTGATCAGTGACATTGAGACAATATGTGATGAGGTTATCTTTGTAAATGACGGTAGTGTTGTACTACACGAGGAAACAGAGGCCTTGAGAGAAAAGTATGGCAAGTCTATAGATGCTATTTTTAGGGAGGAATTTAGATGTTAAGAAAGTTAGTAAAATATGAGTTAAAGTCAATATACAAGTTCTTTTTTGTCTTGTATGCAATTATAATAGCTGCTTCAATTACCTTTATTAGTACTATAAAGACATCCAGTGATGCTCTTGAGGTTTTAGGTTTCAGCTCTGGCCTACTGTGCATGTTTGGCATGATAGCGCTTAGTGTTGGTCTTTTGGTATTTACAATTACTAGGTTTAACCGCTCCCTATTAGGGGATGAGGGCTATCTAATGTTTACAATACCTACATCTACCCATAATATTATTTGGTCAAAGGCCATAGCTATTTTAATATTTAATTTATTATCAGTATTTGTGGTAGTCCTTGTAATGATATTAATAGCATACTTTATTGGTGATTTAAATTTTAGAAATGTAGACCAAGGTTTTATTGAGGTTGTTAATATGGCATTTAAGAAGCCTGGTACATACCTAGTTATAGTCCTAGCTATTGTACACATTTTAGTTTCAATAATATCTTCTACAATGCTGATATATGCATCGATTTCGTTCGGTCAGATGCCAGCATTTAAGAAGCATAAGAACATATCAGCTATAGGCTTCTTTGTTGTATTCTCTATAGTATCAGAGTATATAATGACAAAGCTTGGATACGCAGGACTTGATGCGACGTTTTCATCCTTCAATGCTAGATACTACAACCTACTTCAGAGTGTTGACCAGACAAATATTAGCCAGACAATGAATGACGTAATTGAAATAGCTACCCAGTATTCATCGCATTTCTTACTTTCATTCTTGGGCTTGTCTTTGATTGTATTGGCAGTAGAGTACATCATCACTTACTATATATTAGACAAGAAGCTAAATCTAGACTAAAAAGCTTGAGAGTATATGCAGTGACCTAGTAGAAACTATAACTTGTCTTAAAAACCAAGTATATAGAGCATGTAAGGGTCTTAGTAATATAGAAAGGCAAGATAGATATAGATATAATAATGTAAAGGCTAAGAAAGAAGTAAGTATAGAACAAAAATAATAAGGGGACTAGTTGATAGGAGTGTAAAAGCTCCTAAAACTAGTCCCTTTGTAATGTCTATCCTAGTGGTGGCATGAAGAGTGGTCCCCTTAGGCCGTTTTCTGTTGTTACACCTATTTTTATACCTAAGCCTCCTATTTAAGCATATAAGTTATCTATTGCTAGCAGGGGCACCTAAAGGATAGCCCTAGCTACATTCTACACTTAAATACAAAAAAAATCAAAAATACTCTTTACATATAGGAAGCAAGGGTTTATAATTATATAAAACAAATATATGAATGATTGTTCATATATTTGTTTTGAAATAGGGATTGAAACTAGGATATTATAAATAAAGATAAGTCCCAGGCTTAAAAGGAGGACAAGATGCCAGTTAAGAAGTTGACAGATGATAATATAGAGCTATGCCAAGAGTACTTTCTGCATGAGGATAGGCTTGAAGACGCAAGGGAAGGCAGTCCAACAGAGGAAATGGTATATGATTTGGTAGAGCTATTTAAGGTATTTGGAGATGTTACTAGGGTGAAGATAATATACGCCCTTTTGGAAAGTGAGATGTGTGTATGTGATATAGCAAGTCTACTTGATATGACTCAGTCTGCTATATCTCACCAGTTAAGGGTCTTGAAAAAGGCTAGGCTGGTCAAGCTTAGGAAGGAAGGCAAGACAGTTTTTTATTCGCTAGACGACCAACATATAGACAAGATATTTAGCTTTGGTCTAGACCATATAAAGGAAATGTACTATTAGTGATTATTTTATTTTTTGAAATATTAGGAATGGAAGGTGTTAGTTATGACTAGAGTAGAAGTTACAATGGGGGGCCTAAATTGTGCCAACTGCGCAGGGATTATAGAGGAAAAGGTCAAGGCCAGGAAGGAGATAGATAGGGCCAACCTAAACTTTATAAATAAGAAGTTGACTGTAGATATAGGCGATGGATATGACCAGGACCAGGTGGTCGACCAGTTGATAAGTATAATCGACGATACAGAGCCAGGCTTGGATATAAGCCTAAAGCTGGCAGGAAGAACCGTGACTGCCGAAGACTTTAGGGCAGGTCTAAGCGACCAGACCGACAAGAACCATATAGAGGATGGCAAGTCAGAACGCGGACATGAGCATAAAGAATCAAATAGCTTTTTGATAGCAGCAATTATACTATATGCTGTAGCCATGATAGGTAATAGGCTTGGACTTCCATATCCGGCTTATCTGGCATTTTTAGCCGCCGCCTATATATTGTCTGGTAAGGATGTTATCCTGGCAGCAGTCAGAAATATAATAAAGGGTAATGCCTTGGATGAAAACTTTCTGATGACTGTTGCCACTTCAGGTGCGGCAGCCATAGGTGAATATCCTGAGGCTGTAGGTGTTATGCTATTCTATGGTGTGGGTGAAGCCTTAGAGGAATTGGCCGTAGGTAGGTCTAGAAGGAATATAGAGGCCTTGATGGATATAGCCCCACAGGTGGCCAACCTTATAGTTGACGGACAGGTAGTTGAGGTAAGACCAGAAGAGGTCAAGGTCGGTGACAGACTTCTAGTCAAGGTTGGAGAGAGGGTTCCTCTTGATGGCCTTATAGTCAAGGGACAAAGCAGGCTCGATACATCTGCCATTACAGGTGAATCGGTTCTTAGGTCAGCCAGAGAGGGCGATGAGGTATTGTCAGGTGTCATCAATAAGGAGGCACTTATAGAGGTAGAGGTAACAAAGTTATACCAGGATTCTACTGTGGCTAGAATCTTGGATATGGTGGAAAATGCCAGCGCCAATAAGTCTAATACAGAGAACTTTATCAGTGTATTTGCCAAGTACTATACACCTATAGTCGTGGGTCTTGCTATAGCCATTATGCTATTGCCACCCCTTGTTGGGGGCCAGGATTTTAAAACTTGGCTGTATAGAGGTTTAATTTTCTTGGTAGTGTCCTGTCCATGTGCCTTGGTATTATCTATACCTTTGACTTATTTCTCAGGTATAGGGCTTGCATCTTCAAAGGGTATCTTGGTCAAGGGTAGTAACTACCTTGATGCCCTGATATCACTTAAGACTATAGTTTTTGATAAGACAGGAACTCTTACAGAGGGAGTATTCAAGGTAATTAATATAAATAGGGCCGAAGGAGTGGATGAAAAGGACCTAATGGTATATGCTTGTATAGCGGAATCTTCATCTAACCACCCTATCGCCAAGTCTATACTTGCTTGGTGCCAAGAGGCTGGCCTAGCCAGGGACCTAGACAAGACTAGTCTTACTTCATACCAGGAAATACCAGCCCAGGGAATTAAGTTAGTTTACCAGGGGCAGGAAATCCTAGCTGGTAATGCCAGATTGATGGAAGCGGAAAATATAGATTATAGGGAAGTGAAAAATTCTTCAACAAAGGTATATATTGCAGTAGATTCGATATACAAGGGCTGTGTAGAAATAGCTGACCAGCTAAGACCAGGCATCAAGGCTGCCCTTGCAGACCTAAAGGGCTTGGGTGTAGAAAATTTGGTTATGCTGACAGGTGACAGTGAAGATGTAGCAAAAGAACTTTCAGACGACCTAGGGCTTACCGGCTACAAGGCAAACCTCCTTCCTAACCAAAAGGTGGAAATAGTTGAGGACCTGATGAAGGATATGCCAGACCAGGCCAAACTTGCCTTTATAGGTGATGGTATAAATGATGCTCCGGTAATAGCCAGGGCAGATGTGGGCTTGTCTATGGGCGGCATAGGATCTGATGCTGCAATAGAGGCCTCAGATATAGTAATAATGACAGATGAAATGGCCAAGCTCCCAACGGCTATAAGGATATCTAGGATGACCAAGAAGATAGCATGGCAAAATATAATCCTTGCCATAGGAATAAAGATATTAGTCATGGTATTGGGTACTCTTGGTATAGCGAATATGTGGATGGCAATTTTTGCAGATGTTGGTGTAGCAATCTTAGCGGTAATCAACTCCCTAAGGATACTGGTCTACAAACCATAATAGAAAATTAAATATTCTCCTCTCTTCAGCTAATTATATAAGCCTATAAAAAATGAAAAACTTAAACATATAATTGTTTTGGTTTTTAGCTAGATATATTTAAAGCAATATGTTATACTACTATGGTGATTTTACGAGAAGAGAGGAGATTTTTTTTGCAAGTTGTTTTTACTAATGTTCTGATATTATTTATGCTCCTATTTTTGGGCTACCTAATAGGTATAAAGAAGATAGTTGCACATTCATCTATCAATGATCTTACAAATCTGGTAGTGGACGTGAGTATGCCGTGTACAATCGCCCTATCAATGGTTAGACCCTTTGATGCTAGGTTATTGGGTGATGCTATAAAGGTAATGGTGGCAATTTTAATATTCCAGCTAGTCCTATCTGGCCTAGCCTATTATGCTACTAAAATTTTGAAAGTAAATACTAGCAAGTCAGGTAGCTGGATATTCGCTCTGGTATTTTCTAATAATGCCTTTGTTGGATACCCTCTTATGTATGCCCTATATGGCAATGATGGTCTTTTCCTTATGGCCATGGGTAATGTAGTACAGAATGTCTTAATATTTTCTTTAGGTATAAAGCTTATAACTTTAAACTACAACCTAAAGGACCACATAAGGCTTAGGCATATAATCTTCACTAAGCAGAATATAGCTGTAGTAGTGGGTATGTTTATATTCTTTCTACAGATACCAATACCAGAGCCTGTCCTTACCCTAGTAACATATGTTGCCAACCTAACAGTTCCGCTATCAATGATGGTAGTTGGTATGTCCCTATCAAGGTATGATGTTAGGAATATGTTCACAGACAAGGAGGCCTACAGGTTGACGATAATCAGGATGGTTTTACTACCCCTTGTGATGGTAGTTATATTTAAGGTTCTGGGAATAAATGCAAACCAAAACCTACCATTGGCAATATTGTTCTTCACAGCAGCCTTGCCTGCGCCAGCCTTTACCACTATAATGGCTGAGAGATATAATACTAGTATAGAATTTTCGTCAAAGTGCGTTTTCTTGACGACTGTACTCAGCATATTGACTGTGCCTATACTGGCAGGATTGTTATAATATAAATTAAGTAATTATTTAAACTCTTATTGTCAGGAGCTAGGCTTTGTGATATTATAGGTTTAGAAAATTAAATAAGAAGGGGAGCTGATAAATCGGCTGAGAAAAGGATGTGAGCCTTGACCCTAGAACCTGATTTGGATAATGCCAACGTAGGAAGAATATATAATAGGATTATTAAGCATGTACCAAAGGGTGCATGCTTTTTTTTCCTGGAAACTTAATAATTATTCAGGAGGGATTGAAATGAAGAAAGTTCTGACCATTGCTGGCTCAGACTCTAGTGGAGGGGCTGGCATTCAAACCGATCTGAAAACATTTGCAGCCATAGGAGTATATGGTATGTCAGCCATTACTGCTATAACCGCCCAAAACACCCTGGGTGTCAAGAGGGTAGAAAGGGTTTCTGCATCAATGGTTAAGGACCAAATAAGGGCCGTATTTGAGGATATAGAGGTGGATGCAGTCAAGATAGGTATGCTGTCTGAAATCGATATTATAGAAGCTGTGAGGGATTGCATGGACATATACAGGCCGCCATTTGTGGTCTTAGACCCTGTAATGGTATCGACATCAGGCTTTGACCTGCTTAATAGTCAGGCCAAGAGGGCCTTACTAGAAGGCTTGATACCACTTGTAGACTTGATTACACCCAATCTGGCAGAAGCTGCCTGCATATTAAACCTTATAGGTAGAGGGGGGCTTCTGATAGACTCCTGTGAAAGTATGGAAGAGGTTGGTAGGCTAATCTCGGGATATACTGGAAAGAATGTCTTGGTAAAAGGGGGACATCTCTTAGACAGACCTTGCGATGTTTTAGTTACGGCCGATGCTAGGGTATACAGGTATGACCACCAAAGAATAGAAACAAAAAATACTCATGGGACAGGATGCACACTTTCGTCAGCCATAGCAGCCAATGTGGCCAAGGGGTATGGCCTAGAAGAGTCTGTATCTAGGGCCAAGGATTTTATAAGCATGGCCATAGAAAACTCCTTAGACATAGGAAGGGGATGCGGGCCTACAAATCCGATGGGAGAAATATACAGAAGTCTAGGTATGGTTTGAGACCAAGGTTTGGTTTGTATAAGGCAAGAGATTAAAAATGAATTAGCAGGGAGGTGCTGAATTTGAATAAGGAAAGCTTGATAGAGGACCTATGCGAGGCCATTGTAAGGCTAAGGGAGAAAAAGCCCCTAATAGAGCAGGTGACAAATTACGTAACAATCAATGATTGTGCTAATGTGACCCTGGCTATTGGGGCATCGCCAGTAATGGGGGATGGATTTGAAGAGGTCGACCAGATGACTAGAATTTCAGATGCCCTTGTATTAAATTATGGGATTATAAATGGGGCATCCTTAAAGACTATGATAAAGGCTGGAAAGACTGCAAATGACCACAATATAGGCATAGTTTTAGACCCTGTTGGGGTAGGGGCAACACAGTTTAGAAATGAGGCAATAGTAGACCTTCTAGCAGAGGTACAGCCTACTATCATAAAGGGTAATGCCTCGGAAATAATGTCTCTTTCAGGTATGGATACCAAGTCCAAGGGAGTAGATTCCAGTGCAGATAGCCTAGAGGCCATAGATGCTGCTCTTAGGGTTGCAAGAGACCATAGGTGTGTATGTGCTGTGACTGGAAGGATAGACATTATTACTGATGGTAGATATATTATAAAGATTCATAATGAATCTGACTTGCTATCATATATTACAGGCACAGGTTGTATGATTACATCCCTGGCAGGTAGCTTTTTAGGAGGGGGTGCTAGCCCTCTAGTGAGTGCAGTTGGTGGAATCCTGGCCATGTCCATAGCGGGTGAAGAGGCAGCTGTCAGAGAAAGTGAAGAAAATAATGGCATTGCTAGCTATAGGGAAGATGTAATGAACAACATATATAAGTTCAACCAATACTCCATTAGAGACCTAGCCAAGGTAGAGGTAGAAAAGGTAGAGTACAAGTATCCTATTTACCTGGTAACAGATGAAAAGGCCTGTAAGGGCAAGGACTTTTATAAATCAGTTGAGGCCAGTATCATGGGTGGTGCAAGGATAGTCCAGCTTAGGGAAAAGGATATGGATACTAGGGACTTTTACGAGAGGGCCCTCAGGCTAAAAGAAATCTGCCACAAGCACGGAGTTGATTTTGTGATTAATGACAGGTTAGATATAGCCCTGGCAGTGGATGCTGATGGGGTCCACCTGGGCCAGTCGGATATGACAATTCAGATGGCCAAGAAGATCATAGGTCATAAAAAGATAGTAGGCATATCTGCCAAAAATATGGAAGAGGCGCTAGAGGCCCAAAAGTATGGGGCAGACTATATAGGGGTTGGGGCAATTTTTGCAACAGATACCAAGAAGGACTCAGGGCTTGTAGATTTAGATACTATAAGAGAGATGACAGATAAAATCCACATACCAGTTTTGGCCATAGGGGGAATTGGTCTGGGCAAGGTAGACTACCTAAGGGGCACAGGTATAGATGGTATATGCGCCATATCAGATATACTTGGGGCGGATGATCCTGAAGCAAGGACCAGGGTCCTATTAGAGGAGTTTAGGTCTATAGGCATTTAGACCCTCTACAAGATTGATAATGAGTAAATAATTTAATCTATATTAATATAGAAGAAAGAGGAGAAAAACAAATTATGTATAAGACACAGATGGAAGCAGCAAAAAAGGGCATACTAACTGACCAGATGAAGAGGGTGGCTCAAAAGGAGTATATGGATCCACAGTTATTGATGGAGAGGGTAGCCCAGGGTAAGATAGCCATACCCGCAAATGTAAACCACAAGAGCCTATTAGCAGAGGGTGTAGGACTTGGTCTTAGCACTAAGATAAATGTAAATCTTGGTATATCAAGAGACTGTCCAGATGTAGACAAGGAGTTGGAAAAGGTAAAGAAGGCGATAGATATGAAGGCTGAAGCAATCATGGACCTATCTTCATTCGGTAAGACAGAGGAGTTCAGGAAGAAGCTGATAGCCATGTCATCTGCCATGATAGGTACAGTGCCTGTTTACGATGCAATTGGTTTCTATGACAAGGAGCTAAAGGACATAACAGCGGATGAATTTCTTGATGTAGTCAGGAAGCATGCTAAGGATGGTGTAGACTTTGTGACTATCCACGCTGGTATGAACAGGGAGGCCATGAAGGTATTTAAGAGAAATAAGAGAATCACAAATATAGTATCTAGGGGTGGGTCTCTAATGTATGCATGGATGGAATTAAATGATGCAGAAAATCCATTCTATGAAAGGTATGATGAGCTACTTGAAATATGTCAGGAATACGACTTGACCTTGAGTCTAGGCGATGCCCTAAGGCCAGGCTGTATAGATGACGCTACAGATGCTTGCCAGATAAAGGAGTTGACTACTTTAGGTGAATTGACATTAAGGGCTTGGGACAAGAATGTCCAGGTAATGATAGAGGGTCCTGGCCATATGGCAATAGATGAAATTGAGGCCAATGTAAAGTTAGAAAAAAGGCTTTGTCATGAAGCTCCATTTTATGTACTTGGTCCTATCGTTACAGATGTTGCACCTGGTTATGACCATATTACATCTGCCATTGGGGGAGCCATTGCTGCAGCTGCCGGCGTTGACTTCCTATGCTATGTAACTCCGGCCGAACACCTTAGACTACCTGACCTTAATGACATGAAGGAGGGTATAATAGCCACTAAGATAGCTGCCCATGCTGCAGACATCGCAAAAAAAATACCTCATGCAAGAGACTGGGACAACATGATGGCCAAGGCAAGGGCTGATATAGACTGGGAGGCCATGTTTGACCTGGCTATGGATGGAGAAAAGGCGAGAAAGTATAGGGCTGAATCTACACCAGAGCATCATGATACTTGTACTATGTGTGGAAAGATGTGCTCCATGAGAACTATGAAGAAGATAATGTCAGGTGAGGACCTAAATATACTTAGGGACTAAAAACAAACACGTAATTAGGAAGATTAGTAGCTAAGAACGGCCTATAATAAATAGGCTAGTGATTAATAGTAGGTCTAGAATGAAGCAAATTAGTGACTAATGGTAAACAAATAAACTAGTATAATATTTAGCCAATTGTATTATATATAAAAAAGAGGCTGGCCGTAACTGACCCCTAAGAGTAGAATATCAAGAATCAATTATTTGGAGGTAGGTTAAATGAGGCGGTCTCTTTTTATGTTTATCGCTCCTATATTAATGACCAAAAAAGGGAGGAAAAGTAGGAATATAGCTAATTCGTACGGCTTGCTCAAATCAAAGCTATCTTTTTTGAAAGAATTTAAAAAAAGGTGAATTGAAAAAGTAAATTCCACTTTGTAAGACTAAATTCTGTAATAGTA
>OLRI01002842.1_pt1 | contig 11207 bp, 15 predicted proteins | sample 1672871 | NCBI WGS metagenome assembly OLRI01 (sample SAMEA3136732, study PRJEB25190) | human gut metagenome
GAGGTCAAAGTGTTCGGGATGATCTCGAACTGCTGTTCAATTGCCTTATCCAGTACCTTAATTTGTTCTTTCAGGGCACGCATAGAGGCAATGGAAACGGACATGGCCTGATTCACGGTATCATTTACCGTCTTTGGCAGCCGGTAGGAGCCTTTGGCCGCAGCCCGTACCGCCTTGGCGGTGGCATCCGGGTCGACAAATTTGCCACGGCCTGCTTCGATGATGAAAGCTGTCAATTCTTCTAAGATAGCGTTTGCCAGGTCATCCACCGTTTCAAAGTGTTCCATGAGCGCAATGGTGGTGGCGCTGGTGTTTGGAATGGCCTTATCCTGAGCGATTCCGGAACATTTCAGGAATAAGTAGTTGGCAAACCGCTGCTTCTCCCGGGTCAAGTTTTGGATGACATCAAATCTGGCTCTGGTAAGGGTTTGCAGGGCTTTGTAGCGGTAATCGTCCATGTAGACCTCCCTGTTGATTCTGCCAAAACGGAGATGGTCGGCAATCACAAAGGCGTCCACCCAGTCATTCTTTGGCAGGTCAGGATAGGCTTCCTTGAACTTTTTGACCTGCTTCGGATTGAGAATGTGGATTTTCCTCTGAAACCGCCCCAGGCTGCCATCCTCACGAAGAGCATAGACCAAGCTGTCCCCGTAGATGGAGGTGGCTTCCAGGCCAATCACCACATCGCTGAGTTGCATGGAGTGTAGTGCCGACACAATCTTCTCTGACAATATTTTAGCACCGCCCAGGTTGTTCTGCACGGAAAAGCTGGAATACTTACTGCCGTCCGGCTTCATCAGGTAGGCAACATTGCTTTTGCTGCTCACATCAATGCCAACGAATAATGGATTCACAATTTTCACCTCCCCGCATGGAGATTTCAGGCCAGCAGGCTTTGAGATACCCATGATAACCGGAGCATCTGCACTCTTGCTTATTAGAATCATTCCAGAAAAGGCCGATGCGATATCCCTCACTGCTAAGAGGGCGGCTTTGCTTCTGGCAAACAGCCAATGAGTTTGCAGCTAACTTCCGGCTCAGGGGAACGGACTCACTTTGAAGCAGCCCTTACGGCTCAACTAGAGGTGCTAGAACTTGACCCTGCTGTCCTACAGCTATTGTATCACGGGCATCTCTAAGCCTGTTGGTACCCCAAATATTAACTTTAAAACTTATTATACAAGAGGTGCTAGCTTATGAAGAAAACCGTGTTAGTTTTAATCACTTTCGCCCTGGTCATCGCCGTGGCAGGCAGCGGCTTCTGGCTGGTGCATTACTTCATCGACAGCCGGGAGCAGCGCCAGACGTATGAAACTCTAGCGGAAGAATTCGTGCTGGAGAGCACGCCAACGCCCGAATCCACTACGCCGACTGAAAACAGTTCGCCCACTGAAAATTCCAGTGAGCCGGCTGAATCTGTATCCTTGACCACCGCCACGCCTCGCCACGACCTGGCAGCCTTGGCGGAGGAAAATGCGGATTGTGTGGGGTGGCTTACCATCCCAGACACGGGGATCGACTACCCCGTCATGCATACACCCAATGACCCGGAGCATTACCTGCGCCGGGATTTCTACGGTGATTCCGCCAGCGGAGGGACGCCCTTCCTGGATGGTCGCAACGCTGCCTTGGCAGAGGGCCAGAATTTGATTTTGTATGGCCACAACATGATGGACGGCAGTATGTTTAAGCCGCTCATTAGCTACCTGGAGCCTAACTTCCGGGAGACGCATAAGGACATCTTCCTGGAGATTGATGGCAGACAATATCGCTATGCACTCCTGGATGTGCTGGAAACCAACACCCAATGCTCCCTCTATCAGTACACCGACCTGAGCGACCCTGCCACAGAGTCTGACTTTCGGGCGGCGATCCTTAAGGAAACCGATTTAGAGGGCGTCCACCAGGCGCCTGGCTATCTGACTTTGTCCACCTGTAATAATGGAGGCGGGAGCAGCCGGGTGCTGGTTATCGCGGCCCTTGCCGGGGAGGTGTCCCAGTGAGCAGAAAGAAAAAGAAAGAAGAAAAACGTGAGCAGCTGGCCATCAAGGACTTTTTCGACCGCATCCTGCCCGGCGTCCTCAAGTTCTATTCCGACCACTACATCTGCGGGGATTCATACCGCTGTGTGTGGGCCATCAAGGAGTACCCGCCCTCAACCGAGGAACAGGCAATTCTCAGACAGCTGGCAGACCGCACCCATGTCACCCTGCGGATCTACAACCGGCTGGTGGACCATGCGGAACAGCACCGGATCATCCAAAACGCCAACCGGCGCAACCGGCTTCGCTTCGGCGGGGATGACATCCAAGAGATGGTAGACGCGGAGCATAATTTGAAAGATGTGAAGCAGCTGTTGACCAATCTGCGGACCAACGGTGAGACTCTCCTGCACACTGCCGTGTTCATCGAACTAAAAGCCGCGGACATGGATAAACTGCGGGAGCTGCAATCCGACGTAATGATGGAGCTGACCCGTTGCAAGATCAGCGTGGACAGGCTGACCCTCCGCCAGCTGGATGGGTTCCTCTCGGTGCTGCCCTTTGGGTACAACCACTTTGGCAGCCAGTACGAGCGGGTGCTCCCTGCCAGCTCTGTGGCCAATCTCTATCCCTTTAATTACAGCGGCAAAACCGATCCCCACGGCTTCTACCTGGGGAGGGATAAGTTTGGCACCAATATTCTCACGGACTTCGACAGGAGATCCGATGACAAGACCAACGCCAACGTGCTGATTCTGGGCAACTCCGGCCAGGGCAAGTCCCATCTGCTCAAAGGCATCCTCGCCAATTTGCGCGAGTCCGGGAAATCTCTCATCGTCCTGGACCCCGAGGCCGAGTACCAGGAGCTTTGCGAAAACTTGGGCGGCTGCTACCTGGATTACCTCTCCGGGGAGTACGTTATCAATCCGCTTCAACCCCAGAATTGGGACGAAGACCCGGTCAACGAGGACGATGAACGCACTCCAGAGCAGCGTGACGCTGCACCCATGTCGCGCTCTTCCATTGGCGAATCAGGAAATCTCGCTCCCGCGCCGAAGTCTCCCGTTGTACCCGTCCCCGGTCCCTTTCAGAAAACCACCATGCTCTCCCGGCACATCTCCTACCTAAAGGACTTCTTCCGCTCCTATAAGGATTTCACCACAGCACAGCTGGACACCATCGAGCTCATGCTCCAGAAGCTCTACCGGCGCTTCGACATGGACGATTACACGGACTTCTCCCAGGTGGCCCCTGAGAAGTTTCCCACCATGTCCGACTTTTACGATTTACTGGAGGAAGAATACGATTTGTACGATGCGAAGAAGAAAAACCTCTTTTCGGAGGAAACAATTCAAGAAGTGTGCCTGGGACTCCACTCCATGTGCAAGGGGGCGGAGAGCAAGTATTTCAACGGGCATACCAATATAAAAGACGATAAGTTCTTAGTGTTCGGCGTGAAAGGTATCATGGAGCTCAACCGCAGCCTGCGGGACGCGCTGCTCTTCTCCATTCTCTCCTACATGACCAATGCCCTGTTGGGCGCTGGCAACTATGTGGGAGCACTGGATGAGCTGTACCTATTCCTCACCAATCTGACGGCCATTGAATACATCCGCAACCTGATGAAGCGTGACCGGAAGAAAGACTCCCTGCTGGTACTGGCCAGCCAGAATCTGGAGGATTTTCTGCAGCCCGGCGTGCGGGAGCTGACCAAGCCCCTTTTCAGTATTCCTACTCACCAATTCTTGTTCAATCCCGGCCAGCTGGAGCCGAAAGCGTTCTGTGACACTCTCCAGTTGGAACCGGCGGAGTTCGAGCTGATCCGCTACCCGGAACGGGGCACCTGTCTTTATAGGTGTGGAAATGAGCGATACCTGCTCCAGGTGCATTTCCCAGAGTTTAAGGAAGCCATGTTTGGCAGTGCCGGAGGAAGATAACATTCATTATTACAGGAGGTACCATGTTCACATATTATCAAGTCTATATTCTCCACCTGTTGGATGGAACCAAAATTGAACTAGCGGAGGAATACGATATTCCAGAAGAAAAAGGGTTTATCGGGTTGTATTCAAAAGCTCCCCTTGACGAAATTATCCAAGTTGGGGATCGTCTCACCGGGTTTTCCTTTATCCCAAAAAGAAATATTGTGTATGTATCCACGGCTGGTGTTGTAAAGAGGGAGGAATGACCTATTTCCGCAACCATCGGCGCGGCCTTGAAAAAGATCGCCGTTGCCCTGCTCTCCGACCACCGGAACTGGGAGAAAATCGCCGTGGCGCTGTTCGCGGTGCTTCTCCTTTTTCTGCTGCCTATCCTCTCCGTGGAGGCTATTTTCCAGGCGGACATGGACTGGGACAGCCCGGAGCTGGTGTCTGCTGTGCTGGAAGAATTGGATGTGGGCAGCCTGGGCTTCTTGGAGAGCTCCAACAGCGTGCTGACACAGCTCCAGGAAGCCCTCAAAGCAGCGGGCTTCGGATTCGACGAATTTCGCAAGGCCCAGGCGCTGTACTGGTTGGCGCTGTCGCCTTTTTCGGAAGAATCGGATTTCATCGAGAAGCTGGTGGGCTGTTTCGCCCTAGACCAGACCAATGAAGAACTGGTTGCCAACGTAAACGCCGCCTTTGGCACGGACATCGACCCGGAAGAATTTGCGGAAATTCTCGCCACCACCGCCAGCGACATGGTGGCCATCGCCCAATCCCAGATCGGGCAGACCGGAGGCCAGCCCTACTGGTCTTGGTATGGTTTCGGCTCCCGGGTGGAGTGGTGCGCCATTTTCGTCTCTTGGTGTGCCGAGCAGTGCGGCTACATCGACGCGGGAATCGTCCCCAAGTTCGCCGGCTGCGGCGTGGGCGTGCAGTGGTTTCAAAACCGGGGACAGTGGCTTCCAGGCAGCGCCACCCCCGAGCCAGGGATGCTTATTTTCTTCCAGTGGTACGGCAGCGATTCCAGCATCGCAGACCATGTGGGCATCGTGGAGAAAGTGGAAAACGGCCGTGTCTACACCATAGAGGGCAACGCAAATGACCAAGTGCGGCAAAACAGCTACCCCATAGGGTATGGAGAAATTAAGGGGTACGGGGTACCCATTACAGACTGAGGAAAGGGAGATGATGACCATAAAACTGCGGGACTATTTGCGGCTCCACCCCAACCAGGGCGTGGAGCTGCTCACGGAATTTGGCTATTACACACTGACCAAGCAGGAAATCAAGACCCAGCTTCGCAAGCACGGGGCCGTGCGTTCAGTGACGGGCAGGCCCCTGTCCTTTGACACTCTGCTGGAGCAGGAGGTGCTGGATGAGCAGCCCGGCGACCCGCCCCTGCTGCGGACGGGCAGAAAAGAAAGAAGGGATGAACCATGCTGACCTTTCAAAAATACGTGCATTTCATGCGGACGCAGTTCCCACCTGGGAGCCGCGTCCTTTTACTTTCCAACGACCAGCCGAAACCTGTCCCCGATGGTACCATGGGGACGCTGACCGAGGTGGACAGTGCAGGCCGGTTCCTGGTGAACTGGGACACCGGCAAGCGCACGGCCCTCAACCTGGAGGATGATCACTTCCGTATTTTCCAACCCGAACCCATGGAGCTGAAGCTGCACTTTCCCCTCCACGGGGAACTTTACACCCGCAATGAGTGGGGCGACCTGGCGGACGACCCGGTGGAACTGACAGGCGGTGACCTCTCCCTCTACCTTGGGGACATTCGGCAGGCCCTCCAGGAGAACCAGCTCCCAGAGGAGCAGGAGCGAGGGCTGATGCACTGGTACAGAGAATCCGATGCTCTGACCTGGAAAGTGAAGTCTGCCTTCTTCGATGTGGAACTTCACGATGGGCAGCTTTGGGGTGTGGCGGATTGCCAAATCTTAGAGAACCTCGAGGGCAATGAGTTGAATGAACTAATTGAGTTCCTATCTTCGCAGGCATCAGACGGCTGGGGCGAGGGCTTCGAGCAGCGGGAGATCCCCGTGGGCCGGGGCCTGCTCTATGTCCACCTGTGGGACGGGCAGGATTGGGAGATGACTACCACGGAGCCGGAGCAGAGAGAGGAAGGAGGGATGAAGTTTGGATAAAGTTTTTCGGGTGCAGGTTTCTGAGGGAACCCAAGAGGCGTGCCGCTATGCTACCCAGCTAGACCTTCCCGCCAGCCTAGGGGAATGTTTGAAAGCCCAGAAGCGCGCGCATGTTTCCGACCCTTTTCAAGTGGAAACGGAGGTGGTGGAGGTCTACCAGGGGCCTGTCACTACGGAAATGCTGGAAAGTGGAAACACCCTATCCAACCTGAATACTCTAGCGGCTGTCCTCTCCCAACTGGATAACACCCAGGAGTTCGCCCTGGAGGGGATGCTGAAGATCCGCCAGGAAGCAACAGGCGTCCAGGAGATCCCCGTTTCGGATATCCTCCACATGGCGGACAACACTGACCGGTGCATGGTGGCTACCCACATTTGGGACCACCTGGCCCTGGGACATCTTCTCTATGAAACGGAGCTCATGCCCGAGAGCGCCGCCCGGCTGCTGGATGTGACCAAGGCAGGTTCCGAGTACCAGAACGAGCTTCTCACCGTCTGCGCGCGCCAGTGGCAGCGGGAGACAAAAGGCGTGTTCGTGTCCCAGGGGTATGTGGAGCCTGACCCGGAGTTCCTCCCCTTTCTGCTGGGGCAGAAGCAGATCCAGGACGAATCACCTCAGATGGGGATGTCCCCATGAGCCGCCCAGAAAATCTCTTGGAGGAACTGAAAAAAGCCTATGCCCAGTGGGAGAGCCTGTACAAGCAGGGCGGCAGCGACCCTTTCTATCCGGACGGCGTCAACCTCAACCTGGTGCGGAACCACATCCTTTACTTCAAACGGCAAATCGAGGAAACCCAGCCTCTGTACAAGAATACTGAAGTGTACCGGCGGGAACTGCCTCCCCAGGTAGAGGACAGCTACATGGCACGGGCAGAGGAAATCCGCGCCCATGCCAAAGACGCTCTCGCATCCTACAAGGCCGACCCTTACTACCAGTACCTGCTCCACCACCGGGAAGAACTGGATGACGCCGGCCTCAAGAAAACCTCCATCCGTCCTGTGCTGAACTACGCACAGGCCCTGGAAACAGCCATCCAGGAGGACGACCTGGTTACCATGCGCCGCCATGAACGGGCAGACCGTTACCTGGATTCTTTCCGTTCCTGCGCTGTGAAAGTACGGGATGTGCTGGAAAGCCAGGAGCTGAACCTGTTCGCCCTGGCCGCTCAGGACGATTTCCCTTTCCCGGAAGAAGAACCCATCCAAGGGATGACAATGTAGGGTGGTGATAGCACGGACCTGCGCCAGCTGCGCTTCGGCATCGAGGTGGAGATGACCGGGATCACCCGGGAAAGAGCCTCCCAAGTGGCGGCGGATTTTCTGGGCGGGGAGAGCCGGTACCTTGGTACCTACTACAAAAACTACGCCGCCACAGATGCCCAAGGCCGGGAGTGGAAATTCACCTTTGACGGGAGTATACTCGCAGAGAAGAAGGAACATGGGGAGCGCGTGTCCACTGACGCAACCTACAAAACCGAAATGGTCAGCCCTATCTGCACTTACGAGGACATCCCCACCATTCAGGAATTGGTGCGGCAGCTCCGTCACAAGGGGGCCTTTTCCAACAACAGCTGCGGCATCCATATCCATGTGGAGGCGGCGGCTTTCAATGCCAGGACCCTGCGCAACTTGGTAAACATCTTTTACAGCAAGGAAGATCTGCTGTTCTCCGCCCTGCAGGTGCGGGAGTCACGCTGGGGTTACTGCAAGCTCATGGACGAGCGCTTCCTCCAAGAGCTCAACCGCAAACGGCCCCAGACTATGCGGGCTTTCCAGAAGATCTGGTACGGCGGCGAGGACGGCAGTAATACCCACTATCACGATTCCCGGTACCACGCTCTAAACCTCCACAGCGTGTTCTCTCACGGCACCGTGGAGTTTCGCCTTTTCAACTCCACCGTGGAGCACGCTGGGAAGATCAAGGCGGACATCCAGCTGTGCCTTGCCATCTGCGCCCAGGCCTTAAATCAGCGGGCCGCCAGCCACACCAAGACCCAGACCACAAACCCGGCTTACACCTTCCGCACCTGGCTGCTGCGCTTGGGTATGATTGGGGATGAGTTCGCCACTGCCCGGAAGCACCTCCTGGAAAACCTGGAGGGCAACCTGGCCTGGCGCGACCCCGCCCAGGCAGAGCGCCAAAGAGAGAGAATGCGCCAAGCCGCCCTGGAATGGCTGCCTCAGCCGGAGGAATATCCTCAAGACATTCCCGATGATCTCCCGGTGGAACCTGATGAGGACCAGGACAACAGCCAAGGTTTTACCATGCAAATGTAAAGTGAAACGGAGGAATGAATTTGAAAACTAAACTCTACTTAGCCTACGGCAGCAACTTGAATCTGGGCCAGATGGCCCACCGCTGCCCGGACTCCAAGGTGGCTGGCAAGGCAGAGTTGCCTGGCTACCGCCTGCTGTTCCGGGGCGGACAGCACAACGCCCACGCCACCATTGAGAAAAGCGAGGGCCACACTGTCCCCGCCTTGTTGTGGAAGGTGAGTGTTCGGGACGAAGCACTACTGGATCGGTACGAGGGTTACCCGTACTACTACGACAAGGTGCGAATTCCGGTAGAGCTGGACGGCAAGACGGTGTCCGCCATGGCCTACGTCATGCAGCCGGGATTTGCGTGCAATAACCCTTCTTCGGTCTACCTGCACACTGTTCGAGATGGGTACCAGGCCGCTGGGTTTGACCAGGCCATTCTGGACCAAGCGCTGGTGGAAACCAGGCGGGAGATGGTGGAGGGACAACAGTGGGGCCAGCAATTCCGCTAGGCAGGAAAGGAGATATCCCCATGGATTATGACAAGCTAAAACAGAAGAAAGAACAACTGGAACAGGCAAAGCCCTCCATCCCCTTGGAGAAAACTCTCCAGAAGCAGCGGGAGTTCGAGATGGAGTACGCCCATAACTCCACCGCCCTGGCGGGCAATTTCCTGACGCTGGAGCAGACCCGCGCCGTCCTGGATGCGGTGGACCCGCCCCAGCAGGCGCATCAGAAGGAAGAAGATTCCTCCCCCAGTGAGGAAGAAACACCCCAGCAGACTATGTGAATATGGAAAGCCCTTGCCCACTCTTACGGCGAGGGCTTTCCTATTTTTGGAAGGAGATGCCCATGAACAAGACCATCACCCTGGAGTTTCCAGAAAAGAAGCTGGAGGCCCTCTCTCATTTTCTGAAAAAGAAAGACACCACCATCGAGGCCGAGCTGGACTACGCCCTGGCCCGGCTATACGAAAAGACCGTGCCGCCCACCGTCCGGGAATTCCTGGAGGACACAGGATCGGACGGCGATTCACCTCAGAATTTCTAAAATCACTTACAAGGATGTGCAGCGCTATGGACGGGAAAAATCGGGAGCTGGCCTCCGAAGAAGAAGCCGCTGAACTGGCAAAACCCGGCGCCCACCCAGAGTGGGAAACCAACTTGCCAGCCGACCTTCAGAAAGCCATCCAGGACTACTTGGAGGGCGTCCGCACCCAAGTGACCTACTTGGACTGCCTGTGGGACGAGCTGTACGGCTCCATCAATGCCAACCAATGGGGCTGGGAGATCTCTAAAGAGCAGGCGGATTACCTGCGGGCCAAGTATCTCTTCGAGCAGGAGGAGGAGCCTTTCCTCCCCACCGACTCCATGCTATAATATCCCCAAGGGGTGATTTCCAATGGACACTCAAAACAGTAATACCTTGACGCTTTGGGAAAACCAATGCCCAGCCTGTTCCAAATTCCACAGGCTGTTGGCAGCCAAGACCCGGGAGCCTTGGAAGAAATACGACCAGGCTATGGCCACGGCCAGGGACTTGATGACTCAAGGCACTCTGGAACTGTTCGCGGGGGACTGTCCCCTAGAGGATGCGGACGGCGTCCTGGCCTCGGAGCAGCACCTCACTGTGTGTCACTACCTGCGGTGCAAGAGTTGCGGCAACCTCTACTATGTGGGGGCCTGCATCCGGGGGAAACCGGTTTTCCGGCGAGTGACAGACCAAGACACAGAACGCACCGCTTTCCGTTTGTGGGGGCGCTGCGGGACGTTTTTCGAGAATAAGTGAATCAAGCAACCACCAGGCCGCTGTCCGACAAAACCGGGCAGCGGCTTTTTTGCGCCCAGCAGCACGAACCCAGGCCCCGCCTGTTTCGCCCTGTGTGCAAGACCAAGCCTATGGCTTGGTCTGAGAGAAACCCTCGGGTGCGCAGCACCCGTCTTTTCCTGCGGAAAAGCACCGAGTTTCTCTGGCCTGTGAGGGCCTGTGAGGCGGTTTTCTCCCCAGGGTGGGGCATGACCCGTTCCAAGCCCGCAAAAGCCAAATTCGGCCCCACAAAGGCAAGGTTGAAAAAATCCCCGGATAAGAGCACCGGGAGAGGTGAAAAAGAGTAGCAGGTTAAAGGGTGTGGGTCGGTGAACCGCCCCACACCCGGCTCACAGCGCCCGGCAGAGCCGGTCGCTTCGGGCTTTTTCCCAGGGGTCAATTTCCTGTTTTCTATGGGTCAGTTTTGGAGCCTAGGGGTCAAGCCGTGGGTCAGAGAACAAGAAAATCCAGAAATTCCGGGAAAAATCCGTGGGTCAACCTGTGGGTTTGGCCCCAAAATTAGAAGGAGAAACGAGCATGACAGAATTAAAATCCCCTGCATCGGAGAAACGCAAATTTGCCCTGTGGATCAGCAAGGAAACCATAGAAAAGGCGAAAGAATCCTACAAAGACGACAACTGCTCCAGCGCCAGCGAGTTCATCGAAAAGGCGATTTTGTTCTACCTGGGATACCTGTCCAGCCAGGAAAATCAGGACTACCTGGCCCAAGTTATCCCCTCCACCGTGAAGGGCATTGTAGACGAGAGTGCCAACCGCATGGGGCGGCTGCTGTTTAAGATGGCGGTGGAAATGGCGGTATCGGAAAATATCCTAGCGGCGGTGTGCGAGGTAGACCAGCAGGAGCTGAAGCGCCTGCGTGGGCAGTGCGTTCAGGAAATCAAAAGGACCAATGGAATGTTGTCCTTTGAAGGAGCCCTCAGTTGGCAGAGAGATGACTGATACAGTCCGACCGATTTCAGAGAAAGGAGAACTTATTTGGCAAGCATCAAGAAACTTACTGACCGCAAATTCAAGATCACCGTCAGCAACGGCTATCGGCCTAACGGCAAGAAAATCTGCAA
>OLRI01002844.1_pt1 | contig 11194 bp, 6 predicted proteins | sample 1672871 | NCBI WGS metagenome assembly OLRI01 (sample SAMEA3136732, study PRJEB25190) | human gut metagenome
GATACAAAAACTGCCGGCAGGAATTACCTGCCGGCAGAAAAATCTGTATTTTACTAATTTTATTTTTTCTGTTTTGAAGATCAATCATTTCTCAATCTCCAAAAACATTTTTTGAATCAGGAACGTTTTTTGCGTGATTTCAGAACTACAACGCCAACTCCTGCTGCTGCGCCGAGGCATACGATCCACGGTACTGCATTTGCTGTATCGCCTGTCTGAACTGCGCCTTCTACTTTATCATTTTTATCATTTTTGTCGTTTTTGTCAGGATTTGGTTCTGGTGTAGGAAGCTTCTCAAAACGCGCTTCGATCTTCAGATCTCCTGTGATCGGTGTGTTAAAATCGAATTCTTTTCCATCCACAAACCAACCGATGAATTTGTAGCCTTCTTTTACCGGATCAGCAGGACGGGCAAGTGTCTCTCCGTCTTTTACTGTAACTGTTTGTCCATTGATCGTAACTGTCCATTCTCCCGGCTGCGGAGTCGGTGTATCATTCTTCTCGAAACGAGCTTCAATTACAAGATTTCCTTTGATCTCTGTATTGAAATCGAATTCTTTTCCATCCACAAACCAGCCGATGAATTTGTAGCCTTCTTTCACAGGATCGTTTTCCGGACGAGCCACTTTCTTTCCATCTTCTACTTTAACTCCTGCAATTATCTCTCCGTCAGAACCTTTAAATGTTACTGTCCACTCTTTCAGCTGCGGATCTGGTGTCTCTCCATTTTTCGCAAAATGAGCGATCAAAGATGTATTCATCTCTACAGTAAATGTATATTCTGCATCGTCAGACACTTTCTGACCCGTTGTCATATCATACCATCCGGTGAAATCGTAACCTTTCTTAGCAGTTGCTTTTACTGTAACTTCCGATCCTTCATTTGCATCTTTTACAGCACCTTCAACTTTTCCGCCTTCCTGTGCTTCTACAACAACATCACATTTCTGTGGTACTGCAATATCAAATTCAGATACAGCTACCCAACCATCATTTGACTGTTTTGCCACAATTTTAATTCCCCATACAGTCTGCGGAGCAAAACGAACAGTCTTTTTAGACGAATTGTTCGCAAATGTCTGATTCTCTGCAACCGGAATCCACTCTCCATCAGCAGAATTTTTAACAAACAAATCTGCTTTTGTTATAATACCGCTCGCCGCATTTGTTCTTGGCGTAAATGAAACCTTATTGATCTCATAACCTTTATCAAAAGTAATCTCACCTGTTACACTGTCAAGTTTTCCTTTAACTTTATTCAAGTTATCTTTCAACAACTTATCTTCTTTGTTTCCGCTGTAATCTGAATGCCAGTGTGTTTCCGGTTTTGAGTCAAACGCCATCTCGAACGTTCCTTCATTTCCGACATTTGCATGAGCAGATGTCGCTTTACCTGTCCATCCGGATTTATCATGTTTTGTCGTCTCCGGTACTTCTGTAGAAACAACGACATTATCAATTACCGCTTTAACGGAATTAGTCTTTGAACCGATTCTCTGAAGTGGAAGCAGAAGTGTAGAGATAGAAATTCCTTCTTTTCTCGGCTTTCCTTCCAGATCTGTCTGTCTGTTTCGGTAAACTCCTGTAGCCTGTAATTCCTGTCCGTCAACGATCAAGCTTGTCTTTGTGCCATCTGTTCTGATTGCAAGATGAACTTTTTCACCTACCGGGAGTTTATAATCGAAGTAATAGTCATAAAGCTCTCTTCTGAATCCAAGTCTTCCATCCTCCATAATACGGATATCATGAACATAATCGCCGTTATCACCTAAATTATCTGCCTCGAACAGAATCTCTCCTGCTTTCGCTTCTTTATCCAATGTGATATCGAACTCCAGTGTATTACCTGTAGCAAGCTTATCGATCGGAGTTGTCGCATAGCTTTCTCCACCTGTCAGCTTCAGGCTTCCTTTTTCAAGTTTTGCGCCGCCTGCCAGTTCAAGATCTCTCTTATTGTCTGAACTGTCTTTCTCGTTTTCAAACTGATATTCCATATATTTGCCGGATTCATCAGCAGTTGCTTTATGGTACGGGTTGCTGTTTGCAGCATCGCCCAACTGATCAATCACTTCTTTTACCTGAGTCCAGTTCTTGTCTGCTCCATCGCCCCAGTCTTTACTTGCGATTGCCGGAAGCGCCGATGCAAAACGATCATAAATATCGATCTCTGAAATTCCGTTTGCACGAGTATCAATACTATCATTCCAAATAGCATATGTAGCTCCAAGCATCTGATCTGAGCCTGCCGGAATTGTCACCTGATCTCCAAATTTATTCGGAACCCAATTTGTATATAAATGATTAGAGTTGAGGTAATCTCCATAATATCCTGCTGCCGGAACAATATAATTTGATTCAAGCGTATTGATCAACTCGTAGCCCTTATTATACATATCCTGTGGATTTGCATAACCTGTATTCCAAATATTAAGCTGTACGCCTTCTCTTCTTACCGGATATGCTCCCGGCTCATTTTCAAGCATATTAGAAAGACTTCCCCACATACGAACCGTATATCCTTTTTCCTGAATATATTTGATCATATCATCGGAGAACACTCTAAAACGATTTTTCTCACCATAGTACTCATCTGTTCCAATATGTACTGTCATGCTCTTATCAAACATATCTTCATTCAGATATTCATCCCATACACTCTGAACGAAACCAAGCGATTCTTCATATTTCGCCTCTGAAAGGTCGAACTGCTCGCCTGCTCTCTTTGAAGCAATTCCCTGAAGCATCAGATCAGGCCGAACTTTTGTAAATGCTCCCGAATGTCCCGGTGTATCAAACTCAGGAATAATATCAACTCCCATTGCACGGCAGTCAAGAATAAATTTTCTAAACTCTTCTTTTGTATAATGCATATCTTTATTTGTCAGATCTGCTTTATTCTTTCCTCCATTGCCGTCCTTCTTAATATCGGACTCCAAACGGAAACCTGTATATGCCTTTTCTCTCGCTTCTTCTGTTGTTGCAAAGTCTTCATAGAAAATAAGGTTATCATTTAAATGAACATGAAGAGCATTCATTTTATAATAAGCCATTTCCTTTGCAACATCTTCCAAAGTTTCCATAGAAACCGGCTTACGGGCAACATCAAGCATAAATCCACGAACTTCATACTTCGGATAATCTCTTGTTGTTCCTTTCGGAAGTTTTCCTTCATTCAATTCTGCAATCTGAAGAATAGAGCGTGTCGCCCAATAAGCGCCTGTCTGATGAGCCGCAGTAACCTTTACATATGAATCAGACTCCATAACATAGCCTTCTTCTCCTAGACCGTTATCGCTCTTATCAAGTGTAAAGTAGATATCTCCTGCTGCCGGATTGCTGCCCGTTTCAACAGTCATCTTCTTTCCAAGCTCTGCTTCATAATCTGTCGCCAAAGCATCTGCCGCAGCTTTCAGATCACCTGCATTCGGATCAACAACGATCTTGCCGCTGATCGTCACATTTCCTTCTGTTTCTCCGCCGTACCACTCAGCCAGTTCTGGAACAACTATCGGTTTTGCATTCACGCCGTTTTCTTTATGTTTTCCCGGAATTGTGATCGTATGCTCTACTGTCGCTTCTGCATAATTTTTCTCTTCTACTCCCTCTGCTGCTTCAGCGGATTCTGCCGTTTTCGTCACTTTATAGATACCTTTAATCACTGTATCTGTAAGCGGCTGATAGATCTTTCCATCTCTTCCGACGATCTGCTCATAATCAGCAAGGAACTCTACTTTTACTCCCTCCGGTGTATTCCATGTCAACTGCGTCTTATCGGCATTAAACTGCGGAGCTGCGATGGAGTTTGCAAGAGCCTGCAACGTCTCATCTTCCGGCGTTTCCGGATCCGGAGTTGCTTCCGGTTTCACTGCATATGCGCCGAACTCTGCTACAGAAACGTTATACCAATTCGGCACAGCTTCGCCATAGCTCTTCACATTCAAACGAATTTCTTTTGCCCATACTGGCGCATCTAAAGAAATAATTTCCTCTAAAGATGTAATCTGCTTTGTGTTCTCATAAACCTGTTTAAACTCTCCGGTTGAGCTGTCTTTTACTTCAATCGTATACTCTTTAATATTTGTTTTTTCCCAGTTAATCTTGAAGTGCTGCACTCTCTGCGTAACCGGAAGTGTCACAGTCAATGTACGATCAGCTGCTCCTTTACCTTCGTTATCAGGATTAGTTGCCCATCGTGTTGTCAGATTTCCATCGATTGCCTTAGATGGTGCCTGCGTATCCCCATCTGTTTTTTCATAATCATTCGCTTCTGCCGTTCCTTCCAAGCAATAGTTTTCATTCGGAAGAACGTCATCAGGGATTTCATCTGCGTAAATCTGGAAATCATAAAGGGAAACAGACTGCCAGCTCACGCTGTCACCCACTGCGTCTGCTGTATACCCGTCTATATACAAGCGAACATACCTTGCTTCTTTCTGTTCGTCCAAACGGATATTTTCATTAATTCCGGAGATTTTATCCCCGGCTTTTTTCTCATAAACCGTCGTCCATTTTGAATCATCATTATCTTCTCCCGTATCGGAGATCTGAATTTTATAACTTGTAATATTTCTTCTTTCCCATGCAAGAACAAATGACCGAAATGTCTTTTTTTCTCCCAGATCGACTTTCAGCCATTGCGCTTCCTGATTCGAATGAGTATTTGTCGCCCAACGTGACTGCGGTTTAGGCGCTTCTCTGTTCACCACACCATCAACTGCTTTTGCAGCAGAATAACTATCTGTTTCCTGCTCACTTGCGGTTGCTGTTTTGTTAAGTGCAAGATTTTCAATTTCTCCTGCCGCCTCAACGCTTAGAGGTGCAAGCGGAGCTGCCAATCCGAAGATCATTACTCCGGCAAGAGCTCCCGCGCCGGCGCGCGTTAACTTTTTCATTTTTCTTCCCATTTTTTACCTCTCTGCTTTCTTGAATTTTAATGAGCTGAATTACACTCTTCGTAACATTATATAATTTTGACATAAAAAACTCAACTCTTTTCCTTTTTTACATCAATTTTCACATTTTTTTATTACTATTAACCAATTTGAATTCATCTTTTCCTTTTTTCTTGCTATCCACATTGGACATTATGTACAAACCCAGACTTTGTATCCCCACCACTACAAAAAACTGCCAGCACACGGCTCCGCGGCTGACAGAAAAACTTTTTATTATTCTATTTTCACAACTGCTCTTTTTATATACAAACCTTCCCATAAATATCTTTCGGAACGTACGCTTTCACTTCAATCCCTTCCGGAACATACTTCTCCGACAAAAGTTGTCCACGACTTCGGATAAGCTGAATTTTCGATGCTTCCGAGAAATCATACAAACGCTCCACATAGATCTGTTCTCTTCGTACGATCTCGAGAAGCGCCTTTTTTAGTTCTGCAAGACCTTCTCCTGTTTTTGCCGAAGCCGGAATTGAATATTCCGCCTGAAAATCCCGATAGCTGCCTGCCGACTCGAGTTTATCCTGCTTATTAAAAAGTGTGATCACCGGTCGGTCTGCCGCTCCAAGCTGACGCAATGTATCGTAAACGACATGCATTTGCTCATCCATTTGCGGATTAGACGCATCTACCACATGAATAATAATGTCCGCATACTTCGCTTCTTCTAACGTACTTTTAAACGCTTCCACAAGGTGATGAGGCAGTTTTCTTATAAAACCGACCGTATCTGTAACTAATATTTCCTGCGTATTATCGAGAACAAGAGAGCGGGTTGTAGTATCTAATGTAGAAAACAGCATGGCGTCTTCTAAAATGCCGGCATTTGTCAGCGCATTTTCTATACTGCTCTTTCCCGCCGATGTATATCCTACTAAAGCCGCCACCTTTAATCCCGACTGTTTTCTCTGTGTCCGTATTAATTCCCGATGCTTTTCCACGTCTTTTAGTCTGCTGATCCGTTCTCTGATCAAACGCCTGTCCATCTCCAGCTTTTTTTCTCCCGGACCTCTCGTTCCGATCCCCCCGCCGAGACGGGATAAAGATCTGCCAAGCCCCGCCAGTCTTGACGCTCTGTATCGAAGCTGAGCAAGCTCCACCTGGATCTTTCCTTCTCCCGATACTGCCCGCGCCGCAAAAATATCAAGGATCAAAAGCGTCCTGTCTATAATTTTACATGACAGTTCTTCTTCAAGGTTGCCTAATTGTGCGCTCGTCAGCTCATCGTCGCAAATAATCCCCGTCGCGTCAGTCTCCCATATAAGATCTTTGAGTTCCGTCAATTTGCCTTTCCCGATATATGTTCCCGGATGCGCGCTCTCTCTTGGCTGGATCAGCCTGCCGACTACAGCCGCTTTTGCAGTTTTCGCCAATTCCGAAAGTTCGTCAAGCGAACGGTTTGCCGCATCTTCATTTCCCGTATCGATTCCGACGAGGATCACCCTCTCGTCGATTTGCTCCATCTCATACATATTATTTCTCCGAATTTTCTTTTATGAGGATTTTTCTTTTATGAGAATTTTCCCTTCACAAAGATTTTCCCTCCACATAGATTTTCCCTTTACGTAGATTTTCCTTTCACGAAAAATTCCCTTTCATGAGAACTTTCTTTTGCCAAACGGTGTTTATCTCGTTTCCAAAAACTCGGCTTCTCTTTCCATCGCCGTATCTTCCGGATATTCGATCAGATACTCGGACGCTTTTTGCTTCGCGTTTTCCCAATCAGCCAGTTTTTCATAACAGACAACTTCGTTATATCTCATCTCCTGAATCATTTCAGCAGAATCTTTTCCATTTTCCAAATTCTTCTCTTCTTCACCTGACATATCTGTTTCCGCCATGACAAGACCCGCCTGTATATATTCAAGAGCCGCCTCGTAATCCTCTGTCTTCATTGCACAAATACCCATCAGATTATAGATCTGAGTCGTCTGTACTACTCCTGTGTCAACAGCTTTTTTAAACGCATCGAGAGCCGAGCTATACTCCTCCTGCTCATAATATGTCATCGCAAGTCCCCGATACCCCTCTGCCGATTTCTTCTTATCCTTTTCTTCAGTCAGTTTTTCAAACTGTGCCTGCGCCTCTTTATAATCTCCTGCCTCCAATGCCTCTACACCTGATTTCGCACTGTTTGCACAGCCTGATGCCACAGTCGGCACAGCCATACAAAGAACTGCCGCCAACACGATCTGTTTTTTGATTTTCACGATTCGTTTACACCCCCGATTCCGGATACTTCATCATCCAAAATGAATTCAAAATATTAATTACCATCACAACCATGTCTGCTATAATAGCGCTTTGCATCGTCACAAGACCGAAAAACGCAAGTATGACTAAAAATACTTTCATACCGATCGCAAACAATACATTTTCCCGTACAGACCGGATCGTTCCTTTTGCGATCCGCACCGCATTTATAATCTTCGACGGCTCATCTTCCATAAGGATAATGTCCGCCGCCTCAAGCGCGGCATCCGCGCCGAGACCGCCCATCGCGATGCCGATGTCCGCAAGCGCCAAAACAGGCGCGTCATTCATTCCATCTCCTACAAACGCCAATTTTTCATTTTCCATGCGGTCATTGCAAAACTCTTCCAGAAGCTGCACTTTATCTTCCGGCATCAGCTCCGCATAAACGCTGTCGATTTTCAGCTCTGCCGCCACTTTTTCCGCCGTACGCTCGTTATCTCCGGTCAGCATAACCGTTCCCATATTTTTCTTTCGCATCCAGCGCATCAGTTTTCCCGTATCTTTACGAATCGTATCCGCAATCAATATGTATCCCGCATACTTTCCGTCAACAGCCACATGAACGGCAGTTCCGTCTTTTTCCGTCTGTGCGTAAAGGATTCCTTCCCGGTTCATCAGCCTTGTGTTCCCGGCATAAACTTCCAGTCCGTCCACAAACGCATGAACGCCGTACCCCGGTTCTTCTTTCACATCTTTGATCCGCGTGCTTTCAGCCGGCTTTCCATAAGCTTCCGCAAGAGACAGCGCCACCGGATGCTTTGAATAACTTTCCGCCAAAGCCGCAAGCTCCAACAGTCTTTCCTTTTCAAACTTATACGGAACAATATCTTTCACATGAAATACGCCTTCCGTCAGTGTTCCCGTTTTATCAAAAACATATGTGTCTACCCGGATCAGATCTTCCAAAACAGCTCCGCTTTTTATCAGAACGCCCTGCTTTGAAGCAGATCCTATCCCGCCCAAAAACGCAAGCGGTATAGAAACCATCAACCCGCACGGACATGCCGCCACAAGAATGATCAATCCTCTGTATATCCACTCCGCCTTCGCCTCCACAAACATCATAGGCGGGAGAATGACAGTTAAAAGCGCGATCAAAATAACGATCGGCGTATAATATTTTGTGAATTTATCTACAAAATGTACGCTCTCCGATTTGTTTTCATTTGCGCTTTCTACAAGCCGCATAATCTTCGCCGCAGTAGAATCATTGTACAGTTTCTCAACTCTGGCTTCCAACACGCTGTTCAGATTGATGCTTCCGCTGAACAGCCTGTCTCCGATCCGCACAGTGACAGGATCCGGTTCTCCTGTCAGCGCCTTCATATCAACTGTTCCCGTTCCGCTTGTCACAACCGCATCAACCGGGATCTTGTCTCCCGGATGCAGTACGATCGTCTGTCTCAAATTCAGCTCCTGCGGCGGAACAATCTTTTCTGTGTTTCCGATTTTCAGGTTCGCATATTCCGGACGAATATCAATAAATTTCGCAATAGATTTTTTCGTCCTGCTCAGAGAGATTTCTTCTACAAGTTTTCCGACCTGATAAAAGAGCATCGCCGCAACGGCTTCTTTGTAACGTCCTACAAAAAATGCTCCTACAGTCGCTATGATCATCAGTAAGTTTTCATCCAGAAACTGCTTTTTCAAAAATTTCTCTGCCTGCTCTTTATAAATACTGATCGCCGATACAATATACGGCAGTAAAAACAAAAGCATCTCCGCCTTTGATTTCATCTTTGCCTGCATGCTTATTAAGAATGCCAGCAAATATAAAACAAGACCGATACCGATCTCCAATTCCCTTTTTCTGGTTTCTCTCGTCATCCCTTTTTCCCTTTTCCGTCAACTTTTCCCTGTTCGTCAGCTTCCCCTTGTTCGTCGGCTTTCTCCTGTTTGCCGGCTTTCCCTGCCCGCCGGCTTTTCTTTTATTACTCTTGTATATGTTCCATTCCCTGATTAATAATCGTTTTAATGTGCCCGTCTGCAAGAGAATAGAATACTGTCTTTCCTTCCCTTCTGTTTTTCACGAGCTTCATCTGTTTCAAAATGCGGAGCTGATGAGAGATCGCCGACTGAGTCATATTCAGCGTCTTTGCCAGATCGCACACGCACATCTCCGAATGAAACAACACGCTTAACAATTTCAGTCTCGTCACATCTCCGAACACTTTAAAAAATTCCGCAAGATCATTCAGCTCTCTTTCTGCCGGAATGTGTTCCTTTACTTTTTTTACTACATCTTCATGAACATGTATAAAATCGCAGCGTTCTATTTCTGTTTTTTCTTCCTGCATTCGTCTTTTCCCTCCAAATATACAGTATAACGAAAAGAGGCAAAAGCATCAATATCTTTTGCCCCCAAAGCTTAAAACTTAAGATTACTTAAGATTTTCTTTACTGTTTTCTTCTTTCGCCGATCACATTGTCAAACACATCTTCCATACTTTCTTTTCTCTGATCGTCTCTGATCATGCAGGCCTGAATCGCCTCATTCAAAGAGAGCATCTTGTCGTCAAGTTCCGACACCATCTTCGCACACTCTTTCAATTCTCTGCTTATATAATCAGGCGCATTCCCTTCAAACTTATAATAAATCTTATGTTCCAAACTCGCCCAAAAATCCATCGCTATCGTTCGGATCTGGATTTCCACTTTTGTATCGACTACGCTGTCGGAAAGAAAGATCGGAACGGATACAAGCATATGATAACTTTTATAACCGCTTTCTTTTGGATTTTTAATATAATCTTTGATCGAAAGAACTTTCAGATCGCTTTGATTGCCGATCATCTCCGCCAAACGGTAAATATCAGATGTAAAGGAACAAATAAGACGTACCCCCGCAATGTCATTGATATAGCGTACCATGTTCTCGATCGACGTCTCATGGCCATACCGCCTTAATTTCTTCACAATGCTTTCCGGCGTCTTTATCCTTGTCTTTATATGCTCGATCGGATTATATTGATGTACATGCTGAAATTCGTCATTCAAAATCTCCAGCTTTGTTCCTACTTCTTTCAGCGCTGCGTTATACAGAAAAATGATCGTCTTCCAGCTATCGACATCCTCATAGCTTTTCAGCGCAGCTTCTACTTGTTGTTCACTCGTCATTTCAGACTGCCTCCGCCAGTTATTTTACTTTTTCATTCTAACATAAATCCTAAGGCATGTCATAGATTTCATTGTTTTTTAAGACTTCTCTTACAACTCTAATTTCATATCTCCCTGACGGATCCACTTCTTTTTCCGCATAAACTCAGAAATGAGAAGCGTCACCGCCGCAGGAAGGATAAACTGGATCAAAATGATCTTTCCGAGCACGATCACTCCCGCTTCACTTTGCGTCATTACCTGCCATGTCATAAGCGGACCGACAAGTCCGGCTGTTCCCATACCCGATCCCGTAGCGTTGTTCGTCATATGAAGAAGCATTGTTCCGATCGGACCTAAAACGGCGCTTGACAAAATAACCGGAAGCCAGATCAAAGGTCTTCTTACGATATTCGGTATCTGAAGCATCGACGTTCCGATTCCCTGCGCCAGAAATCCGCTGAATTTATTTTCTCTCCAACTAGCCACCGCAAATCCGATCATATTACAGCAGCATCCGATCGTCGCCGCCCCTGCCGCCAGTCCCGACAGATTCAGGATTACTCCAAGCGCCGCTGAGCTGATCGGAAGCGTCAGGATCATTCCCATTAAAACGGAAACGACAATTCCCATCAAAAACGGCTGCTGCTCTGTTCCCCAGTTAATAATAGCGCCAAGGCCTGTCATAAACTGAGAGATCGGAGGGCCCAGAAGCAGACCTACTGCTGATCCTGTTCCGATCGTCACGATAGGTGTTACCAAAATCTCTACTTTTGTCTTTCCGGATACCATATGTCCGAATACGATGCCGACATAGGCAGCAATAAAGGCTCCGAGAGGTTCCCCCGGGCCTGAATATACCATCGTTCCGTCCACAAGCACTGTCCCTG
>OLRI01002845.1_pt1 | contig 11186 bp, 10 predicted proteins | sample 1672871 | NCBI WGS metagenome assembly OLRI01 (sample SAMEA3136732, study PRJEB25190) | human gut metagenome
GGAAATAAAGCTGTTGGAGATGATAACAAAGTAGCTGGAATAGGAAATAAAGCTGTTGGAGATGATAACAAAGTAGCTGGAATAGGAAATAAAGCTGCTGGTGATAATAATTTAATAACTGGAACAGATAATAAAGTAATAGGAGATAATAACAAAGTTTCAGGAAAAGATAACTTAGCTTTAGGATATAAAAATATCCTAAAGGGTGAAATAACACAACTAGTGGAAAATCAAATAGTGTCGAAGGAACAGATAACTATGTTGCTGGAAGAGCCAATACAAATGTTGGAAATAGTGATATAACAAATGGACTTTACAATAAGGTAAAAGGAAATAACAATATAACAGATGGAAGATCAAATGAAGTAACAGGGCATAATAACATAGCAGATGGAAGAACAAATAAAGTAGACGGAGATTTAAACCTAGCTTCAGGAAGATCAAATGAAACTACTGGAAATAATAACATAGCAGATGGAAGAGAAAATAAAGTAATAGGAGATTTAAATGTTGCTACAGGAAGAGAAAATAGAGTAACAGGAAAATGTAACATGGTTTCAGGAACAGAAAATAAGGTAATTGGGAACAAAGCTTCAGTTTATGGAAAAAATAATGAGGTAATTGGGGATGAAGCTTCAGTTTATGGAAAAAATAATAAGGTAAATGCTACAGATGGAACAGCAGTAGGTAACGATAATGAAGTAACAGGAGAAAATAGTTCAGCATTTGGTAAAGGAAATATAGCAACAGGAAACAGTAGCGCTGCATTTGGACATGACAATATTACTTCAGGAGATAACAGCTTAGCTATGGGTAAAGAAAATGAAACTAGTGGAGAAAATAGCTTAGCCCTAGGAAAAGAAAATAAAACTGATGGAATAAACAGTACAGCATTAGGAAGAGATAATGAAGTTACTGGTGAAAGAGGCTTAGCAGTAGGAGAAGGAAATATAGCAAAAGGGAAAAACAGCACAGCATTTGGGCGTGATAATACAGCAACAGGAAACAGTAGTGCTGCATTTGGACATAACAATATAACATCAGGGGACAACAGCTTAGCTATGGGAAAAGAAAATAAAACTGATGGAATAAATAGTACAGCAGTGGGAAGAGATAATGAAGCTAAAGGAGAAAGAAACTTAGCAGTAGGAGAAGGAAATAAAACTGAAGGAAAATATAGTAATGCATTAGGAAGAGACAATGAGGTAAAAGGAGACAATAGTTTAGCAGCAGGAAATCAAAATAAAGTTGAAGGAAAAGAAAGTTCAGCTATGGGAATAGGAAATACAGTAAAAGGCTCATCTAGTACTGTGGTTGGTTATAAAAATACTGTAATTGGAAATAAGTCAGGAGCTTTTGGAGATCCCAATAGAGTAATAGGTAATGGTTCTTATGCATATGGAAATGACAACACTATAAAAGGTGATGGATCTTATGTTATGGGTAATGATAATAAAGTAATGGGAAATAACAACTTTGCTCTTGGTAATAATGTTACTATTGGTGAGGGAATTTCTAATTCAGTAGCATTAGGTAATGGTTCAGTAGCTTCAACTTCTAATGAAGTTTCTATAGGTTCTGATACTGTAAAGAGAAGATTAACTAATGTTGGAGATGGAGACTATTCTGCAACATCTACAGATGCAGTTAATGGTAAACAATTATACAATGCTGTAAAAGGAGTAGAAGGAGAAATTAACAATGTCAAAACCGAAGTTACTCATGTAGGTTCTTTAAGTGCTGCTCTTGCAGGATTACATCCTATGCAATATGACCCTAAGGCACCTACTCAAGTTATGGCTGCATTAGGACACTACAGAAATAAACAATCTGTCGCAGTAGGATTAGGTTACTACTTCAATGATAAATTTATGATGACTGCTGGTATTGCAATAGGTAGTGAAAGAAGAGTAAAGAGTATGGCTAATGTTGGATTTGCTTTAAAACTTGGGAAAGGTAGTGGAGTTATTGAAGAAGATTCAGCATTTATCAGTAATGAAGTTAAAAAATTGAATTCTGAAAATAGAGAATTAAAGTCTAAAGTAGAAATTCAAGATGAAAAAATTAAGAATTTAGAAGAAAAATTAGAAAAATTATTAAATAAATAATTTTCTAAAAATACTATTAATAGTAAGGAGTTTTTCTTCAATATTATTAAAAAACTAAAATATTAAAAAATATAGTCCTTTATGAGCAATATCATAGAGGACTATATTTTATAGAATTTCATTAGTTTTGTGGAACTTCATTTACTAATTCTTTACTTTCAACAAAGTCTTTAATATTATTTAAAGTTGTAAGAGTTATAGCATCAACAGCTTCTTTTGTAAAATATGCTTGGTGAGAAGTAAGAAGTACATTATAGAAAGATAAAAGTCTTCCTAAGATATCATCTTCAATAACTTGAGTAGATTTATCTTCAAAGAAATAGTTTTCTTCTTCTTCGTATACATCAAGAGCAACTGCTCCAATTTTCTTATCTTTTAAAGCTTCAACTAAATCAGCAGAATCTATAAGCATTCCTCTACCTGTGTTTACAAGTATAACTCCATCTTTCATTTTCAACATAGATTTTCTATTAATCATATATTGAGTTTCTTTTGTAAGTGGACAGTTTAAAGAGATAATATCAGATTGAGCATAAAGATCATCTAAACTTACATAGTCAAAACCAAGTTCTTCTGCTGCTTTTTGATTAGGAAATAGGTCATAGGCAATAACTTTCACATTAAAACCTCTTAATATTTTTATTAAAATTTGTCCTATTTTTCCTGTTCCTATGATTCCAGCTGTTTTTCCATTTAAATCAAAGCCCATTAAACCATTGATAGAAAAGTTTCCTTCTCTTGTACGAACATAAGCTTTATGAATTTTTCTGTTTACTGCTAGAATAAGAGCAACTGTATACTCTGCTATAGCATGAGGGGAATAAGCAGGAACTCTAGCAACTTTAAATCTATTATGTATATCTTTTAAAGAAACATTGTTAAATCCAGCACATCTCATAGCCAAAAGTTTTATCCCATTTTCAGCCATAATATCAATAACTTCTTTATTTATATTATCATTGGCAAAACCACAAACAACATCATAACCTTTTGTTAAATTAGCAGTTTCTTCAGTTAATCTAACTTTTAAAAAAGTCATCTCAAAATTATAATCTTTTTCGTATTTCTTAAAAAATTCTTTGTCGTAATCTTTTATGTCAAAAAATATAATTTTAGTTTTTTCCATATTTTTCCTCCTAAAATAAATTGTTTACCTAGTTTGTAATAATTTAATTTTACCATAATTTTAAATAAAATTATAGTCAAGTTAAAAAAAATTAGTTATAATAATATAAGAGGTGTGAAAATGAAAATAGGATTAGTATTAGAAGGTGGAGGAATGAGAGGGCTTTTCTCTGCTGGAGTTTTAGATGCTTTACTCGAGCTAAAAGAATTAAGTGTCAATGGAATTGTTGCTGTATCTTCTGGAGCCTTATTTGGAGTGAACTATGTTTCAAGGCAAAAAGAAAGAGCAGTAAGATACAATAAGAAATATGCAGATGATAAAAGATATATGGGTTTATATAGTTGGATAACAACTGGGAATGCTGTAAATAAAGATTTTGCTTTCTATGAAATACCCTATAAGTTAGATGTTTTTGACAATGAAAAATTCAAAAAAGCAGAAACGGATTTCTATGTTGTTATGACTAATATTGAAAGTGGAAAACCTGAATATGTCTTAATAAAAGATGCCTTTGCACAAATGGAATATTTAAGAGCCACATCAGCTTTACCTTTCGCTTCAGAAATAATAGAGATAAATGGTAAAAAATATTTAGATGGAGGAATATCGGATAGTATTCCTATAGATTTTTGTGAAACTTTAGGCTATGATAAGATAATTGCTGTTCTAACGAGACCAGAAGGAACATATAAGGAAGATAAATTAGGTTTTCTATATAAGTTGGTTTATAGAAAATATCCTAATTTAGTCAATTCTCTTCTTAATATGGCTACAGATTATGAAAAAGTTCTTGCAAAAATAAAAGATTTAGAGGATAAAGGGAAAATTTTTGTTGTGAGACCTCCTGAAGTCTTAAAAATAGGTAGGCTTGAAAAGAATAAAAATAAAATTCAAAAAGTATACGATACTGGTTTAAATACAGGTTTAAAAGAATTAGAAAACATATTAAAATATTTGAACGAATAAAAAACATTTTAAACTGATTTTAAAAAACTAAATTAAAAACTTGAATTTTATTGAAAATATGATATAATATTTTTAGAAAAATTTCTGACCTTACCGCTATTTCCAGGAGGTTTTGGGTCTAATGTCGTCATGGGGTTGGCGCTGTCTTTAATAGCTCAGAGGCATCACGAATATCAACTTAAGGTATTACGGATACTGTATGTTTTGGATATCTGACTACCACTTGTTTATTTTGACGACTAAAACCATAATGAGGCGATAGGTCGGTTTTTTTTTAATTTTAAAAAAATAAAAAGGAGATATATTTATGAAAGTAATTAGCAAAGAATTAACAGATATTTTTCAAAATCTTGTTGACAATTTATTCCCAGATAAAGAATTAAAACCTGTAGAAATTACAGTAGCAACAAATGAAAATTTTGGAGATTATCAATGTAATTTTGCAATGATAAACTCAAAAATAATAGGAGATAATCCAAGGAAAATAGCTGAAGAAATAAAGGCTAAATTCCCTTATGGAGAAATTGTAGAAAAATTAGAGGTTGCTGGACCAGGTTTCATAAATATATTTTTAACAAGTAAATATATTTCTGATTCTATAAAGAAAATTGGAGAAGCTTATGACTTTTCATTTTTAAATAGAAAAGGTCAAGTTATTATAGATTTTTCATCACCGAACATTGCCAAAAGAATGCACATAGGACATTTAAGATCTACTATTATTGGAGAATCAGTATCTAGAATTTATAGATTTCTAGGATATGATGTTGTTGCAGATAACCATATTGGAGACTGGGGAACACAGTTTGGTAAATTAATAGTAGGATATAGAAAATGGTTAAATAGAGAAGCCTATGAAAAAAATCCTATAGAAGAATTGGAAAGAGTTTATGTAAAATTCTCTGAAGAAGCCGAAAAAGATCCATCACTTGAAGATTTAGCAAGAGCTGAACTTAAAAAAGTACAAGATGGTGAAGAAGAAAATACAAAAATTTGGAAAGAATTTATAACAGAATCTTTGAAAGAATATAATAAACTATATGAAAGACTAGATGTGCATTTTGATACGTACTATGGAGAATCTTTTTACAATGATATGATGGCAGATGTTGTAAAAGAGTTGGAAGAAAAGAAATTAGCTGTTAATGATGAAGGAGCTAAGGTTGTATTTTTTGATGAAAAAGATAATTTATTCCCTTGTATAGTTCAAAAGAAAGATGGTGCGTATCTATACTCTACTTCTGATATAGCAACTGTTAAATTTAGAAAAAATAACTATGATGTAAATAAGATGATATATCTTACAGATGGTAGACAACAAGACCATTTTAAACAATTCTTTAAGATAACTGATATGCTTGGCTGGGATATAGAAAAATATCATGTTTGGTTTGGAATCATAAGATTTGCTGATGGTATTTTATCAACTCGTAAAGGAAATGTTATCAAACTTGAAGAGTTATTAGATGAAGCACATAGCCGTGCTTATAATGTTGTAAATGAAAAAAATCCTGATCTTTCAGAAGAAGAAAAACAAAATATTGCAGAAGTTGTAGGAGTAAGTTCAGTAAAATATGCTGATTTATCTCAAAATAAACAAAGTGATATATTATTTGAATGGGATAAAATATTGAGTTTTGAAGGAAATACAGCTCCATATTTACTATATACTTATGCTAGAATACAATCTATTCTTAGAAAAATACATGAACAAAATATAGAATTAAAAGACAGTATAGAAATTAAAATAGAAAATAAGTTTGAAAAGTCTTTAGCAGCTCACTTATTGACTTTTCCAATATCAGTATTAAAAGCTGCTGAAACATTCAAACCTAATTTAATTGCAGATTATCTATATGATCTATCAAAGAAATTAAATAGTTTCTACAATAATTGCCCAATATTAAATCAAGATATAGATATTTTAAAATCAAGAGCTTTCTTAATAAAGAAAACAGGAGAAGTTCTAAAAGAAGGATTATCTTTACTTGGAATACCAGTGCTTAATAAAATGTAATACTTCCAACATGCCTAAGAATACATATGAGAGGCAAAAAATAAATATATATTTCATAAATACTAAAAATTTATAGTAATTATGAAAGAATTATGATAGAATATTTAAAAATCTTTAAATATAAAGTCAGGAGTGATCACATGGATCTGCACTATTTAGAAATTTTTTATGAAGTTGCTAAAGCTAAGAGTTTTACTAAGGCTGCTGAAAAACTTTTTATTAATCAGTCAGCAGTTTCTATTCAAGTAAAAAAATTTGAAGATATACTAAAAGTAAAACTATTTGATAGAAGTTCAAAAAAAATTAAGCTTACTTATACAGGGGAAACTTTATATAAAATGGCTGAAGATATTTTTGAAAAGGTTAAAAGGGCAGAAAAAGAAATTTCAAGAGTTATAGAATTTGATAGGGCAAGAATAGAAATAGGTGCTTCAGCTATTATTGCTGAACCCTTACTTCCTAGTCTTATGAAGGAGTTTTCTTCTGTACATGAAGAAATTGAATACAATATAACTATGTCGAACAAGGAACATCTTTTAAAACTTCTTAAAGAGGGAGAATTAGATGTAATAATAATAGATAGTCAACATATAACTGATCCTAATTTAGAAATAGTTCCTATAGAAAAAGGTCCTTATGTTTTAATTAGTTCAAAGCATTACAATAGTATAAAAGATGTTGAAAAAGATGCTATTATTACAAGAGATATTATACAAAATAATAATAAGGCTATTGAATATATTGAAGATAAATATGGTCTTAGTTTTACTAAAAAGATCAATGTTGTTGGAAATTTGGAAGTAATAAAAGGTCTTGTTAGAGAAGGAATAGGGAATGTAATACTTCCATACTATTCTGTATATAAGGATATAAGAAAGGGTACTTTTAAAGTTATAGCTAAAATTGATGAAATTAAAGATGGATATGAGCTTATTATCACTAAAGATAAAAAAGATTTGTCCCAAATAACAAAATTTATTGATTTAGTTAAAAGTTATAAAATAGTTATGGAAAGTTCTAGAAATTAGAAGAGGTATTAATATGAATTTAATAACTTCATACAAAACAGAATTAGAATTATTAAAAAAATTCATTGAAGAAGAAGAAGAAAGAAAAGAAACTGAAAAAGTAGCTAAGAAATTAGCTGATACATTTACTAAAGGAAATAAAATTTTAATCTGTGGTAATGGTGGCAGTAACTGTGATGCTATGCATTTCATAGAAGAATTTACAGGAAGATTCAGAAAAGAAAGAAGAGCCTTACCAGCAATTTCTATATCAGATCCATCTCATATAACTTGTGTTGCCAATGATTATGGTTTTGATTATGTCTTTTCAAAAGGTGTTGAAGCCTATGGAAAAGAAGGAGATATGTTCATAGGAATTTCAACTAGTGGAAACTCGGCTAATGTTATAAAGGCTGTTGAACAAGCTAAAGCTCAAGGACTTGTAACTGTTGCCTTACTTGGAAAAGATGGTGGAAAGCTTAAAGGTCAATGTGATTACGAATTTATTGTTCCTGGAAAGACATCAGATAGAGTACAAGAAATCCATATGATGATACTTCATATAATAATTGAAGGTGTTGAAAGAATAATGTTCCCTGAAAATTATATGGGAGAATAAAATAAGAAGAGGCTGTTCAATTGTGAGCAGCCCTTTTATTTTATATAAATTTTTCAATTTCTTCAGCAATTTCTAAGTCAGCAATCTCATCTTGATGATATTCAATATAATCTTTCAAAAGTTGGACTGAAAAGAAATTAGCTTCTTCTTCATAAATAGAAGTTTTGAAACTAGTATGTTCTCTAAAAAATCTTATTTCATCACAATCATGTTCGAGAGCATGGAAAAGCTCATGTCCTATAACAAAAAGTTTTGCAAAGCCCTCAAGTAAAGATTGAATAACTATTAATTTTGAATTCAAAACAACAGTGTATAGACCTTTCATTTCTACATTAGCTGAAAGAATTTCAATACCTAAACCTTTACAGATACTTATAGGATTTTTTGTTCCAAACTCAAAATATAAATTATCAATCAATTTTAGAATTTTTTTTTTTCTTCTTTCTGTCATTATTCTCATCAGCTCTCTTTTTAAGCAATGCACGAATGAAAAATTCTTTCAAAACTTTTTCCAATTCATTTTTATCTTCTTCTGATACAGGCTTACCATTAAACATAAGTGTTGAAGTAGTCATTGCTATATTTTCGTATTCTTTTATTTCGTCTGCACTCAACTGATACTCTTTAATTAAAATATCTCTTTCTTTGTCATCTTCATTTTCCATAGGAAGCTTATAGCCTCTCAACCAAAGTTCATTCACATTTAAAACTTCTGCAAACAATTCTATTCTATCTTTTTTAGCTTCATAGTCTCCACTTAGATATTGAGAAATAGTAGATTTATTTACATTAGTTAATTCTGATAGTTTAGTTGCTTTCATATTTCTAAGTTCTAAAGCAAGTTTTAATCTTTCTGCAAAATTACTTACCAATTTCATTTTATACCTCCATTTAAAATAATAATAACATATAAATTTGTATTTTACAAATTTTTTTAAAATAATTTGTGTTTTCTAAAAAAATAATTTGACAAAAATAAAAAATAATATTATTATGTTTGTATAATACAAACTTATAGGATAAAAATTTGTGTTTTAAAATATAAAGGAGGGCTTAAAATGAAAAATATACATACAAACTTTTTAGCTGAATACATCTTGAAATTAAGTGGAGAATATGCAAGTGCAAATAGAATTCATGATATTTTAAATATAAGTTTAAGCTATACTTATACTTTGGTGAAAAATAACAAGGTGAGAAGTCGTATAAAAAATGGAAGAACTGAATATAATATGGAAGATTTTATAAAAAGTTTAGAACTTTCATATAATAACAATATTATAGAAACTCCTTTAACAAAAGAGGACTTTGATGCTAATAATTTTCATAATTGGGAAGCCAAAAATGATATAGAAAAGTATCTAGAAAGATTACTTTTAGATGAATTAGGGCAGTTTACTTGTATAAAAAATCTAGTTGAGCTTTTTAAAGTAAGCAAAACTATGTGGTATGATGCTTTAGAAGAAGGGAAAATAATGTATTTCACAATTTCTAGTAGGAAAATAATACTAACACATTCTCTTTTACCTTTTTTAAGGGAAGCTTTATCTATGAAAGAATAGAGTATATTGCTACTGTGAAAAAGTACTTATAATATTGACAAAATTGCATAAAAAAGTATACTAAAGCTAAAAAATGCTATTTTTTTATAAAAAATTTAAAAAAGGGGGGGAACTATGAAGATTAATTTGTTTTGGACACAAATAATAAAAAAAGCAATTAAGAAGAGAAAAATTTTATGCTAAATTAAAAGAAGATTTTAAAATAAAATGGCATAGAGATGAATATAATAAGGGATAAAAAAGATTTAATAAATATTACAATAACAAAAGAATAAAGGAAAAATTAAAAGGATTAACTCCTGCTTCTTACAGAAGTCAATCCTTATTAGTAAGTTAAATTAATTTGTCCAACTTTTTGGGGTCAGTACACAACAGCCCCTTTTTTTCTTGAATATTAAAGAGAGTTTTGATAAAATCAAATTAAGAAAAAATTTTGAAAGTGAGGGAAAAAATGTACTATCACATTGTAAAAAAAGAGGGATTGAAATATAAAAATTTAGATTTAAAAGAAACAGAAGAAATAGTAAAAAAAGAAAAACTTAACTTCAATAACAGTCGTATATATTCAAGTGTAGAAGCTTTAGAGCATACTGTAGAAAGATTTAAAGAAAATGAAAATTCACTGGAAGAAGTAGTGGATAGAAATGAAATAAGGATAACAGATATTATCTCTTGTGAAAATAAAAAACAATATCTAAATAATTGTAGTTATAATTTTTTTATGAAAATTTTAAACTCTAGTTCACAACCAAGATGGAAGGTATTTCTTAATAAAACTTTCATTATATGGATAATGTTACTTAGTACTGTTTTAAATAGATATCTATTTTATTATCTATATAAGTATTACTATAAGTTTTCAACATATAAATTACTTTTTGGTTTCAATATAAAGCCATTATGGTATGTAAGTTTAATTTATATATTAATTCCTTTAAGTTTCATACTTCTCATTTGGTATAGGGATAAATATTATAAAAAAAATTATTTATTGATGTTTATAGTGTTAATGATAGTTATAAACCAAGTCATAGCTTATACAATGGGGGATATAATAGAGAAGCTTATTGCTAATTTTGGTGGTTTATTAGCAATAGTGATAGGTTTAATTTTCACACAATTATTTTATAATTTTTTTAGAAGATTATCATACAAGAAGTATAAAGATTTTTAATTTTTAAGGGGGAGAAAGTGTATTATCATTTAATAACAAAAGATGGACTGAAATATAAGGACTTAAAGATAGAGGAAATTGAAAAAATACTTAGAGAAGAAGAAGTTAATTATAATAATGCTCGTATTTATGAATTATGCCAGAACACTCGCGACTTCAGTCGTGAGATGAATGGCATATTTTTGTTTACAAAAAATTTGAAAGAGTTAAATATATATAGTATAATAAAAATGATAATAAAAATATCGAATATTTATTTTGGAAGAGGATATGTGTATTCAATTCAATATCATATAGTGTGGTGTGTAAAATATAGAAGAAAAGTATTAATTGATGATATTGAAAAAACTTTAAAACAATTATTAATTGAAATTTCTAATGAAAATAATATAAAAATAATAGAAATGGAAACAGATTTAGACCATATTCATATATTAATTGAGTGTAGTCCTCAACATTTCATACCTAATATTTTGAAAATATTCAAAGGAATTTCTGCGAGAAAACTTTTTTTAAAACATCCTGAGATAAAAAATAAGTTATGGAATGGACACTTATGGAACCCTAGTTATTTTGTTGCAACTGTTTCAGAAAATACTGAAGAACA
>OLRI01002850.1_pt1 | contig 11175 bp, 10 predicted proteins | sample 1672871 | NCBI WGS metagenome assembly OLRI01 (sample SAMEA3136732, study PRJEB25190) | human gut metagenome
AACCCCTGCGGCCGCGTGTGGGAGCGCTGGGAGCTGGAAAAGGCCATGGAGCTGTACAAGAAGTACGATGTGTATGTGGTCTCCGATGAGATCTGGTCGGACATCATCCTGAGCGGAAACAAGCACATCCCCACCCAGTCTGTGAGCGAGGATGCCCGCCAGCGCACCGCCGCTTTCTATGCCCCCTCCAAGACCTTCAATCTGGCTGGTCTGGTGGGCAGCTACCATATCGTTTACAACAACTGGTGGCGTGACCGCATCGAGAAGGAGTCCAGCCTGAGCCACTACAACATGATGAACGTCCTCTCCATGCACGCCCTGATCGGTGCCTACAAGCCCGAGGGCTACGAGTGGACCGACGAGCTCTGCGAGGTGCTGACCGGCAACATCGACTTTGCCTGCGATTACATCGAGAAGCATTTCGAGGGCGTGACCGTTTCCAAGCCGCAGGGTACCTACATGCTGTTCGTGGACTGCACCGACTGGTGCAAGGCCCACGGCAAGACCATTGAGGATGTGGAGCACGCCTGCTGGGATGTGGGCGCTGCCATCCAGGACGGCACCATGTTCTTTGGCCCCTGCCACCTGCGCATGAATCTGGCTTCTCCCCGTTCCCGCATCGAGGAGGCGTTCCATCGCATGGACAAGTACGTTTTTAACGCATGATCGCTTAAACACAGCAAAAAGTCCCGACCAGAACGGCCGGGACTTTTTTGCGTTTAATTCAGATCGAAATTGCCCACCAGCAGGTAGTAGAGCACCTCCACCACCAGCGCTGCCGAAAGCTGGGAAGGCATCATATCGCTGGCAATGCGCTGGATACGGTTGGAGGCCAGCAGGGTATAGCTGGCGTGGCCTGCCAGCGCCGAGCGCTTGTCGCAGGTGATGAGGATGACCGGTGTGCCGTTCTTCTTGGCGGCACGGGCGGCCGTCTCCAACGCCTCGCAGCGGCCTGCGCTGGAAATGAGCAGCAGGGCATCTTTTGGGGTCAGTGCCGAAGCGAAAGACCGTGCCTTTTCTGGCACCGGGCTGATCATGCAGCGCTTGCCCAGACTGCCCAGCTTGAGCGAAGCATCCATGGCAACGGGCAGGCTGCTGCCGTTGGCTTCGATCTCAATGATCTCTGCCGCCCGCAGAATGGACAGCACCTTTCTCAGCTGGACAAGGTTCAAGGCCTGAATGGTGGCCTGAACCTCCTCCTGACGGTTGTTCTGAAGATCGAGCAGGGCCTGATGCAGCGGGTCATTGGGGGGCCTTTTGCGGGCCTCCGTTTCCTGCTGCTCCAGCACATCCCGTGCAAGCTCCAGTTGGAATTTGCGGTAATTTGCGTAGCCGAGCTTGTGGCACAGCCGGGTGACCGTGGCTTCGGACGAGTGGCTGGCCTTTGCAAGCTCCGCAGAGGTGGCGACCGAGGCCCACTTTACATCTGCAAGAATGCAGTCCGCAATGCGCCGTTCGGCGCTGTAAAGCTGGAGCCCGGAGCACAGCTGGGTGACGACGCTTCCCGGGGAATCGTGCATAGCAATACCTCCCTGTGCGCGCTGTGCATTGGGCACAACGCACAGTACTCTGGGAATAGTATACAGATTTTTTGGTGAAAAATCAATTGAATCTGGCAAGAAAATGCATATCATTCCAAAATAAACCGGGATTTCTTGACGCGGGGTGCATCAAAACCGGCCTGTGTGTTGGGGGCGGCGTAATGGATCCAGCGATTTTCTTATGCATGGTGCCGAAAGTGGGAAAAGGACGGAGAAACGCTTCCCTTTTGCGTTTGAGGGGCGGGAAGGTGCGATCAGCACCCTTCCTTTTCGGCCAGCTTCCGGCCCATGAGCACGCCCATGACGGAGGCCATCATCAGGCCGCGGGTCCAGCCGGAGGAGTCACCCAGGCAGTGCAGGCCCCGGATGTTGGTGTCGAGGTTCTCGTCCATCTTGACCTTGTTGGAGTAGAACTTCAGCTCGGGGCTGTAAAGCAGGGTCTCGTTGGCGGCAAAGCCGGGCACGACCATATCCAGCATCTTGATGAACTCGATGATGTTGGTCATGGCGCGGTAAGGCATGGCGGCGGTGATATCACCGGCCACGGCATCCTTCAGGGTGGGCTTGACGTTGGATTGTGCCAGCTCCTTGGGCCAGGTGCGCTTGCCGTCCAGAATGTCGCCGTAGCGCTGGACCAGGATGTGGCCCGCGCCCAGCATGTTGGTCAGCTCACCCACCTTCTGGGCGTAGGCGATGGGCTGGTTGAAGGGTTCGGTGAAGTTGTGGGAGACGAGGATGGCCAGGTTGGTGTTCTCGCTCTTCTTCTCCTTGAAGCTGTGGCCATTGACCACGGCCAGATCGTTGTCGTAGTTCTCCTGAGCCACAAAGCCGCCGGGGTTCTGGCAGAAGGTGCGCACCTTGTTCTTCCAGGGCTTGGGGTAGCCGATGAGCTTGGACTCGTACAGCACCTTGTTCACCTTTTCCATGACCTCGTTGCGGCATTCCACGCGCACGCCGATGTCAACGGTGCCGGGCTTGTGGGCGATATGGTGCTCGGCGCAGATCTTCTCCAGCCAGTCGGCACCGCGGCGGCCCGTGCCGATGACCACAGTATCGGCATAAACAGCATGGGCTTCCTCGTCCTTGGGTCCCTTGATGAACACGCCCTTGCACTCCTCGTTCTCCAGGATGATGTTCTCACACTCGGTGCTGAACAGCATCTCCACGCCGTTGTCGGCCAGATAGTTCTGGATGGCCAGATACAGCTGCTGGGCCTTCTCGGTGCCCAGATGACGGATGGGGCAGTCCACCAGCTTCAGGCCGGCGTGGATGGCGTTCTTGCGGATCTCCTTGATGTCCTCGCCGGTGTAGATGCCCTCCACATGGGGGTCGGCACCGAACTCGAGGTAGATCTTATCGGTGTAATGGATGAGCTCCTGTGCGAACTCCTCGCCAATCAGGCTGGGCAGGTCGCCGCCCACCTCATAGGAGAGGCTCAGCTTGCCGTCCGAGAACGCGCCTGCACCGGAGAAGCCGGTGGTGATGGCGCAGGTGGGGCGGCAGTTGACGCAGTGGCCCAGCTCGGCCTTGGGGCAGTGGCGCTTTTCCACCGGCTTGCCCTTTTCCACCAGCAGGATCTTTTTCTTACTGCCGTGGCGCAGCAGCTCTACAGCGGTGAAGATGCCGGCCGGACCGGCACCCACAATGATCAGATCGTATTTTTCCATCTCTAGTTTTATCCTTTGCTATTAGTTACAAACTCCCTCAGTCGCCTGTCGGCGACAGCTCCCTCGGAGAGGGAGCCTTTTCTCGGAGGGAAGCTTTATGGGGGTGGCCAAAGCCTCCCTCATGGAGGGAGGTGGCATCGCGCAGCGATGACGGAGGGAGTTTAATCCTCTTCCTGCTCCACTTCCGCGCTCTCATCCACATGATCCAGCTCCACGGCGGAGGCTTCCACGTCGGCAGGGGCGATGTCCGGGGCGATCACGCCGTCACCGTTCAGATCCTGACCGGTCAGGGATTCCAGCATGGACTGGGTCTCGGGGTGGAGCTTGGCAAAGCGGCGGATGGCCAGCACGGTGTACAGGGCACTGAGCAGGTTGATGGCACCCTCGATGATGAGGATGATGCCAATGGCCATGACCAGCGTTTCCATGGTGCCAAAGGGGTTCAGGATCATCACCACGCCCAGCACCACGCTGAGCACCGGCAGCAGCAGGAAGCCCTTCCAGCTGGGGTACTCACAGCGGCGCAGGTCCAGAGCGTTCTGGATGCGGCCCAGGCTGTCGAAGATGACGAACAGGCCGAACACGATGGGCAGGATACGCACCACGATGTCGCTGCGGAGGATCAGGAACGCGCCCAGGCCCAGGCAGATGATGCCCGAGATGAGGGTGAGCTGGCTCTGAAAGATGCCGCGCTCCACGGCAAAGTAGCGCACCAGCTGAACGGCGGCGCACACCAGCACCACGCCGCCCAGGGCGTAGCAGACCACGTTGAGGGCGGTGGAGGGCCGCATGAGCAGGAAGATGCCCAGCCCCAGGTAGAGCACGCTCATCAGGATCAGATTCCATTTCAACTTCTTTGCCATAAAAGGTCACGTTCCTTTCTTGTGCCGGACGGGTTTTGAAACGGTTTACTGTGCAGCGGCAGCGTTGTCGTACATGGGCTCGATGATCTTCTTGTCCAGGCGGGCAAAGAACACAAAGCTCAGGGTCACACTGGCCAGCTCTGCAATGACGAAGGACCACCACACCATATTCACATTGCCGGTCTTACTCAGCAGCCAGGCGGCGGGCAGCAGGACCACCAGCTGGCGGCAGACCGAGATGATCAGGCTGAACATGCCGTTGCCCAGCGCCTGGAAGGTGGAGGACAGGATGATGCTCATGCCGGCCAGCAGGAAGTGGAAGCAGATGATGCGCAGGGCAGGTTTGCCGATGGCCAGCATGGCCTCGCTGGCGGAGAACAGGCCCAGCAGCTTGTCGGGCAGGAACTGGAACAGCAGGAAGCCGACCAGCATGATGGCCTCGGCATAGAACATGGCGCACTTGATGGTCTTTTTGACGCGGTCGGGCTTGCGGGCACCGTAGTTGTAGCCGATGATGGGCACCATGCCGTTGTTCATGCCGAAGATGGGCATGAAAACGAAGCTCTGCAGCTTGAAGTAAACGCCGAACACGGCCACGGCGGTGGCGGTAAAGGCCATCAGGATCTGGTTCATCAGGAAGGTCATCACGCTGCCCACGCACTGCATGGCGATGCTGGGCAGGCCGACAACGTAGATCCGTTTGATGGCTTCGGCGCTGGGGCGGAAGCCCTTGAAATCCAGCTGGATATCGGGGTTCTTGCGGAGGTTGAGGTAGAAGGAGACCCCTGCGCCGCAGAACTGGCCGATGACGGTGGCCAAAGCTGCACCGGTGGTGCCGGACAGAGCCTCGCCGCAGTAGCCAAAGATGAAGATGGGGTCAAGGATGATGTTGACGATGGCACCCACCAGCTGGCTGATCATGCTCAGGGTGGTGCGGCTGGTGGCGGCCAGCAGTTTCTCGTTCATCACCTGCATGAACATGCCCAGGCTGAGCACGCAGCAGATGGTCAGGTAGCGGATGCCCTGCTCGGCGATGTCGGCATCGGCGGTCTGGGCGTAGAAGTAGGGGCGCACAACGGTCAGGCCCAGCACCAGAAAGACCAGGTAGCTGCACAGTGCCAGGAACAGGCCGTTCTCGGCGGTCTTGTTGGCGCGGTACTGGTTCTTTTCGCCCAGGCTCTTGGAGAGCAGGGCGTTGACACCCACGCCGGTGCCGATGCCCACGGCGAACATCATGTTCTGCAGCGAAAAGGCCAGGGAAACGGCGGTCAGAGCGTTCTCACTGACACGGGCGACAAAGATCGAGTCCACCACGTTGTACAGTGCCTGCACCAGCATGGAGATCATCATCGGGATGCTGAGCTTGATCAGCAGCGGGTTGACATCCATGGTGCCCATGATATTTTCGGGTTCGGAAAGATTGAGCTGTTTGTTTTCCACGATTTCTCCTTTTGACGTTGAATGATAGACGAGGGTTTATGCTTGAACAGGAGGGCGTTGCCGTTGCCCAAAACGTGGGCAGAGCACAAAAGCACCCTACCCACGAAGCAGCATTGTTTTTTGGGCCGTCCGGCCCGGCGGGGATCACTCAGCCATGGTCTTTTCCTTGGCGGCGACAGCGTCCAGGATCATCTTGACGCAGGTCTCGCGGCCCAGGGCGGCGTTGATGGCCAGATCATAGTTGTGGGCATCGCCCCAGCGGTTCTGGGTGTAGTAGTTGTAGTAGGCAGCACGGTTGCGGTCGGTCTTTTCGATCTCTTCCTTGATGCCCTTCTCGTCGTGTGCCTTGACCAACGGGTCGGTCTTGGCCAGCTCACGCCGCCATTCCACCGGTGCGTAGATGAACACGCGCAGCACATCCTTGCGCTCCCGCAGCACATAGTCACCGCAGCGGCCCAGAATGACGCAGGGGCCTTCCTCAGCCAGCTGCTTGATGATGCGGCTCTGCAGGATGAACACCTGATCACCCAGCGGGAGCTCGTTGCCCATGGTATACAGGCTGTACAGCAGGCTGTGGGTGCGGCGTTTTTCGCTGGCGGCTACGGCTTCCTCCGAGAGGCCGGAGTGCTTTGCGGCCATGGTGATCAGCTCCTTGTCGTAGAGCTTGATGCCCAGTGCGTTTGCAACATCCTCTGCGATGTAGTTGCCGCCGGTGCAGTACTCACGTCCAATGGTGATGATCGTTTTTGCCATAATGTGTTCCTCCCTATGTTGTGGTTTCTATCCCGAAAAGCGCTTTGCGCTGCCGGCTCAGAGGCCGGGCTGCACGGTGCTTGGGTCCTGTTGGGGTGCGGCAGGCTCTGCCGCGGGCTTGGGGGGCGCGGGGAGACGGACTTCCGCCACCCGCATCCGCCCGGTCTGGTCCACCGCGTACACGCTGCAGCGGCCGCCTGCGGCCAGCTGTTCGGGCGGGAAGAGCAGCCCGCCCTCGGGCGTGCGCTCCATCCGGCGGAAGGTGCGGTGGGCAGTGGTGGCGTGGGCCACGCCATCGTGGACGGCATAGGCCGCCCAGCCGGAAAAATCCTCCGGCAGCGGGTCCTGCTGGCCCCGCTGCTCAAAGAAATAGCTGCCATCCTCGGCGCGGGTCAGGTCGCACCGCACCCGGTTGGGCAGGTCGGCGGCCACTTCCCGCTGCTTGGGCCGCAGGGCAATGGCTCGGCCCGTGAAGTATCGCATAAAATCCGACAGCGCCATGGTGCAGTTCACGGCACCGTCGCTGTCGGCAGTGGGGTCGTTCAGCAGCACGAAATCCGCCAGAACAGCATCATCGTGCCCAAAGCCCCGCAGGCCCATCCAGACCCCCACGGGGTCCCGCTGGCCCCGGATGCGGCGCTCCACCCGGACTGCGATGGAGCAGTCATCGTGGATCTGGGCGCGCAGGTCGGCCAGATCCATCCAGGCCTGCCAGCAGGGGTAGCCGCAGCAGCCCGCCGCAGCAGCCGCAAAGGCGGCATTGCCGGTGGAGCTGGTGGCTTTGTCCTCCATGGCGTAGGCCACTTCTTCGGGCAGGATATCCTCGCCGTAGCGGTTCATCAGGGCCGCCATCACAAGGGGAAGGTCCATCTCCCGGCCAAAGCTGGGATCGTGGGCGCTCAGGCAGTATTCCGGCAGGTAGAGCCGCCGGTTCAGCGGGTGGCCGTTGTGCTTCTCCCAGGCAAGGGGGCGTGCGGCGGCGGCCAGCAGCCGGACAGCCGGGGTGGCCTTGTCATCGTTGGTGGAAAGGTTCACCTGCAGCTGGATGCCGGTGCCGCCGCCCGGTGTGGCAACGGTGACGGTGTCCCCCATCAGGAACACCAGCCCGTCCTCGCTCTGGGCTTTGATGCTGCAGCGGGGGTAATCCGGTGCCCACTTGCCAAAGCTGAGCCAGCCGGTCCAGGTGTTCCCGGCATAGACCCGGCAGCGCACCTCGACCATGGTGTTGTGGGGGGCGCTGGCGTTCCAGCTGACATTCAGGTTGCAGAAGGCCGGCATGGCGAACTCCGGGGTGGTATAGCTGCCGTAGGGCAGGTAGCGGCCGGCGGAGGAATCCAGCACCACCGCGCCGCTTTCCAGCGCCACATTGTCCAGTGCGCCCCGGGAGAAGGTCTCGGTGCCGTGCAGCACCAGATTGTTCCGTTGTTCCATCCGCACTTCTCTCCTTTGCGCGCTGTGGACGGCGCAGTGTTATTCTTCGGGGGTGTCCTCGCCGCGCTCGGCGCGCAGCTCCTTTTCCAGCTGGGCATCGTGGAGCTTCTGGATGCTCTCCTCAATGTGGAACACCCGGTTCAGGTCGCCGTAGACGATCTGGCAGCAGATCTCGCACTGGAACCAGAAGCCGAGCACCAGCATCAGCAGCAGGCCCAGCGGCATGCACAGGATCACCAGCCCCCAGAACAGGATGGTGACCAGCGCTGCGGCCAGCGCGTGGGGCAGGAACGCGATCATGCAGTTCAGGCTGTTTTTCAGCGTCAGGCGCAGGGGCTGATCCAGCAGCACGATCTGGGGCCACATGTAGGAAAACAGCATGTGGAACAGCACAAGGTTCAGCACCGTGGCCACCCACATGGGAACGCCCACGTTGGTGCCGTGGTACAGCATGTTGAAGCAGAAATAGACCAGGAAGATCTGCACCGTGACGACCACGCAGTACAGGATGCCGGGCAGGATGCTGGCCTTGAAGTTCTGCCGGAAGGCCCGGCGGTAGGTTGTCCACCAGTAACCGGCCTCGTCACGCAGGGCGCGCAGCACCGTGTCGTACATGCCGGCCAGCGCGGGGCCTGCAAGGATGCCGCCCGCAATGGCGCTGACGATCATCACGGTCAGGTTGTTCATCAGGAAGCCGATGTACACCAAGCAGATCACCGGCAGAAAGCCGATGCAGGTGAGCAGGTTTGCAAGGAACATGCTGCTCAGATCGCGGCCCACCAGCTCAAAAAAGCGGCCTATGCCCTTTTTGCGGGGCGTGTCCTTTTCAACGCCCGGCCCATCCTTGAAATCTTTAGAAGAAGGAAATAAACCCATTTGTTCCGGAATACCTCTCTTTTGTAATGGGCAGCAATGCCATTGTGCTACCTTTCTGCTTATAAATATACCCGGATTTTGTGGATTTTGCAAGCTAAAAAGCACGTATTTGTAAAAAAAGTGTGTTCTCTCCCATTTTGTCCCAAAGTATGTTACAATGATACTGGCCTTTTGGGCCGGAAGGAGGAAAGGAATTTGAGCATTTTACGCACCATTGCGTTATTCGTTTATCTGTTTGGCTATATGATCGTTCACTATGCCACTCTGCGCAGGGCCGAGCGTGCCCTGGCTGCCGGGGATCTGGGGTCTCCTTGCCAAAGAACAGGTAGCAGCCATCCCGGAACTGGGCCTGGTCATAGCTTCGGGGCGCCTTGGTGGTGGCCAGCCAGAGGTCGGGAGCGGGATGCTCGGTAAAAAACTGCTCCAGTCCGTCGTAGACCCGCAGGTCCACCATGGGCCAGTAATCCAGCCCGGCCCGGCGCACCGCCTTCTCACTGATGTCGAACCCCAGAGGGCGGATCAGGTGGAGGCGGCTGCGGGTGGCGGCGCAGGTCCGGGCAATGTTCCCGCAGTTCTGGGGGATCTCCGGCTCTACCAATACGATGTTCAGCAATGGGTCCACCTCGCGTTTCGGCTATCATTGTATTCCAATTCGCCCGGAAATTCAACTGTAATTTGGTCGAAAAAATGCAAAAAAATCAAAATTTCCCCCAAAATAGCTTCAAGTGCAATTTTGAAGTTCTTCTATGCGCATTTTCGTTCTCTTTTTCCCGATTCTCTGTTTTTTCCTCTCCTTGTTTTCTTTTCCTTTCCCTCAACCTGCCGCTTCCCCTGCCCATCCGCCCATCAGCAGCTGCCTTCCCGCCTTTTTCCGCCTTCAAAGAAGGGCCTCCTGGATTTTCTGTTTTCAAACGGAGAAAAGCGTGCTATAATTTTATTATTCCTCTCCATATTTTGCCCATCCAAACCCATATCAGGAGGTATTTTGAAATGAAATTGATCTGGAACGGCCACTCCTGCTTCACCCTGGCCACTGAGGCGGGCACCCTTGTCATCGACCCCTATGAGGACGGCTCCGTCCCCGGTCTGTCCCCCCTCCATCTGGAGGCTGACGCCGTCTATTGCAGCCACGAGCACCGGGACCACGGCAACCGGGCCGCGGTGGCCCTCAGCGGGAAGCCCTGTGCCGTGGAGGTGGAAGAGCTGGCCACCTGGCACGACGAGGTTCAGGGCGCCAAGCGGGGCCCGAACACCATGCGCATCTTTTCCGCCGAGGGGCTTCGGGTGGCCCATCTAGGAGACTTGGGCTGCGGCCTGACACCGGAGCAGGCAGAGGCCCTGTCCGGTCTGGACGCTCTGCTCATCCCGGTGGGCGGCTTCTACACCGTGGGGCCCAAGGAGGCCAAGGAGGTTGTGGACGCCCTCCAGGCCCGAGTGGTCATCCCCATGCACTACCGCTCGGACGCATTCGGCTTTGACGTGCTGGCCCCGGTGGAGGACTTCCTGGAGCTGGACAGCCACTGGATGCGCTACGAGACGGACACCTTGGAAATCCACGAGAACATGCGCCACAGCGTGGCGGTGCTCACCTACGGCGGGTGAGCCCTCACTGGGGGGCAAAGCCAAAGTAGCTGAGGATGCCGTTGTAAATCCCCCGGGCAAAGGCGGGCTGCTCATCCCGCAGCTTTAGGGCGTCGTTGCCGTTGGTGAGGTAGGCCAGCTCCACCAGAATGGCGGGCATGGCGGTGCGGCGCAGCACATAGAGGCTGGGGTTCAGGCGGACGCCGTTGTCCTTGGTGCCCACGGCTTCCACCACGCCGTTGAGCACGTGCTGGGCCAGCCAGTAGGCCTGAGTGCGCTGCTGGTAGACGTACACCTCGGTGCCGTTGACAGCGGGGTTTGTGTTGGCGTTGCAGTGGATGCTGACAAAGTAGTCCGCGGGCCAGGAATTGGCCATCTGCACCCGCCGCTGCAAGCTGGCGGCGTTGCTGGCGCCCAGGCTCTCTGTGGGCGTGGTGCGGGAGACCCGGGCCACAAACCGGGGGTCGCTGTTGAGGAGCCGGGCCAGCTCCATGCCCACGGCGTAGTTGACATCCTGCTCCCGCAGGCCAAAGCCCTCGGCTCCGGCGTTTACCCCCTGGGGGTTGTGCCCCTGGTCAATGAAAATGCGGATGGGCATGCCCACCGCCTCCTTTCTTTCGCTTGCTTTAGTGTATGCGCCAGCGCGGCGGGAGGTGCGGGCCTTTTTCCACCACGCGCTTTTGGAGAAGACGCCCTGAAATATAGAGGAGGGACAAAAGATGAAAGACTACATACTGGGCGTGGACCTGGGCGGCACCAACATCAAGGCGGCGGCCTACCGGCTGGAATCCTATGAAAAGGTGGGGGAGAAGCGCCTGCCCACCCAGGTGGAGGGCGGCTGGGAGCACGTGCTGGGCCGGGTGCTGGCGGCCCTGGAGGAGCTGCTCCGGCAAACGCCCCGGGAGCGGGTGCTCTGCGTGGGCATGGGCGTGCCCGGCCTGCTGGACATCGAGGCGGGCGTCTCCCGGTTTTCCCCCAACTTCCCCCAGTGGGAGGACGTGCCCGTGGCCGCCTGGCTGGGGG
>OLRI01002856.1_pt1 | contig 11153 bp, 8 predicted proteins | sample 1672871 | NCBI WGS metagenome assembly OLRI01 (sample SAMEA3136732, study PRJEB25190) | human gut metagenome
AAAACCAGTTACATACGTCATTCATCTCATGACTAAAGTCACGAGCGTTCTGACTTTAACAGTAAACTTTTTCAACATGTTCAATCACCCTTCTTTATGCAGCATAATACACTTTCTTATTATATCTAAAATTCCAGTATTTTTACATAATCCGTAAAAAAAGCCATCATTAATGAATGCAAATCACAAAGGATGGCTTTATTATTTAATCGTAAACTATTTATATGTATGACCTTCAAATTCAACTGTAGAAATATTTTCTAATCCAGTATCAGATATAGATTTTTTGGATATATATTACCATTTGAAGTCTTAAGATCAAAATCAATTAAGCCATCAGATTTTATTGCATATATCTTTCAAAGTAATTATGGAAGATATCAATATAATCAAATTTGGATATTTCTGAATGCTCAAAATTTTACATTTTTTTAGTTATCATTTATGTTCGTAAATTACGCTATAAACAAACTATAATTTTTGCCAACTCCATTTACTTAAAATCTCTTTCAAAACAACATTAGCATCTAAACTTTGTACTTCAGATTTGCTCAGTTCACGAACTAAGTTAAGATTATCCTCTGTTTCTTTATGATTCATAGTATTTGGAAGCATTAAATACTCAGTTTTATTCACATTAACATCTTCATCCACTCTTACAGTTTTGCAAATTGCGAGACTTTCTTTCCAAGTTACATCTTTACTTTTAATTTTTTTAATTTTTAACTCATCATAGTCTGGCAATAATTTATCCTCATTGATTTCCACTTTAAATATATAAACATATTTTAAATCATCGTTTGTTTCAGAACGAAGCGAGTTTATGTTTCCATAAAAATATGCAGTTTCTATATTAGGCGTTAAATAAACATATCCATTAGTTGTGTCACAATCTAATTTTCCTGTATTTGTATATACTCTTGATATATCATGTTTAATACAATGATCTTTAATTATCCCCTCTCCTCTACTTAGAGTTGTTCCGTGATATAATATCATACTTTTTTACTGGGTATATTGTAATTGATCCATCTAGCTGGTCATTTACAACATACTTCTCCTTTCTTTCAACCTTTAATAACCGTGGTTGAAGACGGTTTTGTTAATTTGTAAAATTGAATATGTGAATGTGGATTTGTATATTTATACCCTGTAGCTTGACTACTTTGAGTAGGTTCTTACCACACCTTATTCCAAAACAGTGATTAGTTAGATGAGTCTTTGAACGCATATTTCGAACTAAGTTTTATATCCTCTTTTTTTTTACTGCATAAAGATGATAAAATAATCACTATAAGGAGTTACTTGACTTATGAAGCCATATATGAATAATGAGGAATTGATTGATGAATTAGTAATTCACAAAAATATAAATCGTGAAACAATTCCAGAAAATATATTTAATGAAAGAGGATATACAACACTTGTATCACCATATAAAAGATTGATTTGCACAAATTTTGACACGATGAGACAAGAATATATATACAAAGAAAATGGTGACTTTGCCGAATATATTAATTTAGCAAAGATAGATGATTTTATAAGCAATAAATTTAGCATGTACATCGAATGTTTTGAGAAACACTTCAAGACATATGTTGCAGAAAAATTATCTGAAAAATTCAAAGATACAAATTTATCATGCAATGATTATTCCGAACTTTCTCGATTATCATCTTGTTTACCTAGTACTGAAAGAATTCAACACTGTCATAATATTTTACAATTAGATTGTCATTTTAATTGCTATGATTTATTGTATTTTGATAAAATGTATAATTCTAATATGAGAGAAGTTCAAGCTAACAAAAATATTATTGCAAATAGAAGACGTGCTTTAGATACCATATTAAAACTAAATACTACACATGGTTACTCTTCAAATATGTTAATACAACATAATTTTAACAAGAACACAGTTCCTCCTATATGGGGAGTTATTCATACACTATCATTGGGAGATGTATTAGCTTTATATAACATGCTAAAAATACAAGATAGATTAAGCTTTTGTCAAGCAATCTATAAAAAGCAAAATGTATCGTATAGAGAAATTAATGCATTATCATCAAATATTAATTTTATAAGAAAAATACGAAATAATATTAACCACTATGAACCATTAATACCCGTATTATTAAAGTATCAAGATGAAGGGAAAGAAGAAGCAATATTTAAAATTTTAGACCTTCTAAAAGATTTGTATTATTCTGGAAACATTCATTCAATTAATGTCGTTCGTCGTGTAAAATTTCAAAAATTATCAAAATGTGATTACAACAAAAAACAAGTAGTATATTTAAATAAGATTTTAAGAAACATATAAAAATCGATGGAATACAAACTATCGATTTTTCTTATATATTTACCCAAACCAACCATTATCAGAAAAAATAAAAAATGACAAAACAAAAAGGCCCCTCCGTTTCAGGTGGACCAGTTCTAGCGTACTAGGTACGCCACTTACAAGATTAATATACCGTATTTTTTTTAAAAGTCAAGTAAGCTAATAGTAGATTAGTGATTACGCATGAAATAATCTTCAAATTTTAGTGATTTAAGATTATTTATATTTTTATGCACTTTAATAGTGTGCTCGTGTACACTATTATTATGAAAAGATATGTTACTTATCCTGACCAGATCGAAAAGTTCCGTTCTCCTGCTCATACAATCAAAAAACGAAACAAGATTATAGTCTCTATTCGTGTACTTCTAAATATGTGCCTTGTGGTAAATCTAATTGTGTCCGAGCCCAATATCAGCTATAAACCGTTTTGAGGTATATACCACCCTTTAAATCTTGGAGAGCAAATTCACCTAACCCCATACAAATTAAAGACACCAAGATCACCTAGATAAGATTCTACTTTATATGTTTCAATAAACAATTTGATTGTTAATAAAAATTTAGTTATTCATGTCATTTTTGATTTAGAAATCGTCTTTCCATATAATCCTTTAATTCCCTTTTATCTTGATCATCTTGGTCCAAACATAATTGGTCATATATATCTAAAGCTATTTCATACAACTCTTTTTCAACTTTTGATACCCTGCGCACACCTTCATCAACTTTATCAAAGCTAATATCAAACAATTTAAGAACCAACGTGAATACAAAAACCGAAAGAATAGTTTCAAGTTTAGGGTCATCTACACCCGCATAAATATATACAACCATTCGAAACATAATAAATGTCAAAATTAAACGTATAATCGCTACTTTATAAGTCATATACAGTTGTCTTGCATTAGACTTAATTGTTCTATATAGGTTCACATTTTTAATATGCTTTTCATCAGAATATTCTATACTTTTGCATAAAAATAAAGCACGATTTAGTTTCATTAAATATAAATCATTTTTATTACTACTATCATTTATTTTTCTATCGCTTGAATGTACATTCTCTTCATTTTCCAATTTGCTGTTCTTATGTATTTTTATACCCAGTTCTTCAAGTTCCTCATAAGTTACCTGCTTTTCATCATTTTTAGACGCTTTAGCATCTAAAAAATATTTAAAAACTATTTTAATTAATAATATAGATAGTACAATAACATACAAAACAATTTGCCAAAAACTTAAATCACCTTTGGATACAAATATTCTAAGAATAAAACCACATATAAAAAGGAATAATGCCCAACTATTAGAATATGCTTCTAAAAATTTTTCTTTAAAATCATTCTTATTGTATTCTAAATTAGTTGTATTAGATATATTACTAAAAAGCAAACAAGATGCAACAAATTGCATAGATTAAGCAAAAATATAACCAACCTCATTTAAATTAATTAACTTAAAAATCATAATTATAGAACTCTTCTTTTTTACCTGTCATTTACACCTCACAACAACTCTATTTTGACTATCCAAAGTACAAGTCACTAACGTAAGTGGCCATTTGCCATTCGTTACTTCAGCTACACTTTCTGGACTCACTACATCCATTGCGTCAACACTATATTTAAAACAATTCCCTGAAACATCCGTAAAAATAACGGCATCCCCACTTTTTAATGTATTTAACCTACCAAAATGAAACCAATAATTATGCGCTATAATCACCATATTACTTTTATAAATACTACCATAATATCGGCAAGGAAGTTGTTTCATATTTTCGTCACTACATGTACTTGTAACACAAAGATTCAAATCTAATCTCGGAATTTCTAAAGTACCAATACAAGAAATTCCATCCACATCCACTTCAGGCATATCCATATCTGGATTTAATACATAATCCGGTATAGAGCCAACACTTGTCTTTTCAATATGATACGCATTCATCTTTTGTTGAGAAACAAAAGACGATCGAAACGAATCGTATACATTATATGCACATAAAGAAATGGAACACACAACACAAAAGATTCCAATCCAAGAAACATATTGATACAATCTATTCTTCATTTTTCAAATGGCGTCCTAAGCCAAACAACACAAGACCCACAAATAATAATACGGGAACTGGCCACCACAATTGACCTGAATTTGGAAGTACTTCATCTTTCTTTTCAACACGATATTTATCACTACCCGTATTCGTTAAAACAATCGTATCCTTTTCACGAGTACAACTTTCTTTATAGCCAGAAGGAACACTCGTTTCCATGACACGATATGTATATGAAGTAGAAAGATGATCCCAAGTAGTTGACCATTGATTATCTGAATTTAATACCACTCTATCCACCACTATACCATCTGATCTTAATAAACATACCTCAATCGATTTAGGACGAGACTTCTTATTATCCTTCTTCCATACCTTTAATACATGAATACGACTAGGCTTATCACTCATTTCATATTTTAAATCCACACTTAAATCCCCACTTAAAGAAACTAAGGATACTTGTGGCATATAAAATACACCATTCGATTCAACTTCTTTTCCAATCACCAAATAAATACCGGATTCTAGACCAGTAAAGCTAGCCTTATACGAACTGTCAGAAGAATTAGAAGCATCTGCTTCTATTCCATCCATTAAAATACGATTCTCTAATGCATTGGCAGCCCCTTGTACATCTTGTTTTAAATCAATGGAATAACGAGAAAATGAATCAACTAAATTATAATTCTCATCCGCCACTCGATATAAAGATACCTGCATATTTGATACTGGACAAGAAACAACCAAATTCATGAAATCAGAATCCGCAAATAGAGTCATAGGTAGAAAACAACATAATAAAGTTAAAAATACGAAACAAACTATTCTTTTCATTACCTACACTCCTTTCTTTCGAATTCGATATACAACATAACCAATCCCATATAGAATCAAACCAATAATACTAGCCACAACCAAAGGATTCACCCTTGCAGCATCGGCCGTTAAATTCTTCTCATCCATCACATTCTCTACACGATGGCCACGAACTAATAATCGATGTGTATTAATACCATAAGGCGTACAAGTAAATAATGTACATAAATCCTTACCTTCCTCAATTTCTAATAAACCATAATCATTGGGTTCAACAATCGCAATATTATCCACCTGATACGCAAGAACCTGATCATATACATGAAGATAAAATACATCCCCCTTTTTCATACGATCCAGTTCCGTAAATAACTTCGCACTTGGAAGACCTCTATGACTAGATAGAACACAATGCGTACCACTACCTCCAACAGGAAGACTTGAACCTTCTAAATGACCAACACCCACCTGCAATACAGCATCATCTACCGTATGATAAATCGCAAGCTTTACACCAATCTTAGGAATCGTGATATAACCCATCATACCCGTACCATCCGCATTCAATAAACTCTTATATTCACTGAGCGAAGATTCACTCAAAGTAAAACGACCACCATTATTGATTAATCTAGAATTATATTCAACAGCCCGATCAATCTCAGCCTGCTTATCCTGTTTGGATAACTTAGCCATACTATCCGAATAATTCGCCACAACTCGACTCTGATGTAAAGAATTCCAATAATTACTCACCGTTGGATACAACAATAAGGACAAGCCTGTAATAAAAACAAGTATCGCAATTATAGTTGACATATGTTTTCTCATCTTACAACCCTCTCCCTATTGTTGTATAGAAGGGGAAAACAATATTCCCCCCATACAACATAATTTAATCAATAAAACTATTTAGCTTTCGCTCTTTTCTTATTCATCAATACAAATCCTGATCCTAATACAAGTGCACCACCAATCAAGTAGATTAGTGTTGTACCCATACCACCAGTAGATGGAAGTAATGAACCTTTATTGTTTAATACTTTGACAGTTCCAGTAGCATCTACATTATTTGCTGTAATTTCTTTTGTACCATCTGATTTCTGATTAACTGTTATAGTAATTGGATCTTTTAATTTGTTGTATCCATCCGGAGCTTTAGTTTCTTCTAAAATATATGTACCCGCAGATAAACCATTAATATATACATATCCATCAGTACCTGATTCTAACTCTTCTACAGTACCTTCACTATTGTATGTATAAGTATTATTATTACTATCAAATTTAACTATATTATTTACATTTTTTGAACCTCTATATAATTTAAATTTTGCACCAGATAATTTTTTTTCAGTTCTATCTTTTAGAGTAGTATATTTAAATACTGGAATTTTATATGTGTACACATCAGCATGATCTTCTTTAGTTTGCTGATTATTACCATATTTTAGATATGCAGTATTTTTAAGAGCTGTATCCATTTTTGCGTCTGCAGTTACAATAGCCGTATATTTTAAATTGATTTTATCGTTTTCTGATAACTTTTCTATAAATGAATCAGTAAATTTTAATGTAAAACTTTTTTTATCCTTTGAATCATAAGATAAAGTATACTCATTCTCGGCCGGCTTCACTAGATTACCTGTTGAATCATATTTATTTGTTGCTATATCAATAAATAATTTGCCAAATGCTTCATTATATTGCAATCCTGAATCAATTTTGTCGTGGAATTCATAATTTTTTGCACCTTTTCCAACTGTTATTTCTACATGATAGTGAATGGGGTTTGCAATGTCTGCAATATTAGCTGTTATTGATTTAACCTCTTCACCGTTTTCCCCATTAGTTTTAATTATGTTTTTTACTAAAGTTGGTTGACTATTTTTTTCTTCGATTTTAGCTGTAGAGTTTGTTGTGTCTAAACTACAAAGCGCACCTACACTTGATTCAACCAAATAATAACCTAACTCTAATCCCGAATAAGTTACAGTAAAAGTGCCATTTGGATTTTTAGATGTAGTTTTAGTCAAATTTTGCAATGGATTTATATTATTATTTGAATCTTGGGCAAATGCAATTGCTGCTTTGGCAAGATTTGCTGCTTCTACATCATTTAATCCATCTTTCCATGTCACATAACCATTTTTTACGTTTACATAATTGCTTCCTTGTCCACTATCAGCAAAGAAACCATTCCATCCATCTGCGATTGTATATGAATAAGCTCCATCTTTTGGATCTACATCATAACTATAACTTTCTAAGTTTAAAATCTTATAAATTTTGTATTCTTGACCTTCAATAGCATTAGTGATTGTAATTGAACCTCCTTGTGGGTTCTCAGCTTGTGAGCCACTAGTTGCTTTTGCGTTTGTGCTTAATGAGAATACCATCATGAACGCAAACATAATGGCTGCAATCTTTTTAATTAGTTTCATTTCTTTCTCCTTTTTTCTTTTCTATTGTTTTTGTTTATATTTGACAGGCATATTAAACTTGCAACCACCAACGTTGCTCCTAATAACCTGTAAATCAGGGTTCCCATACTACCTGTTGAAGGTAATATCTTTGTACGGCTCTTGTTTGTTACTACAATTTTTTCACTGTTTTTTTCACTACTTAATGTAATTCCATTTTTCTCATATACCACTTGATAATTCATAGTGTTTATTGTTACTTCTTTTGATGTATCCTTAATTGGTTTATCTTGATCATCTAGTTCATAAACATAATATGTTTTATTTAATTCTAGATTCTCAAACTTAACGGATTTATCTGGAGTATCACCAGCACCATAAATAATAGCTTTCTCATCTAATTTATTCTTGTCATCATACAATCCAAATGTATAAATTCCACTCACAGGCTTCGTTGATTTTCCTGCTGCATCATTAATAAACTTTTTGACTACAGTAATCTCACCCTTATGATTCATTACATCTAAATCAAAATTTTCTTGCTTATACAATATATTCAATTCACCATCTTTAATTTTTTGTTTTACCGTATTTACATAATTATCTTTATCTTTTACATCCAAAATATAGATTGGTTTATCATCAAGAACATAGCCATATGGTGCTTGTGTTTCCGTAATTCTGTAAAGTGTATCATATTGTAATTGTTCGATAATTATTCCATTCTCATTTGTAGTTTCAGTTGAAATGTCTGATGTAGTCATATTTCCACTTTCATCAAATGTACACTTTTCTATTTTAAAAGTTGCACCTCTTAATACTGTATCCAAATTATTCTGATCTAGTTTTGTAAGCTTAAAGTTTACTACAGATGAAGTTTGAATTATTCCACTTACCGAGTAACTATAACTCTCTTGCACAGTGTCACCACCATTTTCAGAATAGCCTTTCCAATACGCTGTATTTGCAATATTCACAGCATCACCTGGCTTCATATTTACAGTCACTGTGTATCTGATTTTAATTGGAACATCATTTGGGATACGACTAATTTCTAAAATATTATTTTGATATGATTTTATACAATCTGTTAATTCTACATTATTATTTTTATAAACTTTAACTGAAGTCATATCCAATCTTAGATTATCACCCAACTTATCCACTAGTGTTAATCCACCATCATCATTTGTAGGTAGTGTTTGACCAAGCTGATTCGTATTGATTTCAAAATCAAGCTTTTGCCCATTCTTCTTCGCTATTTCCTTATCAATATTCTTATCCGTGTCACCTAATTGAACAGGTACTTTACTTGATGATGTAGCTATATCTTTACCATTCTTTTGTAGTGTAACCTTATTTGTAAAATCATTAGATTGAGCACCTAATAATACTTGTGGATCAGTGATTCTACAAACTACTTGTACATCCACTGAATTATTATCTCTTGTACTCATTGGTTTAAAGTCACCCAGTCGAATCATCGTTCGTTTTTTATCCTTACTTACATAATAAATTGTATGTTCAGAATTCTTATTATCATTTTTCGAATCATTATATTCTTGTTCCCAAGTACTACTATCAAAATTCTCTATTGTCTTTGATGTAACTTGTGAAGCATCATCCCCATGCCACTTAACTCGCATATACGAAAATTCCATGCCATCTGGTATATCATCTATTACATCATAATCTCCACTTAATTGTCCATCATAGTTCACTTTAAATGCCCATGATATAAATACACCTTTACTATTGTCTAGTAACTTAGTATCAATCTTGCTAGGATCTGCATCTCCATTATCTTTTTTATCGGCACCTATTTGAAGTGTTGTAACTGTAGTTCCATCATATTTAAAGACTTGTCCTAATTCCTTTAAAATTTTTGGAGATGTATATAAAGTCTTTTCAGCAACTATTGGAGATACATATTCACCATCTTCTTTAATATAAATACTATTTTTATATGTCTTTGTATCACGATTATTTGTTGGTGATGGCAATTCAGAAGGTTCGGATTTTATAATCATATAAACCTTATCATTACCCAGCTGAATATCATCCTTAGCTGTTAATAATAATTCATTTGTACCATTCAATTGAGATATAAACTTATCATTAATAGGAGTTAAACCACTATTGTTTTTTAAATCCTCTATATCTTTATAATCTGAAATGTTCTTTCCTTCTAGAAGCGTACCTTTATAGATACCTACCAAAGAACCTTCCCGTAAAATTGAATTCGTTATTCCATCACCTGTTTTTATCAAATCACGGAATACCATATCCTTATTAATTTGACTACCACCAATATCAACTACCCAATAAAGCTCACCATTCGTCCATGTATTCGAATCTGGTTCTTTGTAGTACCAAGATTGTTTATTCGCAGTTAAATTTAAATTTCCCTTGATTGTTAATGTTGTCTCTTTAGAAACATCCTCTTTATTAAATGTAAATGTTCCATCTCCTTTTTTAACAACACCCTCAAGAGTAAATTTATTCTTTACCTTTGTCTCTGTAAAAGCATCTAAACTATCTGGCTTTGCATAATACGTGAAACGATACGCATAATTTTTATTAGTCCAACCCAATTCAGAAGGTTTTAAACTAAAGGTTTTCTGACCATCTATCTTGACCCATTTAGTCTCTACTACATTATATGTTGGCTGTAACTTATAATTTTGAGATGCTTCATCCCACTGCAATTTTTGAGAATTCACTTCCGCTTCTAAAGCATCCACCTTCATATACCCAACATACTTCATATGTTTAGAAGTTAAAGTATCTGTCATTGTTACTTCGTTAACATTAAAATCATTCAATGTCTTATTTGTTTCAACCGTATATTTATAACTTCCCTCAGGAATAGTAAAACTAGTATTTGAAGTTGAATCCTTTTGAATTGCATTATTTTCGTAGATAAATCTATCTCCACTCATTGTTTCTGTTTTAGGTGTTGTCGTTGCGATTTTTTCTACCTGTTTTGCATTCCATTCATATGTTTTAATGTTAGCAATAGAATTCCAAGCCTCAAATCCACCCGCAAAATCATCTCTCTTATCCACATTATCTGCATGTGCGATAAAACGATTAAACGCATGTAGAGTATCCGTATGTATCTTGGCAAAGGCTTCAGGTTTCACAATAACGTTATATGTAATATAACAACTCTCACCTGGACTTAAATTAATTGGATTATCCTTGTTTCCAGATAGTACAAAACTTCTAAAATTAACTTTGTCATCCCACTCTTGAAAACCTGTATTATCTGTTTTAGTTGACCACTTTATATTGTATTGTGAAGAATCAACAGGCTCATTATTATTATTCATATATAATTTGAATGAATTTCGATCAAAATGAATATATTGTAATAAATCAGCATCTATTTCTGTATTCATATTATGTTTCAAATAATCGTAAAATTGAAGATTCTTAATCGTATAGGCTTAACAGATACATTGGTGACATGTTAATATATTCGACATTAATGATGTCT
>OLRI01002858.1_pt1 | contig 11152 bp, 9 predicted proteins | sample 1672871 | NCBI WGS metagenome assembly OLRI01 (sample SAMEA3136732, study PRJEB25190) | human gut metagenome
CCCGCCGTTATGGGATTTCCTGCGGACAAGGTGACCTGTTGGATGCAAACTTTCGAGTGCTCCCTCTTACGACCTCTTGAGTACATCTGCATATTTAATTTTGTTGCGCGGAACTTCCCGCAGGGTGTGATTTCGAGTGCTCCCTCTTACGACCTCTTGGGGAATGCTCCATGTTCTGGGTTCCTGCCGGATACTAAATTAGTATAGCAAAAATGCCGTCCCGCGTCAAGATGCGGGGCGGCATAATTCCTGTATACTGGGGGATATCTCATGTGCATCAGAACAAATGCTGTTTCTGCACCGGGCCGGGGGCAAAGGGGGTATCCTCGTGGTGGCGCACCACGGTCACCTCACGAGTCTTTTCCTCCACATGGCCGTTGGCTTTGGGCACACTGTAAAAGCTGCGGGTAATGTTATAATAGCCGCGCATATGCTGCACCAGGTATTCGGCCACAGCGGGCAGGCAGTCGGTATCCTCAATGTTTTCATAGTTATAGTCTGCGTACAAAAATGCCGTGTGCTCCCCCTTGCAGACCAGCGTGATTCCCGCTTCGTCCAGATGCAGTTCATCCACAGCGCACTGCTTCAGGCCGCTCAGGCCGCTTTCGCTGGCAAGTTGGGTGGCGCGGCGGCGCATAGCCAATGGAACGGACTGCGGGTCCAGCGCTTCGTTGCCGCGCTGGCCGATCTCCAGCAGGATGTCCCGCATCATGCGGCTTTCCAGCAGCGGGCGGATCTTTTCCTTCGCGCGGGCTTCCTCGGTTTTTGCCTGAATTTTTTGCAGCAGTCCCATTCTTTTTCCTCACTAAACACATATCATTGCCCCGCGCACATCCGCATCAGCATCAGGGGCATCTTACTTTTTCATCGTGTAACCAATATTATATTATAGCATACCTTTTCATCCTGTGCCAGCGCGGAAGATAACTTTTACACCAAATTCATTCTGGTAAATCTTTTTAGCTGTGTGCTTTTTTGTATTCAGCTTTCATTCTTTTTTCTCCGTCAAAAGCACAAATTCAATCCCCGTTTTTTGTCTATTTTGCTCTTTGCCTCATGCCATTCATTCTTATTTTTCTTTTCTCCGTTCTTTCCCGTTGCACCTTACCAGTTTCTGCATTATACTGATAAAAAAGTGCGCCGGCAAGTTTCCCCCCGCCGGCAGCCGGACAGGAGTGCGGCCTATGAACATTACCGCGTTTGCCCAATATGCCGGGGTATCCAAGGCAGCGGTCAGCCGCTATTTTAACGGCGGGTACTTAAGCGCCGAAAAGCGCGCCCAGATTGCCGCTGCGGTGGAAGCCACCGGCTACCGCCCCAGTATGCAGGCCCAGATGCTGCGCACCCGCCGCACGCGGCAGATCGGGGTGATCATGCCGCGGCTGAGCAGCGAAAGCTGCGCCCGCATGGTGGAGGGCATCAGCCGGGTACTGGACGATCAGAACTACCAGCTGCTGCTGATCAACACCGCCAACGACAACACCCGCGAAGTGCGCGCGCTGGATACCCTGCGGCATGATACGGTGGACGGCATTATCCTGATTGCCACCATGTTTACCCCGGAACACCACGCGGTGCTGCAAAGCCTGCATGTGCCGGTGGTAATCGTGGGGCAGCAGTATCCCGGGTTCAGCTGTGTGTTCCACGATGATTTCGGCGCGGCGCAGGCAGCCACCGCCCACATGCTGCAAAAGGGGCGGCGCAAGCCGGGCTACCTGGGCGTGACTCTGCTGGACAAAGCCGTCGGCCTTGCTCGGCGCGAAGGCTTTGACAGTGCGCTGCGGGATGCAGGTCTCGTGCCCCAGCCGCAGCGGATGAGCATTGCCAAGTTCAACATGGAATCCGGCTACCACCAGGCGGAGCAGCTGTTTGGCCGTGCGCCGGGGCTGGACTGCCTGTTCTGCGCGACCGACTCCATCGCCCTGGGTGCGCTGCAATACTGCCGCAGCCACAGTCTGCGGGTGCCGGAGGACATCATGATTGCCGCTATGGGCGACAACCGCATTGGCCGCGTTGCCTATGTGCCGCTGACCAGCGCCCATCTGCATTACCGCACCGCCGGGGACAAAGCCGCCCGCCTGCTGCTGGACATGCTGGCGGACCCCCATGCCGAGCCGCAGATGATCAAGCTAGATTATGAGTTAAAATGCCGGGCCTCCACCGGGGATGACAACTCAGATGAAAATGTCTGGTCGCTATAACAGGCATCCTTTGCACCACACTTCCCTGCATCACTGCGGGGAAGTTTTTGTTTTGTGCACCCTTTCCATGCAGTCCCCTGTTTTTTGTGCATTTTACCAAAGAACGGTGTGAAACTGTGTGAAATCGATAACAGAATCTTTTCAAGTTGGGTCGTTTGGTCAATAGAAAAAGCACTCACCTTCGTATATAATAAAGCTGTCAAATGAAACAGGCCCCGGAACCTCCTACCGGGCCAACAGATAAAAGAAGGAGCGTGCAACATGGATTACAAGAAAGCAGCCCAGCAGGTCCTGGACAACATCGGCGGTGCTTCCAACATTGTATCGGCCGCACACTGCGCAACCCGCCTGCGCCTGGTGATTGCGGATAATTCCAAGGTGAACAAAAAAGAGCTTGAAAATGCTGAGGGCGCCAAGGGCGTATTTGAAGCCCAGGGCCAGCTGCAGATCATCTTCGGCACCGGCATTGTGAACAAGGTGTATGACGAGTTCACCGCCCTGGCCGGAATCACCGGTGCCAGCAAGGAGGAAGTCAAACAGGCTGCCGCTTCCAAAGCACCATGGTACCAGCGGGCCATCAAGACGCTGGGCGATATCTTTGTTCCCATCATCCCGGCCATCGTGGCTTCCGGCTTTTTGATGGGCATTATGGAAGCGCTGAACTTTATGGTCAACAACGGCTTCCTGAACATTGATACCAGCGGTTCCATCTATGTGTTTGCCCAGCTGTTCTCCAACACGGCGTACACCTTCCTGCCTATCCTGATCGCGTTCTCCGCCGCAAAGGTGTTTGGTGGCAACCAGTTCCTGGGTGCTGTCATCGGCATGATCATGATTCACCCCAACCTGCAGAACGCCTGGACCGTTGCTTCTGAGGGCGTGCAGACCTACCAGTCGGTGTTTGGCGGGCTGTACAAAATTCCGCTGGTCGGCTACCAGGGCCACGTTATCCCCGTTATCATTGCCGTGTGGCTGATGTGCCAGATTGAAAAGCGGCTGCACAAAGTTGTGCCCGCCATGATCGACCTGTTTGTTACCCCGCTGGTCTCCGTTTTCGTTACCGGTTATCTCACCCTCGCTGTCATCGGCCCAATCTTCACCACGCTGGAGGACGGCATCATCAACGGCGTTCAGACCCTGATCCAGCTGCCGTTCGGCATCGGTTCCTTCATCATGGGCGGTTTGTACGCCGTCACCGTTGTGGCCGGTATCCACCATATGTACACCCTGATCGACCTTGGCCAGCTGGCCAAGTTTGGCTTCACCTACTGGCTGCCCCTGGCCAGTGCCGCCAACGTTGCCCAGGGCGGTGCCGCTTTTGCCGTTGCCCTCAAGAGCAAGAACGCCAAAGTTAAGTCTATGGCCCTGCCCTCCGCCCTTTCTGCCTGCATGGGCATTACCGAGCCCGCCATCTTCGGCGTCAACCTGCGCTACTTTAAGCCCTTTATCGGCGGTCTGGTCGGCGGTGCCTGCGGCGCTTTGTATGCCAGTGTGACCGGCCTTGGTGCCACCGGCACCGGCGTGACCGGCATCTTCGGCATCCTGCTGCATCTGCACATGCCGCTGCAGTACCTCATCATGATGGCAATTTCCTTCGGCGTTTCCTTCGCTGTGACCTGGGTGATCTGGACCCCCGAAGCCGAGGAAGCCAAAGCCTGATGTTTTCCCCTCTCAATCAATAAGGAGCTACCTGTTATGAATGCCTTGCAGCGTGATTTGAAGCGTCTTGTCCCCATGGTGGAAGCCGCCGGGGCCGCCCGCGCGGCGGCGGATCCCCACCGGCAAAAGCTGCATGTTCAGCCCCCTGTGGGCTGGCTGAACGACCCCAACGGGCTGTGCCAGATCGGCGATGAATACCATGTGTTTTATCAGTACGGCCCGTTTGACCCCACGGGAGGGGTCAAGCACTGGGGGCACGTGCGCAGCCGCGATTTGTTCCACTGGGAACACCTGCCCGTAATGCTGTACCCGGACGAACCGTTTGACTGCCATGGCGTTTATTCCGGCTCCGCTCTGGTGGAGGACGGCATGCTGTACCTGTACTATACCGGCAATGTCAAGCACCCCGGCGAATATGACTACATCAAGCAGGGGCGCGGGCACAATGTCTGCCTTGCCACCAGCCGCGATGCCATCCATCTGGACAACAAGCGCTGCCTGATGTACAACCAGGATTATCCCGCCGGGCTGACCTGCCATGTGCGCGATCCCAAAGTGTTTGCACTGGATGGGCGCTATTATATGGTGCTGGGTGCCCGAACACTGGACGACCATGGCGAAGTGCTGGTGTTTGAAAGCGCCGACAAGCTGCACTGGAACCACATCAACACCATCACTACCCCCAAAGCCTTTGGCTACATGTGGGAATGCCCCGACCTGTTTGAGCTGGACGGCCAGTGGTTTTTGGCGGTGTCGCCCCAGGGCATTGCCTGCCAGAACGTGTACGGCTGCGGTTACTTTGCCCTGCAGGGTGACTGGCGCACCGATTGCACATTGAGCGAATTCCACGCCCTGGACGATGGCTTTGACTATTACGCGCCCCAAAGCTTTGCCGCCGCGGATGGCCGCCGCATCCAGTTTGGCTGGATGGGCATGCCGGATGCCGATTACACCAACCCCACCGTTGAGTATGGCTGGCAACACTGCCTGACCCTGCCCCGCGTGTTGACCCAGGACGGCAATGGCTGCCTGTTGCAAGCCCCCGCCGCCGAGCTGAACGCCCTGCGCGGCGAAGCCCGCCAGCCGGCAGACGGCGAAACGGTTGAAACGGACCCCTGCTTTGACCTGACCGCCTCCCCCGCCGGGGATTTTGTCCTGACCATTGCTAACGGCCTGACCCTGACTTACACCGAAGCGGACCGCACCTGTACCCTGCGCTTTACCGATGCAGCGATTGCCGCCGGGCGCACCGAGCGCAAGGCTGTGCTGGATGCCCCCTGCCGCAGCCTGCGTGTTGTGGGGGATGCTTCCTCGCTGGAAATATTCCTGAACGACGGTGTCGCGGTGCTTTCCACCCGGTATTACCCGGCAGCGGGCAAGGTTGCCGTGCAGCTTTGCGGCGCAGGCAGCACCCTGTATTCCCTTTCGATTTAACGGAGGACATTCCATGGCACATGATACCTTGTATGCGATCGGCGAAGCGCTGATCGATATGATTCCGTCCAAAACCGGCTGTTCCTTTACCAAGGTTCCCTCTTTCAGCCCCCGTGTGGGCGGCGCGCCCGCCAACGTGTGCGGTGCTTATGCCCGCCTGGGTGGGGATTCTGCCCTGCTGACCCAGCTGGGAGATGACCCGTTCGGCCACAAGATCATTGATGAACTGGCTGCCTGCGGCATTGATACCAGCCACATCTGTTTGACGGACAAAGCCAACACCGCCCTGGCCTTTGTTTCGCTGGAAGCGGACGGCAACCGGACGTTCAGTTTTTACCGCAAGCCCTCAGCCGATTTGCTGTACGCCCCGGAGCAGGTGGATACCAGCCTGTTTGCCAACGCCTATGCCCTGCATTTTTGCAGCGTTGCCCTGGTGGAAAGCCCCATGCGGGAAGCCCACAAAACTGCCATTGCCGCAGCCCGCAGCGCCGGGACTATCATTGACTTTGACCCCAACCTGCGCTTTCCGCTGTGGCCGGACCGTGATGCTTTGCGCCGCACGGTGCTGGAGTTCCTGCCGCTGGCCGATGTGGTCAAAATCTCGGACGAAGAGCTGGAATTTCTGACCGGCACCAGTGATATTGAAGCCGCCCTGCCCAGCCTGTTTGTGGGCCATGTACAGCTGGTGCTCTACACCTGCGGCAGCGCCGGTGCCCACGCTTACACCCGCACCGCCCACGGCTTTTCCGCCAGCAAGCCGGTAAAGGCCGTGGATACCACCGGCGCCGGGGACGGGTTCATCGGCTCGTTCTTGTGGCAGCTGCACAAAAACGGGGTGGACCGCGCCGCCCTGCCTGCTCTGCAGGCGGACCAGCTGAACCAGTGGCTGGATTTTTCCAACCGGTTCTGCGGTTACAGTGTGCAGCGCTACGGTGCCATTGACAGCTACCCCACCATCGACCAGCTGTAACTTTCTGCCATTCTCTGCTATTTCATCATAAAGCAGCCGCCCGGTACAGGATTTGTACCGGGCGGTTGCTTTACGGTATAGATTTTTCTTTTCTATATTCGCTTTATACAAGTCTTAGGATTATAAACTTCAACGTTGCTTCATCCGCAACATTTATTCATCAATTTTAGATTCCAAGCTCTTAAGTGTATGTCCATCAGCATCCTTCCAGCTTGTCAGTCCATTCGCACTCTTGCCAATCACAAACATTGCAGCATAGGAAGGACTGGTAAACAGCAAATTTTCTATCAGTTTCCCGTCAGCATCAAGAGTAGTCTTCTTTCTTTTTTCTTTGATAACTTCCGAAATCGTATCATCGTCCGATGGAGAGATGTGGCTTCCCGCCAAAACCACAAATCCTTCTGCAGTCTGCATTCCAACGGCTTCGACCGTACCAATTGTTTTAATGGTTCTTTTCAGATACAACTTCCCGATATCATCCGCCTGTTTTTCTTCAACTTCCGTTTTTACTTCAACTGGCTTGGTAATAGGTTCAAACAGCTTATGTCCCAAGGTTCCCATGATTACTTTTGCATAATCAATGAACTCCTCCAGTTCGCATTCTTTTTCTTCTGTAATATTACCCGGCGTAGGATCATTTCCATTTTTGACCTCATAGCGATTCGCTTGCAGTGCCAAATTACAGAAACGGTTTTCAAGATAGCTTATCTCAGTGGGTCCAAATGAATTATTGGATGTGGTAAATACGATGGCTTCTGTCCAGTAATCTTTTTCTGGATTTCTCTTATGCTCCTGCAGGCGATTCAGAATACCTTCACCGTTTTTCCTTGCTCCAGCCTGTCCAATATAAACAACACCTTTTCCAGTGGTGTCTGAAGTACCAAAGAGGAAATAAACACCACTCTGTTTTAAATCCTCTCGTTCCTTGCAGCGGTCAAGCTCTGTCCGAGGAATTTTATATGCAATACCTGTCCAATTCGCCAGTGTACATTTTATTCTGCCACCGGCCTCACCATCCATCAGAAACAGATTTATACTTTTGCCTCGCATCACTGTATCCTCCTCGCCTTATATTTCCCTTTTCACATAGGTCAGTTCTACATCATAACCAAGCTTTTCTAACATCTGCAAAAATGTGTTATTTACAATTCCGTCTTTCTTCTTTATCAGGCGATTTACATAGGACGGCGTGGTTCCAACTTCTTCAGCCAGCTTTGCCTGCGTGGTCGCAGCTTCTATACATTTTACCTTTACATCGACCTCTATATTATTTTTCAGCATACTTCCACCTCATCTGTTTGAAATATATTTCACTGTAAGTGTAATTTATTATATCGCAAGAATTGAGTTTTTTCAATCGCTTAGAGCTATTCCGTTTATTCATATTATTACAAAGTTATTTCCAAAAACAATAAATAAATTACAACCAAAATAAGTTCCCCTCAAATACATCAGAATACCCCCTCTATAATTCAACCGTTTCATTTATCTTAGCAACAAAATGAGGCGTATCCATATATCGTGGATACGCCTCATTTTGTTTATTCTATTATCTTTATACGTTTTACAGATGCAGCACGCGGTCCTTGATTTCGGCGGTGCGGCCCTGGTTCCAGAACTGGGTACCGATGTAGCCGCAGGTGCGGCGGGCAACGTTCAGCTTGCTCTGGTCGCGGTTATGGCAGTGCGGGCACTCCCACACCAGCTTGCCGTCGTCCTCCACGATCTTGATCTCGCCGTCATAGCCGCACACCTGGCAGTAGTCGCTCTTGGTGTTCAGCTCTGCGTACATGATGTTATCATAGATGAACTGCATCACTTTGATGACAGCTTCCAGGTTATCCTGCATATTGGGCACTTCCACATAGCTGATGGCGCCGCCCGGAGACAGGCGCTGGAACTCGCTTTCAAACTTCAGCTTGGTGAACGCATCGATCTGCTCGGTCACATGCACATGGTAGCTGTTGGTGATATAGTTGCGGTCCGTAATGCCCGGCACAATGCCAAACCGCTTTTGCAGGCACTTGGCAAACTTGTAGGTGGTGGATTCCAGCGGGGTGCCGTACAGCGAGTAATCAATATTTTCAGCGTTTTTCCACTCGTTGCACTTATCGTTCATGTGCTGCATCACACTCAGGGCAAAGGGCTTTGCGGCGGGATCGGTATGGCTCTTGCCGGTCATATATTTGCAGCATTCATACAGGCCCGCATAGCCCAGGCTGATGGTGGAGTAGCCGCCGTACAGCAGCTTATCAATGGGCTCGCCCTTTTTCAGGCGGGCCAGAGCGCCGTACTGCCACAGAATGGGTGCCGCATCGGACAGGGTCCCCTTAAGGCGGTTATGGCGGTACTGCAAGGCGCGGTGGCACAGTTCCAGGCGCTCATCAAAAATTTTCCAGAATTTATCCGGCTCACCGCCGGAGGACAGGGCCACATCCGGCAGGTTGATGGTAACAACACCCTGATTGAAGCGGCCATAGTACTTCGGCTTGCCCGGCACATAGTTCTGGGCGTTGGCCACGTTGTTCCAGCCAGTGCCGGAACGGTCGGGGGTCAAAAAGCTGCGGCAGCCCATGCAGGTAAATACATCGCCGTTGCCCTCGGTCTCACCCTTAGACAGCTTGTATTCCTTCATCTTCTTTTCGCTGATATAGTCCGGCACCATGCGCTTTGCGGTGCATTTGGCGGCCAGCTTGGTCAGGTAGAAATAGGGGGTGCCTTCGCGGATATTATCGTCTTCCAGCACATAGATCAGCTTGGGGAATGCGGGGGTGATCCAGACGCCCTTTTCATTCTTAACACCCTGGTAGCGCTGGCGGAGCATTTCTTCCACGATAATGGCAAGGTCAGATTTCAGGCGCTGGTTTTCGCCCGCTTCGTTCAGGTACATGAATACCGTGATGAACGGTGCCTGGCCGTTGGTGGTCATCAGGGTAACGACCTGGTACTGGATGGTCTGCACACCGCGCTTGATTTCCTCGCGCAGACGGGCTTCAACGATCTGGGAGAGCTTTTCTTCACCGGGATCAATGCCCAGTTCCTTCATCTCCGCTTCGGTATCGCGGCGGATCTTTTTGCGGCTGATATCCACAAACGGTGCCAGGTGGGTCAGGCTGATGCTCTGGCCGCCGTACTGGTTGGATGCCACCTGCGCAATGATCTGGGTGGCAATGTTGCAGGCCGTGGAGAAAGAATGCGGTTTTTCGATGAGGGTACCAGAAATAACCGTGCCGTTCTGCAGCATGTCGTCCAGGTTGACCAGGTCGCAGTTGTGCATATGTTGGGCGTAATAGTCAGCATCATGGAAATGAATGATGCCATCCTCATGTGCCTTTACAATCTCGGCAGGCAGCAGCATACGCATGGTCAGGTCCTTGCTGACCTCGCCGGCCATATAATCGCGCTGAACGCTGTTGACGGTCGGGTTTTTATTGGCGTTTTCCTGCTTGACTTCCTCATTGTTGCACTCGATGAGGGACAGAATGCGGTCGTCGGTGGTGTTATGGGTACGGCGCAGGCTCTGCACATAGCGGTAGGTGATATATTTGCGGGCCACCTCATACGCTTTGGTCTGCATGATGGCGTCTTCCACCAGATCCTGGATCTCCTCCACGTTCATGGCGTGGTTGCGGCTCTGGCATTCCTGCGCCACATCGTCGGCAATGGCCGTGATCTGTTCCTTGGTCAAGCGCTGGTTGGAGGCAACAACGTTGTTGGCTTTGGTCACCGCTGCAATAATTTTGGATATATCGAAAACGGCCTCGCTGCCGTTGCGCTTGATGATCTTCATGAACTGTTATCTCCTTACCTCAATAAAAGCTGCCGGGTTGATACCCCACGCCAAAACCGCTCCATGATTTTGGCGAGCGTATTTATCTTACCGCATCGACCCGGCAAAGTCAAGCCAATGTACCACAATATATTGTATGTAATTTGATAATAGCATCCATATATGCCATATAGCGCGATGGGACGTTCAAAAAGATTGCAAAACAAAACGCCGAAAAAAGCGCTGGCTTTTTGGGTAAAATAGGCACTTTTTTCAAAGCTGCGATGATATGTGATTTTATTGTTCCCTGGCCACTTGCTTTTGCCCGGCACGGCTGGTATACTGGTGCAAGGCACCTGCCTATTGTGATGATTTGCCGCAGCACTATACAAGATATAGTGTTGCATGTTATAAGGAGGCTCTCCGCGTGAACTACGCAACCATAAAATACTGTGATATTGCCAACGGCACGGGCGTGCGTACCAGTCTGTTTGTTTCCGGCTGCCGCCGCCACTGCCCGGAATGTTTTAACGCCGTTGCCTGGGATTTTGGTTATGGCCTGCCCTTTGATAAAGCCGTGCGCAATGAAATTTTGGGCAGCCTTGCCCCGGATTATATTGATGGGCTTTCCCTTTTGGGCGGCGAACCCTTTGAGCCGGAAAACCAGCGTGCGCTGGTGCCGTTCCTGCACGAAGTACGGGTGTTGTACCCCCACAAAACCATCTGGTGCTACACCGGCAATGTATACGAAACCGAACTTTTGCAGCCCAGCCACGCCCGCTGCGAAGTGACGGACGAGATGCTGAGCCTGATCGATGTGCTGGTGGACGGCGAATTCATCCCCGCACAGCACGATATTTCGCTGCGGTTCCGCGGCTCCAGCAACCAGCGCATCATTGACCTGAACGCCACCCGCGCCGCCGGGCACACCGTACTGTGGCAGGATGACCCGCTGTTTGCTGACCACAAGATGTAAGGCAGCGAGTTCGCGTTTTTGGATTTTGTGTAACTTTTAACAAATTTGACTTGTATTTCTGCCCCGCAGGGTGTTATACTGACACTAATTTAAGGCAACACCGCACAATTCCCGCCTTGCGGCTTAAGCACCGCTCCGGCAGC
>OLRI01002864.1_pt1 | contig 11120 bp, 13 predicted proteins | sample 1672871 | NCBI WGS metagenome assembly OLRI01 (sample SAMEA3136732, study PRJEB25190) | human gut metagenome
CCCGCCTCAAAGGAGCCGTCATAGACAGCCAGGCAGGAAAAGAAAAGAACCGGATCACCACCGGTACTTTGACATGGGAAAACATGGACAACAAAACCGAATACAAAGAAAAAGCAAGCGAAATCACTGCATCCACCAATACCGTATCCAAACTCACCCCCCTTAGGACTGGGCTATGTACCGACCGTACTCGTGAAAGGGAAATCAGAAAGCACCACCTTGGACGGAACCTGAAAGAAAACAACCGGATGAAAAGTATATTACAAATGTACATAAACAAATAGATTAATGATGGAGAATTTATGATAATGGATATTATTGTATGCATAGCCTATGTTTTTATAGGAATAAGGTGGATTTTTCAGAATGTACGTTTAGGTACATTTTCAGCATGTACTACTTGGAAAATTATGGGGTTAAAGCTTTTCATGTTATTAATGGTACCTTTAGCATTATTTGTTTATGTGTATTTTGCGGATAATTTGACACAAAGGTTATTCTTGGGGATGGTAGTAATCATTTTGGGCCAAATTGGAGATTATTTATTGTTCAAGGAAACACAAAGGATCCTTATTAATACTGTTAAATATGAGATGACAGAAGAATTTAACAAAAAACTTGCGCATGAAAAGTTTAAATTTCAAATTCGAATGATGGGATTGTCTGTAATTGTATTTATGGGAATCCTATCTTGCTTTTTGTCAGAATAATGCTTTTATTTTTCAAAGGAGGAATTATAGACAGCAAAGCACCGGTAGAAAAGAATAAACTCGTCACTGCTAACATTCTGTAACCCATCACAGACTGGGAAGGCAGATATATCTATGACTATGACTTTAAACAGGGAAATCATACTATTCTTTTCGGGATAAGAAGTATGTAATTATAGGATGGGAAGATAGTTTTATGAAGATGATAATTGATAAAGAAAAGATAGGGAAGAATTTTTATCTTCAAATATTCATGATAATAGTATTCATGGGTTTATTTGTATTTAATCGCTTTGAGTCAAAGCGGCCCGAAAAAGAAATGCGAGATAGTATACCTGCAATTACTTTATACAAAGAAGATGGTTTATTAGGAGATAAGTTATTATTTTCATATAGAAATTCAAATTTATATATATTTACTATGGGAAGTAAAGCATATGCGTCAGAAGAAGAAATTGTTGAATATTATAAAGAATGTTTTATTAAACACGGATGGAAATATGATGGATGTAGAGACAACATCGATTATTCCAATCATTCTAAAATTGAGAATGTATATCTTTTTAATAAAGGTATATATGAATTAACATTGAACTTCCATCAATCTGACTTATTGGATGAGCAAGTTATCAGACAAAAAAACCATTAAACTACTATATAGTAGTTCATCCAAAACGTAGCTATTAGTGTTGACGGAGGGGAAAGCAAACTTACTGATGGTCTGATAGATGTGCGTAAGAAAATTAAGGATGGGAGAATGATTGAAGATTAATCGAGGATATTATGAATATCTATAAAAAATCTTTACAGGATGAAAAAAGAATAAAGAGATGGAGTATCTGTTGTTGGGTAAGTGATAGAATCTCTTGGATTATACAGCAGAAATATATTCAGTGGATATACCAAAATCTAAGATATACTAAGCTTGGAAGAGAATTTAGTATAGTTTTTGTATTCATAGTTGTATTTCCATGTCTATTAAATTTACTTTTATGGCCAAGTCAATATTATTCAGAAAAAGAATTGAGAGAAAATATACCTCCAATAATGGTTTACCAAGAGTCAAACGAATTGAAGAAATCATTAAAATTTTGGTATAGATTACCGGGGCATTACCATGGATCAGAGAATTATTCTGTGTTTGCACCGCGGCTGGAAATTATTAATTATTATATGGAAGAGTTAAGAAAATATGGATGGGAATTTATAGCGGAAGAGGACAATGTTGAAAAATTTAATGGGAAAAAAGTGGAAGAAAAATATATATTTCGTAATGGAACGTATGAGCTCCAATTATCTTTTCCTGTGGAGACAACAGTAAATTTTGAAGGGGTAGTATATGAAAAAAGTTATTATATCATGGTATTTCCAATAGATAGATAAATGGAAATACTTAAAGTCAGGCTGTCCACTGCAGCATATAGGGAAAGAAATCTTTTTATCGAAAGTGAACAGGACAGGAAGAGTTACGAAGAAAAAAGCAAAATCTCGAACATGTCTGTCAGCGGCAGACCGGGAAGCGCCGTCAGCGTGAGCGGATGAAATGGACACATAGAGTCTGCGCCTCTTAGATGGAAACGAAGTGGGATATTTTACTATGGAGGGTACTAAAGAAGAGACAGAAGACCGAAAAGTATTATCCGAAAATCATGGAAGATAGTGCGTAAAAAATGAATTGAAGGCGGGGGGAATAAAGTTTTTATCTCGTGTATCCACTTTTGGATTGGTTATGCTGCTGCATTGGGATTTTATGTAAATTTCCAGGTTGAACAGTATGAAGCCATAGATACAAAATTTAAAGAACAAGGTAAATCATATGTGGAGGGCTTAGATAACAGGATTAAGAATGACGACCGAAGTAATGGATTGGACATAAGGATATGGGGATAGATATTATGGAATATATTATAGGGTTTATAGCGATAGTGGTGATAATTATCTATTATATTGGAATGGTAGTTTGGCAGGATACTATGACAAGGCGGTTTCAGAAAATTATAAAAACAGCAGAAATTAATAATAAAGAAATACATGAGTCTGATTTATTAATTTTGAAACAAACGGTATTTCCTGATGGGAATGATAATGATATAGAAAATATATATAATACTATTTCAGCAGGAGGAATCCAAGAGATAGAGAGTATAAAGGTTTATGAAGGTAAATATTTTGTAAAAATGAGGTTTTATGGAGAGGGATATTTTACATTAGAAGGAACCCATGTGGATATTGTTTCGGTTGGTCATGTTATAAATATGAAAAATGGACAATTGCTATACACACCACAAAATGATGATACGGAATATATTTCAATGACACAGAAAGACTACTGAAGTAATGATGGGAAAACTTTTTGGAAGGTCTTGGGTTGATTAATAGCTGCATGCATGAAATATAATGAATCCACTGCTGCAAATGGTTATATCCTGCATATAGAAGTCTACGGCTCCTGAAATATCTGTGCAGGGGGGATCATATACGGTTTGTTGATTATCAGGAGCAGATATAAGGAGATACAATGGGTGCATCTATTCTGGTACTTATATATAGAATTATAGTAATATTTATAGGAGTATCTCTTCTGGTTTATAGGCAGATGGTCAGATATAACTCTGAAAATATTACCTTACAGGTTGTGGAGGCAAAAAAAGTATGGACATCTCCGACATCATGGGGGATTTACCGATTTTTTGTAACTTATGAATACAATGGTGTTGTTTACCGGCAGAAGAGTATCGAATTTGGAGTTTTTCTTTTTTCATTCAAGAATAAAACCATATATAATTGCACCGGTAAACGAAGCAAAAGTGGAAAGGTTAGTTGCGATCAGATATTCTGCATTGAAAAAATTGCGATATTTTTTATATTGGCTGGTGTAGGTTCGTTTTTTAACCGCAGGTTTTGATGCAGTGTTATTGGTTATATGAGAGAGGAACACGAATATAAAAAGAGCGGCGGTACATGCGGCATTGACATTTCCCATTAGAAAAGCGTTTCTCCTGCGGGGATAAAACCTCGTGGAGAAACGCTTTTGTCGTTTAATCAGAATCCCGGAGTCAGGGTCGCCTGGAAGTTGTCGTTGATGTACTTTCTGGTGGCTTCCGTCTGGAATATTTTTACAAACTTTTGATAGGTGGGGTTGTCTTTATCCTGTTCATGGGCAGCGATGACATTTACATACGGGCTGGTATTGTCTTCCTGGGCGAGAGCCGTCTTCGGATCCAGTCCCGCGGATACTGCGTAGCCGCCGTTGATGATGGAGGCGTCGCAGTCTTCAAGAGCTCTTGGGAGCTGGGGCGCCTCCAGTTCGATGATTTTCAGATTCTTCGGGTTGGAAGCGATATCGGAGACGACCGCTTTGACAGGATTGACGCCTTCTTTTAATTTCAGCAGGCCGTTTTTCTCCAGAAGAAGGAGGGCGCGGCCTCCGTTGGATGGATCGTTCGGAATTGCAATGGATGCGCCGTCGGGCAGATCGGACAGAGTCTTGTGTTTATTTGAGAACAGACGAAGGGGCGCGAGGTAAGTGTTTCCGATGGGAACAAGTTTTGTGCCGTTTTTTTCATTGAATGCTTCAAGGAAGGGGACGTGCTGGTAAGAATTTACGTCGATGTCGCCCTGCGCCAGTGCCTGATTGGGGGTGACATAGTCGGAGAAGGGGACGATGGTCACTTTGAGGCCTTCTTTTTCGGCTTCTTTGGCGACGAATTCCACGACCTGTTCCGAGTAGCCCGGTGTCGTGCCGACTTTGATTTCATTTTTTGTTTTCGCAGGGTCAGCAGACGCGGCGTCTTTTTTATCGCTGCCGCAGCCTGCGATGAAGCCTGCACATGCCAATGCGGCCAGGGAAATGATGACAGTTTTTTTCAAATTCATAATACATACCTCTCTTTTTTAAAAATAATTTTGTGATAAATTTGGAAACCGGAAATAAGAATGGCGGAAACGGGTAAAAAAAAACTCCATCCCAGCAAAGGGACGAAGACCGTGTTACCACCCAATTTTACCTGCACGTCACCGCACAGGCCTCCATAGGTACGCCGGCTTGCGCCTTGATACCGCATCTCTGTAACGGGAGATCCCGGGCTGCTTTATTATTCGGCAAACCTGACTCGGAGGCCATGTTCAGCAAATTTTCCCGCGCTCCTTTTCACCCGCCGGAGCTCTCTTTGGCAGTTCCATCTGCTTACTCTTCTCTTCACAGTCATTATGTAAGTTGGAACAACTATACCACGCGTCTTTTTGCGTGTCAAGGAAAATTTTAAAAGGAATGGGGGTTGAGGGATCTTTTTATCAGATTTCTTTGCATTTAAGAATGATTTTTATTTTCTGCCGCAAAATAATTGGCACTCTGATTTAATAATTGAATTAGGGGAAGCTATTTTATATAATAGGAAGTAAGTAATAATTAGGGTGTAGGAAAAGAAACAGGTTTTGTATTTTATGAAAAATTTTCAGTTACAGGAAGTGGGGAAGGGAAATCATGACATCAGGGAAAGAAGATTATTTAAAAGCGATTTACATCATCAGCGAAGATCATGAGCTGGTATCCAACAAGGAATTGTCCGACATGCTCCATGTGTCGCCGCCGTCAGTGAGCGAGATGATTATGAAGCTGCAGAAAGAAGGGTATGTGGACTACACCGCTTACAAAGGCAGCAAGATGACGAGGAAGGGAAGGAGGGAAGCAGGCAAGCTTTTCCGTTTTCATGCGTTGTGGGAAGTATTCCTTGTGGAAAAGCTCCATTTTTCCTGGAGCGAAGCTCATGAGCAGGCGGACGGTCTGGAACACCAGACGAGCGACATGCTTGCGGAACGGCTTGATGAGTTTCTCGGACATCCTGAACACTGTCCCCATGGTGACCCTATTCCGAAGGCGGACGGCAGCCGCAAAGGGCTTACTTTCCGTACGCTTTCCGATTTAAAGGAGGGGGATAGTACCACTATCCGCCGTATTGTGGAAGATTACAGCCTGATGGACTATCTTCAGGAGAAAGGCATCCATCCCGATATGCGGGTCACTGTAAAAGAAAAGGAACCTTATGAAGGACCGATTCTTCTTGCTACGGAGGCGGGTGATATTTCTCTCAGCTACAAAGCGGTGGAACAGATTTTTATTGACGAATAAGATGAATAGAATAATACGGAGAGCCTCGTTTAGGGATCTTTTTAATAGTGGCAGGCAGGTGCTTTATTTCCCTTTATGCATAAATGGCATATGAAACGGGGGAATACATGCAGAAAAAGTACGATGAAAAAGGCTATACAATTAAAGACAAATCGCTTATAATACATTTACACAATTTTGAATGATGTATACGGAAAAAGACAGAAATGTCTGCCGAAGGAGTAACACTATCAGGCGTCCCATGGGACACGAAACCGTGTACGGACAAACCTCTGGAGAGTGTCGTATATGACCGCCGAAGGTGCAGGGGCGCGGGGAAGAGTAGTCCTCCCGTTCTAATCTCTCAGGCAAAAGGACAGGGTCGGTGCAGCAATGGAAACATGCATGCCGGCTCTGTTTTTGTCTTCAGGGCCGGTTTTTATATTGTTCCGTCATGTCCTGGTGTACGGAATTTTGAGGGTGGGAGTGAATGCGAATGCTTGACTTGTTAAACCAAATTGATGCGATTGTCTGGGGCCCGTGGCTCCTTGTTCTTCTGGTAGGGACCGGCGTATATCTGACCATCCGCCTCCGCCTTCTCCAGATGGTCAAGCTGCCAAGGGCCCTTCGGCTGATTTTCTTTGCCAGAAATAAAGGCGACGGCGACATTGACAGTTTCAAGGCACTCTGCACGGCGCTTGCCGCAACGGTAGGCACAGGAAATATCGTAGGCGTTGCCACTGCTATCAAATTGGGCGGCCCCGGCGCGCTTTTCTGGATGTGGGTAGCCGCTTTCTTCGGCATGGCTACCAAGTACGCCGAAGGCTGCCTTGCCGTTAAGTTCCGTTCTATCGATGAAAATGGAAATATCGCAGGCGGACCGATGTATTACATTGAGCAGGGGCTGGGAAAGAAATGGAAACCTCTGGCGCTGGTATTTGCTTTCTTCGGTACGCTCACCGCTATGCTCGGATCCGGTACGACTACGCAGGTCAATGCTATTACGTCTTCTTTACAGGCATCCATGGGTGTTCCTATCCTGCCCTCTGCAGCAGTGATTACCATCCTTGTTGCTATTATTACTTTCGGCGGATTGAAATCCATTTCAAAAACAGCGGAAAAAATAGTTCCTGCCATGGCTGTTCTTTATTTTATTATCACGGTGGCTCTTCTTGTTATATTTTCGGGAGAACTGCCCCATGCGCTGGCTCTCGTTTTTGACGGCGCTTTTGAAGGTACGGCAGCAGCCGGCGGATTTGCCGGTGCGGGCATTATGCTTGCTATGCGAAGCGGTATCGCCCGCGGCCTTTTTTCCAATGAATCCGGCCTGGGTTCCGCGCCAATCGTGGCGGCAGCGGCAAAAACGAAATGGCCGGCTGAACAGGGTCTTATTTCCATGACAGGCACCTTTATCGACACTATTATTATCTGTACGCTGACCGGTCTGACTATCATTGTTTCCGGTGCATGGCTGGGGGATACCAACGGTGCAGCTCTTACACAGGCCGCTTTCAGCCATGGTTATGGTGCTGTCGCGCCGATCCTTCTGACGGTTTCTCTGACACTTTTCGCTTTCACCACCATTCTCGGCTGGAACTATTACGGTGAACGCTGCCTCGTATACCTTGTAGGTGTCAGAGGGATTACTCCTTACCGCTTGTGCTATGTCGCCATTATCGCAGGAAGCGCTTTCATGCAGCTTGAAGAAATCTGGGCGCTTGCGGATATTGTAAACGGTCTCATGGCCATTCCGAACCTGATTGCCCTTCTTGGACTTACCGGTGTAGTCGTCGCGGAAACAAAGCGGTATTTCCAGCACCTTGCCATTCGTGATGCGAAATTGGTGGCTTACAAAGCAAGGCATATAGGGAAGAAGTGATTGAAAGTCAGCAGGCAGACGATGCGGCATATACGATGATTTGTCTGTAGCCCGGACATAAAAATGAGAAAATGAAAATGCGGTACCTGTCAAGCGTGATGGGTACCGTTTTTGTATCAGCAGATAACAGATGACAGCTTACAGCTGACAGATAGCAACTAGCAGCTAGGAGCTAAGAGCTGGAAACTAAGAACTAGCAGCTAGAAGCTAGTAGCTAGCCATTAGCTGTTAGCTGTTAGCGGCAAGACGTCATCAGCGTAATAGATTCTTCACTCGGTGTCATGTTGCCGTTTTCTGGCTTTCTCCCACAGCATTCTTATCCTCGTTCAGAATGACTGGGGACGGCAAGGCGTCATAATGAGGAAAGCGTCAGTCGTCATCCTGAACGAACGTGAAGGATTTGTACACTCGTGGTGAGGAAGACGGTAAGACGTCATCCGAGTAATAGATTCTTCACTCCGTGTTACTGTTCCGTTTCCCGTCTTTCTCAAACAGCATTCTTGCCCCCATTCAGAATGACCGGGGACGGTAAGGCGTCATAATGAGGAAAGCGTCAGTCGTCATCCTGAACGAACGTGAAGGATCTGCTGCCGAAATTTGTTAGAAAATAATTAATATTTTTAATTTAACTTGCGTATTTTCACTTGACACCGTATAATTCATATCAACAAATTTATACAGGTGGATGATGTATGCGGGAGAAAGCCGTTTGGCTTACCGAAGGAGTAACACTCTCAGGTGCCCTCAGGGGCGGTACCGTATGCGGACATACTCTGGAGAGTGCCATTTTGGCCGCCGAAGGTGTAAGGATGCAGATCCAAATCTCTCAGGCAAAAGGACAGAGCAAAAGACGCATGATTTTTAGCGTTATTTGGCAATATGCCGGCTTCCGGAGTACAAGTTTTACCTGGAGCCGGCTTTTTTATTTTCCCAAGGAGGGCGTTTTTTAAATGGATTTTTTAGCGGTATTGAATGAAATTGATAATTTTATCTGGGGGCCGCCGCTGTTGGTGCTTCTTGTAGGGACAGGGATCCTGCTTACAATCCGGCTGCATCTTTTGCAGATATTCAAATTGCCGAAGGCGCTGAGCCTGATTTTCAGGGCGCAAAATGCGGGCAGCGGTGATATCGATAGTTTCAAAGCTCTTTGTACGGCGCTCTCCGCGACGGTCGGTACGGGAAATATTGTAGGTGTCGCGACAGCGATCCATGCAGGCGGACCGGGGGCGCTTTTCTGGATGTGGATGGCGGCATTCTTCGGTATGGCGACAAAGTATGCGGAAGGCCTTCTTGCCGTCAAATATCGTGAGACCGATGAAAAAGGCGAAATTGCCGGCGGTCCGATGTACTACATTAAAAACGGTATGGGTGAGAAATACAAATGGCTGGGGACGCTCTTTGCGTTTTTCGGCGTTCTCGTCGCGTACTTCGGTATCGGGACGTTTGCCCAGGTTAATTCCATTGTGGATATTACGAAGATGACCATCGGTCTTGATCCTGTCTGGACGGGGGCGATTCTCACCATTTTTGTGGCGGCGATTACTATCGGAGGTCTCCAGTCGATTGCGGCAGCGGCCAGCAGGATTGTTCCTGCCATGGCGTTTATTTATTTCCTGTCAACCATCGGCGTTCTGCTCGTTTTTGCCGATAAGGTGCCCGCAGCGGTTTCCATGATTTTTGAAAGTGCTTTTACCACCACGGCGGCAACAGGCGGTTTTCTTGGCGCGACTGTCATGATGGCGATGAAAAACGGCGTGGCCCGCGGAGTATTCTCCAATGAATCAGGTCTCGGTTCCGCTCCAATCGTGGCGGCTGCCGCTAAAACGAAATGGCCGGCTGAGCAGGGCCTTATTTCCATGACCGGTACTTTTATCGACACCATCATTATCTGTACACTGACCGGCCTGACGCTTGTAGTCACCGGTGTATGGTGCGGTATGGAAAACGGCGCGGCGCTTACAAATGCGGCGTTTACTTCCGCGTTTCCTGTTTTCGGCGGATACATGCTGTTGATCGGTCTTGTTCTCTTTGCTTTCACGACAATCTTGGGCTGGAACTACTACGGCGAACGCTGCATGATTTATCTCGTGGGGACGAAGGGCGTTCTCCCGTACCGTTTGGTTTTTATCCTTCTCATTGCCAGCGGCGCGTTCCTCAAGCTGGAAGCCATCTGGATTCTTGCGGATATCGTGAACGGCCTCATGGCCATTCCAAACCTGATTGCTCTTCTTTTCCTGTCGGGCATCTGTGTCCGTGAGACGAAGAAATATATGGATCATCTGAAGACAGGCAAACCGTATGAAGAGTATGAGGATTGATCCGAATGAGATGAAAAACGCATAAAGAAAATCCGTTTTGATAAAAAATCGGTATAGAAATACCTGTTGCCATCTTGAAAAAACAGGTGTATAATTCGACACACATCAGAAAGTTAAAAATTTCTGATGGAGATTCCGCAGGCTGGGATACTGTTTCGGACAAATGAGTATATCCTGCCGGGGCATAACTGAATAAGTGGATGATGTACACTGAAAAATGACACGGAAGTGTCTGCCGAAGGAGTAACACTATCAGGCGTTCTTTGGAACACGAAACTGTGTACGGACACGACTCTGGAGAGTCCCATTCAATTGGGCGCCGAAGGGGCAAAAATGGCTGACTGGGCCATTCCAATCTCTCAGGCAAAAGGACAGGGCTGGCATTGGGTAACACCCATTGTATACGTGGATGCATACATGCATACAACCGCCGGCCCAAGTCATACAAGGCTTGAGTGCGGCGGTTTTGTTGTTGAAAGAGTATTAGGAAAAGTAAAGGGGGAAACGAAATGGATATGACGGCAATGAATCAGATTGTGGGGGATATTGACAGCTTTGTCTGGGGTCCTGTGATGCTGTGTCTGCTCGTGGGTACAGGAATTTACCTTACGGCATACTTGAATTTCCGTACATGGCGCAATCTGCCTTATGCGATGAAAAGCGTGTTCTCCAGGGAGGCCCGTGAAACAAATCGGGGATCGGGAGATGTTTCTCCTTTTTCCGCGCTGATGACGGCGCTTGCCGCGACCATCGGCACGGGAAATATCGTGGGCGTGGCGACCGCCATGTTTGCCGGCGGTCCGGGCGCTCTGGTATGGATGTGGGTTTCCGCCTGCTTCGGCCTGACGACCAAGTTTTCTGAATGTATGCTTGGCTTTAAGTTCCGCGAAGTGAATGCGAAAGGGGAAATGAAGGGCGGCCCCATGTTCACCATGAAAAACGGGTTTAAAAATAAAAGAGCAGGACTCTGTATGGGCTTTCTTTTTGCCATGTTTACTGTCATCGCTTCCTTCGGTATCGGGAATATGACCCAGGCCAATTCCATCACCACGGCGGTGAATGCCACTTTCGGCTTTTCCAATGAAATCATCGGTGCTGCCCTTACG
>OLRI01002865.1_pt1 | contig 11111 bp, 10 predicted proteins | sample 1672871 | NCBI WGS metagenome assembly OLRI01 (sample SAMEA3136732, study PRJEB25190) | human gut metagenome
TTTTTCCCTCGTTTATATCAGATTATTTTACGTATTTTATTGCGCATATATTCTTGCATAATTTTATGTAGAATGTATAATACAAGGCACGTAAACCGAGCACGTCAACGGACCGAGGAGGACGCGATGCCCATCAGCGTCACCGCGACGGAAGTCGCCCGCAATTTCAACGGCGTTATGGAAAAGGCGCGGGCGGCTGGAAGCGTCACCGTCATCAAAAACAGCCACCCCATCGCCCAGATCATTCCGATCAACGAGGTGAAGGAGGAAGCAAGTATGGTAAAACTGGCAGAAGAGTTCATGGACGAATACGACGATATGTTTGTTGAGCTCGCGAAATGAGCAGGGAAACGCGATACGTGTCTCGCGAAGACGCGCTTGCCATACACCAACGATCTATCGCAAGGTACGGAGGAATCGACGGATTGCGCGATGAAGGATTGCTCGATTCGGCGCTCGCTCAACCTGGTCAAACGTTCGACGGCGTTGAGCTTTATCCGTCGTTAGCGGAGAAAGCCGCCCGCTATGCGTACGGCATCATAAAGAATCACCCTTTTGCGGATGGCAACAAGCGCACCGGCGCGGCCGTTCTCGCCGTTTTCCTTAGAGCGAACGGCGCTCGATTCAAACCGCGACTCGAAGACATGCAAAGAGCCATCCTGGCCGTCGCAGACGGAACGATGGACTGCGACGAACTCGCCAACTGGATAGCCGAACAGCTTTGACAGCGGGAGGCGGGAGCGCTGCGCCGTACCGCAACGCTCCTGCCTCAACGCGCTCACGGCGCAGATCAGGCGGGGAAGGATGAAGAAGCCTGCGGTGCAACGCTCCAAGCGACGAACTCGTCTGCGTCCAATTCGCCGAAACCGCGCACCACACGGTCGCAAATTGCGGCGAGATCTTCGTAGGTGCCTGCGAGGTCGCTATCGTACACGCCCATCGTACGGTAGCCGGCAGCGCGCAGCGTGCGCGCCGCATAGGAAGAGTCCTCGAATCCCCAGGTGGAGCGCAGAGGAGTGCCCATGAGGGCGCGCGCATGATCGTACACGGCAGGTTCCCGCTTCGACTTCCCCACGTCGTCCACCGACACGACGGCATCCAAATACGGCAGGAACCCGGCCGTCTCAAGGCCAGCTTGGAGGTAGGCTTGCGGGCTCGACGACGCCACGCTCATCGCCACGCCGCGCTCGGCGAGCGCTCGTACAAACGCGAGCGCACCCGGCCGTTCGCAAGCCCGCTCGCGATAGTACCCTAAAACGAACTCGTCGATCATGCCCACAACGTCGGCGGCGCTCGCTCCCAATCCAAAACGTTCATGGAAGAATGCTCCCGATTCCGGCACCGTGAGAGTGTTCAACTCGTCGGTGTCAGCCTTCGTCAGCCGCACACCGGCACGTCGGGAAAACTCGTCCTCCATCTCGTGCCATACGCCCGACGAATCGAGCAGCGTTCCATCGCAATCGAAGATGACGCCGATGCGTTCGCTCGTCACGTTTCGTACTCCTTCGCTTCGTCACTTCGCGCCGTACTGCGCATAGTACTTGTCGAGCGCAGCTTTCACCGCGTCGTCAATGACCACGCGCCCCTGCACCTCGCGGTTGTGCAAGCACTCAGTCACCTCGGCCATGGACACGATGGACGCCACCGGGAAACCGTACTTCTCCTGCACTTCCTGCTGCGCCGTCACGACGCCCCCCTTGCCCACCTCCATGCGGTTGAGCGACACGATCAGGCCCTTGATGTCCACATCGGCCGCACCCTTCAGGATGGGGTACGTCTCGTCGATGGATTTCCCGGAGGTCGTCACGTCCTCCACCATGACCACGCGATCGCCGTCATGCAGCTCGGAACCCAGCAGGTTGCCCGCATCCGCGCCGTGATCCTTGACCTCTTTGCGGTTGGAGCAGTACCGCACCTGCTTACCGTACAACTCGGAGATGCCCATCGCGGTGATCACCGACAGCGGAATGCCCTTGTACGCCGGACCGAACACCACGTCGAAGTCCAGCCCGAAGTTGTCGTGGATGGCGCGCGCATAGAAGAGGCCGAGGCGGTGCAGCTGGTCGCCCGTCACGTAGGCGCCCGCGTTCATGAAGAAGGGGGACTTGCGGCCGCTCTTCAAGGTGAACTCGCCGAACTTGAGCACCTCACTCTCCACCATGAACTCGATGAACTCCTGCTTGTACTGCTCCATGGCCGTCCCTTTCTCCGAATCGTCCGCGCGGCGGGCGCGCTTGTCGCAACCATGATACTAGAAGCCGTTCCCCTCGGGCACGTCAAGGCTTGCGCTTCGCGGCGACGACGCTCCCTCCGTCCGTCAGTTGCCATCCCCGATTCTAAGGTTGCACCTTTCGGCCTCACTCGCCATCATCGGCCCCCTCTTCTTCAAGCCATTCTGCGAGTTTCGTCTGCAGAAGCTTCTTATCGGGCAGGTACAGGCGATACTCCGCAGCGTAAATGTGCGCATCTTCGGGAAGCGTCAACTCCACAAGTGCCTGGTCGCTGCGCTTGCAGAGCAGGATGCCCACGGTGGGATTCTCATCGGGAAGCCTCATATGGCGGTCATAGTAGTTCACATACATCTGCATCTGGCCCAGATCTTCATGGGAGAGCAGGTCGGCCTTGAAGTCCACGAGCACGTAGCAGCGCAGAAATCGGTTGTAGAGCACGAGGTCGAGGTAATAGTCGCGCCAATCGAACTGGAAACGCTTCTGCCTGCGTTCGAAAAGGAAACCCTTGCCCATCTCGAGCAGGAAATCCTGCAGATGGTCAACTACAGCGGTCTCGAGGTCGGTCTCGTGGTAGACGGCCTTGTCGTCAAGACCCGCGAACTCGAGCACATAGGGGCTTTTAATGAGGTCGGCCGGTCTTTGAGGTGCCGTCCCCTCGTTGGCCAAGCGCATAACCTCGTTCTTGTCGCGGCTGAGGGCGAGACGTTCGTAGAGGCTAGAGCCGTATTGGCGTTTGAGAGTCTTCACATCCCAAACGTTGTCGATGGCCTCGCGCTCGTAAAAGTCGCGCTCGGCTTTGCTTTCTATGCGCATGAGCACTTGGTAATGAGACCAACCGAGACGAAAGGGGAAAGATTCGAGCGTGTCGGGAGATTGTCTAAATCCCGTTTGGACAATTCCGGCGAAGTCTTCGGCGGGCAATTGCCTCAACGGAGATGAGACAATCTGGCTCTCGCGCTCGCGATAGACGAGGTAGAACTGCCGCATGTTGGCGACAGTGGCGCGGGAGAAACCCCTTCCGAACTCCGCGGTGAGATAAGCGGAAAGCCTGTCAAGCACCCGGGCTCCGTAGTCTGCGCGCTCTTTGCCCCGTTGTTCCTGTTCAACGATGTAGCGGCCCAGTTCAAAGCTCGTATAAACCGTCACGGCATTGGCGAACTGGCCGATGTAGCCTCGGGCGTTTGAAACGAGCGCTTTGGAGCGGTCGAAAAGCTCTTGAAGGTTGTCGCCCTTTGCGAGATCCCCGTCGTTTTTCCCAGTCACGGCCAAACCTCCCCTCCAAATCGCAGCTTGAGATGCTCGAAAGCGATTTTACCAGACGGCGCGAACGCACCTATGATGTTGCGCAGGATGAGACGCGAAGGCGACCTCTGCAAACGCAAGCGGGCACGCGGATCGCCCGATCAGGGCCGCAACCGCCCGCGCACCCGCTCGCGTTCCCGTCCCATGCCCCTTTGCCCGCTCGCAGGCGCACCGCGCGGTGCCTTGAGGCGTCAGTCGCGCGACACCAGGGTGCGGGCGCGGGCGCTCGAGCGCTCCAGCCGGTCCTTCGCGGATCTCAGCTCGTCCACATCGGCAGCCGACAGCGCGTCCAGCTTCTTGCCGACGAGCTTGCGCAACGCAGCCGCATCGGCTTTGATCTGCTTCTTCTCGTCCTTCTCCAGCTGCTTGCCCACCTGCGCGAGCGCTCGGTCGACTTCGCTGAGCAAGCTTTGCGCCTCGTCGCGCGCGGCCATGAAGTCGCGACGCAGGCCGTCTTGGGCGGCGTACTGCTCGGCATCGCGAATGGCGCGCTCCACCTCGTCGTCGGACATACGCCCCGAATCGTCAATGGTGATCGACTGCGCCTTGCCCGTATCCAGGTCCTTCGCCGACACGGTGAGGATGCCGTTCGCGTCGATGTCGAACGTCACCTCGATCTGCGGCACGCCGGCCGGCGCGCGCTTGATGCCCTTCAGCCGGAACGTGCCGATGGCCTTGTTGTCCTTCGCCAAGGGCCGCTCGCCTTGCAAAACGCGGATCTCCACGCTGGTCTGGAACGCAGCCGCCGTGCTGAACACCTGCGAGTAATGCACGGGCAGCGTGGTGTTGCGCTCGACGAGACGCGTGGCCACGCCGCCCACCGTCTCGACGGACAGGCTGAGGGGCGTCACATCGAGCAGAAGGATGCTGTTGTCGGCCTTCACCAAGCCCGTCGACGCGCCGGAAAGCGTGGCCGCCTGCAAAGCGGCTCCCATGGCCACGCATTCGTCCGGGTTGATGGACGCGGACGGCTCCTTGCCCGTGAGCCTACGCACGTGCTCCTGCACGGCGGGGATGCGCGTTGAGCCGCCCACCAGAAGCACGCAGCCCAGCTCGGACGCGGCGATGCCCGCGTCGTTGAGGGCGGTCTGCACGGGCCCCGAGGTGCGCTCCACCAAATCGCGCGTCATGTCGTTGAACGCGGCACGCGTGAGCGTTGTTTCGAGATGCGCGGGGCCCGCGGGGCCTTGTGCCAGAAACGGAAGGTTGACCTGCGTGGATTCGAGCGCCGAGAGCTCCTTTTTCGCCTCGCGCGCCGCCTCGGCCACGCGCCGCAGCGCCATCTTGTCGCGCCGCACGTCGATACCGTGCTCGCGCTGGAACACGTCGAGCAGATACGCGGTCACGCGCTCGTCGAAGTCGTCGCCGCCCAAGTGGTTGTCGCCCGATGTCGCCAGCACCTCGATGACGTCGTCGCCGATCTCGATGATGGACACGTCGAACGTGCCGCCGCCTAGGTCGTACACCATCACCTTCTGCGGCTCCCCGTTGTCCAGCCCGTACGCGAGCGCGGCAGCCGTGGGCTCGTTGATGATGCGCAGCACGTCGAGGCCGGCGATGCGCCCGGCGTCCTTCGTGGCCTGGCGCTGCGCGTCGTCGAAGTACGCGGGAACTGTGATGACGGCTTGCGTGACCTCCTGATCGAGAAACGCCTCGGCGTCGCGTCGGAGCTTGCGCAGGATCATCGCCGACAGCTCCTGCGGGGAGTAGAGCTTGCCATCGATGTCGGCCCGCCAGTCGCCGCCCATGTGGCGCTTGACCGATTCGATGGTGCGGTCGGGGTTCATCGCCGCCTGACGGCGGGCGACGGTGCCCACCAGGCGCTCGCCGTCCTTCGAGAACGCCACCACGCTCGGCGTGGTGCGCTCCCCCTCCACGTTGGGGACGATGACGGGCCGCCCGCCTTCAACAAATGCCGCGCAGCTGTTCGTCGTTCCGAGGTCGATTCCGATGGTTGCCATGGCGTGTCCTTTCGAGTTGGGTTTGCGAATGAAAATCGCAGGTGGTCACAGGCAGTTACAGGTAGTCACAGGTCGTTCGTAACGCCAGCGAGGGTTTCCGTGGTGCCCCAGATCGTGGGGATGGCGAGAGCGTTGCGTGCTTCGGTACGCGAGCCATCGGCATCGCCGCAAGACGGGGTGCCACGGAAAGCCGCAGCGTCGAGCAGTTCCGGCGGCCGACAAGCCGCCGGAATCTACAACGGCATGCCGCAGAAGCGGCACAACGTGGGGCCCAAACACCAGATGCCGCAGCAGACAAGACCGGGATCGATGCCCATGCTGAATCCCTGCGCCTCGCTCTCCTGCTGATAAGCCTGTCCCGCCTGCTGGAACTGCCGCTGCGCACGCTGGTAGTCGAGGTTGCCCGGATCCATGCGAACCGCACGCCTGATCTGCTCGAGCGCCATGAGCGTGTTGCCCGCGGCGTCGTTGGCGAGCGCGCTGAGGTAGTACCAGCGCGCCGAGCGGCCGTCGCTCGTCACCGTGTTGAGGATGTCGACCGCCTGCTGCCCGCGCCCCGCGTTGATGGCGTCGATGGCGCTGCGCATCTGCGCGCTGTCGCCCGCGGCAGCTTCGGGATGGATGGGTTCCCGAGCGCCGTAGCCCGTCCCGCCGAAGCCGAACAGATCGTCGAAATCGAAGCCGAAGCCGCCCGACCAGCCGTAAGGGCCTTCCGTGCCGTAACCGTAGCCGGAGCCGCCCGCGCCCTGTCCCGCGCCACCGTAGCCTGCGCTCGGGCCGCCCGCGCCGCCGTATCCCGCACCCGGACCGCCCGCCGCCGCGCTCGCGCGTCGATCGCGCGCCGCGTACTTCTCCGGGTTCATGATGCGGTCGTACGCCTCATTGATCTTGTTCATCCGATCCGCCGCGTCGGGATCGTTCGGGTTCAAGTCGGGGTGGTTCTCTCGCGCCTTCTTGCGATACGCCTTCTTCACCTCGTCGGCAGACGCATCGCGGCTCACGCCCAGCACGTCGTAGGGGTTCTCAACCACGGCGCTTCTCCTTGTCGTCTTCCTTCGCACGGTACTTCTGCCACACGCCCGCGTACACCACGCTGCGCAAAAGGCGCAGGTCGCGTTCGAGCGGCAACCGCTCGAACGCCTCGGCCACGCCGGCCATGAGCACGGTCAGGTCCTCGCACACGTCCTGCGCGTCGGCCTCGATGTCCACGAGCGGGTTGTAGCTGCCCGAGGCCTTGTCATCCTCGTAATCCATCGCCGCGTCCATCACGTACACGAACTTTCCCAACCGCGCGCCAAGCCGGCGCAGGTCGTCGGCCCAATAATCGTCCGGTTGATACACGAACAGCTCGCCCATCAGAACGCCGAAGCGATTGGCGGCGGCGTCGGGTGCCGGCTTGGCACTCACGTGAGAGGCCGCGCTCGTGGAGCCAGTAGAGTCCGCAACGCCCTCAGCGCCCGTCCAGCCTTCCGCGCCCGCAATGCGCATGGCACTCTCATGCGCCGCGCCCCCCGCTTCCGCAGCACTCGCATGCTCCACATCCCCCGCGCCAGCAGCGCCCGCCACCCCGACCACGCCCGCGTCAACTCCCGCGTCCGCAGCGCCCGCACGCGCCGCCGCCTCGATGGCGGCGATGTCGGCCATGCCCGCCTCCACGGCCTCGCACATGCGCGGGTTCCGCGCGCGGACGCCGCGGTACGGCCCGGCCAGCGCGCACGCGAACGCACGCGCCCGCACGCTGCGATCGTCGCGCCAATCGTCCAAGGCTTTGTGGTACGCCAGCGCCACCGTCGCATCGGCCGCGTAGTCCACGCACGCAGTGCGCACGAACCGGTGCGGCTTCGCCGGATGCGGCACGCAGCGCCCTGCGCCCGCGCGTTCCTGAGGCTCGTACAGCGACCCGAGCAGCAACGCGAGGAACACGAGGTCGTACGTGAGCGCGCACCGGCAGCGCTGCCCGCAACGCTCGCCGATGGTGCGGCACAGCCCGCAGTACGCCTCGTGGTAGCGCTCGCGCTCGGCCTCGCTCAGCCCTTCCCAGGCGGGCACCACGTAGCCGAACATCAGCGCACCAGCTTTCGAGACAGCTCGTCAAGCGCCCGGAAGCCCCCGATGATGGCGTCGAACGTCTCGGGCGGCTCGGCGGCGAACGTGTCGCCGTAGCGACGCTGCACCTCTTCGTCGATGCTCGCGAGCAGTGCGCGCCCTTCATCGGTCACCCGCAACCGCAGCGAGCGTCTGTCCGTCTCGCTGCGACGCCGCTCGATAAGCCCGCGGGCTTCCAGCCTGCGGCACACAGAGGCGAAGTTCGTGCGCAGTATCCCCGCCTGGTCGCTCAGCCGGCCCGCCGTCAGCCCCGGCTCGCGCGCAAGCTCCACGAGCACGTGCATCTGCTGCAGCGTCAGCCCATGCTGCTGGCAGATGGGCGCCATCGTCTCATGCAGGATCTTCTGCACGTCGCACATGACCGCGAACAACTCGCGCTTGAAAACGGCGATCTCCACGATGCGCCCTTACGACTTCATCGTGCTCTCGGTCTTGCACTTGGGGCACACCACGCGCAGCGTGCCCTTGCCGCGCGGCACCGAAAGCACCTGGCCGCAGCCTTTGCACGTGAAGTAGCGCGTGGTCTTGCGGTTCGCCCACGCCTTGCGCGCAAGAGAGAGCCGCCTGCGCGGTTTTTCCACCGCGCGCTCGAATGCGGCGTTCTCGCGGTCGCGCGCGGCAACGTTCTTAGAATACGAGCGGAACAGCGCGTACGCGAGCGCGATCAGCGCCACCCACGAAAGCACGTCAAGCCCCGGAACGATGGACACGAGCAGCAGCACGATGCCCACGACCATGAGGAAGCTCGACAGGGTGTCGGCGCCGCGCCGCCCCTGCATCATGCCCGCGAGCTTCCATTGCAAACGCTCGAGAAAACCCTTCACGAGAACACCCTCTTTCCGTCTCTTCGTCTTCCCCGCGCCCCGCCCGCCTTGCGGAAAAGGAGCGCACCGCCCGCGATACGCACGGCGGCGATCGCGCGAAACCGTCGTGTGCGGCAGCGCGCGAAGCTCTCACATGCGAGCGCGCCCTCGCAGGGGCGCGCCGGGATCGCTCTCTCGAGCGTATAGTATTAAACTAAGACTATCCTTCCGCTATCGTACCGCGTCTGTCAACGAACCGACACGTTGCGGTCACAAAGCGGCCACAGGCTGTCCATCGAAGCGCCGAGCCGCCCGCGCTGGCAACCCGCACGCCGCAAAGCGCCGACCGCCACCGAAAGGCAGCGCGCTCGCTACCCCGCCCGCTGCGCCTCCCCGGAAGGGCGTCGCAGCAGCGGGGAGGGGTCGCCGTCCTGCGAGATCGCCCATCAAACGCCCATCCCTGCATGATCTCAACCGCGAGCGAATGGTCCCGCAGCGCGCTCGGTGCTCCACTCGCGCCGCCAACGTTCGCGCCACCCACGTTCAACAGGCGCGACACACGCCGCGCGAAGCCTAGTCCTCCACGCGGATGACGCTCGGCTCGTCGCGCAGCACGTCGTCGAGCTCGGCGATCTCGACCAGCACGTCGCGAACGCTCTTCTCGCGCGCCGTGTGTGTAACGTACACGAGATCCACCGAGCCGCCGTCCTTCTTGCCGCGCTGCACCACCGAGTACACGCTCACGTTGTGCTTCGCGAACACGCCGGCCATGGCGGCCAGCACGCCGGAGCGGTCGGCCACCTTGAAGCGGATGTAGTACTTCGTCTTGAGCTCGTCCATCGGCACGATGGGCAGATCGTCAGTGCAGGTGCAGCCCACGATGGGCCCAACACCCTGCTGCACGTGGCGCGCCACCTCCAGCACGTCGCCCATGACGGCACTTGCAGCCGGGCCCGCACCCGCACCCTCGCCGAAAAACATCGTCTCGCCCACGGCGTCGCCCGTCACGTAGATGGCGTTGTACACGCCGTTCACGGTGGCCAGCTGATGCGACAGCGGCAGCATGGTGGGATGCACGCGCACGTCGATGCCCTGCGGCGTGCGATGCGCGAGCGCCAGCAGCTTCACGCAGTAGCCCATGTCGCGTGCGGCGTCCAAATCCATCGTCGTGACGGAGCGGATGCCCTCGGTGTGCACGTCGTCGATGGTCACGCGCGAGTTGAACGCGATGGATGCGAGGATGGCGATCTTCGCAGCGGCATCGAACCCGTCCACGTCGGCAGAGGGATCGGCCTCGGCGAAGCCTTTCTCCTGAGCCTCGCGCAAAGCGTCGTCATAGCTCAAGCCGTCCTCCACCATGCGGGTGAGCATGTAGTTCGTCGTGCCGTTCACGATGCCCATGACCGAGCTCACCTCGTTGGCGATGAGCGAGTGCTTCATCGGATCAATGATGGGGATGCCGCCGCCCACGCTGGCCTCGAACGCGATCTCCCGACCAGCCTCCTCGGCCGCACGCATGACCTCCTCGCCGTACGTGGCCATGAGCGCCTTGTTGGCCGTGACCACGTTCTTGCCCGCGCGCAGTGCGCCGAGCACCACATCGCGCGCCACTGTGGTGCCGCCGATGAGCTCGATGACGATGTCGATGTTCGGATCGTTCAGGATGTCGCGGTAATCCTGCGTGAAGAGGTCCTCCACGCCGTGCGCAATGGCCTGCTCGGGATTGCGCGAGCACACGCGCGCCAGCTCCACGTCGATGCCGTAATGGCGCTTGAAGTCTTCGCGATGGCTCTTCAGGATGTCGATGCACCCGCCGCCCACCGTGCCCGTGCCCACGAGTCCCAGTTTAACCGTCATGTCAGTTCCCTTCCTCGCCAACAGCGTCGCGACGACGCGCTTAACGCACTACTGTAGGGCAACATCGCCGCCGGATGCCGCATCCTGGAAAGAAAAGCGGCGAACCTCCACCATGCCGCCCGATAAAGGGCGGGAAGAGAGCGTTGGGAAGAAACGGGAAGCGGCAGATTCGCAAGCCTTTCCCAGACAGACAGGCACCCTCGCGAACGGACGCGCAGCCTGCTCGGGGGAACGAGCCGCGAGGTCGCCACGAAGCCATCCGCTCAACTCACAAAGCTCCATCGGGCGCTCCCGCATGGCTCGACGGGGCCCGCCTGCCTCAAGACGTCAAATAGGCGACGGAATCCTGGAGGACATCCTCGTCCAACGCCCCTTCGAACCTCACGCGCCCGTTTTCCAGCACCATAACGCGATCGCAGCACTCCGCGACGAAAGGCGGCGGCGCACAACGCACGAAACGCTTCCGAAAGGCACGTCCACCCGGCTCGATTGCGGTCATGCAGCACGAGCGTCCCAACCCGGTCGCAGCCCTCGCGCGACGCGCGCTGACCCTTCCCTACACGTCCCGCGCCATCAGGTCGTCGTACGTTTCCCGGCGCGTGGTCACGCGCGCTTCGCCGTCTTTCACGAACACGACAGCCGGACGCGGCTGGCCGTTGTAGTTGCTCGACATGGTGTGGTTGTACGCGCCCGTGCCGAACACGGCCACGATGTCGCCCACGTCCATATTGAGAAGCTTGACCTTGGAGTAGTCGCCGCCGTCCACTTCCACCACGCGGCCGATGGCCTTGTGGAACCAGGCCGGAGACCAGTGGGTCAGGCGCTTGCCCTCCAGCTCCCGGGGCCGGGTG
>OLRI01002874.1_pt1 | contig 11086 bp, 9 predicted proteins | sample 1672871 | NCBI WGS metagenome assembly OLRI01 (sample SAMEA3136732, study PRJEB25190) | human gut metagenome
CAAGTCTATTTGACATTAATGATGTCTATATCCTGTTTTATTAAATGTGTCTTTCCCAATAAAAAGTTCCTGTATAGACTGGGGATTGGGATTGAACATCATTTCCTTGTTCATTTGCACCAAAGAATTGCATACAAAGAAACCATACTAAAATGGCAATCATTAAGATATAGAAGAATACTTTTATTCCTTGTAGGTTATATTTTTGTGTACGCATTCTTAACCCCTTCTTCCCTAAAGAGAGTATCCCTTTTTTTTAGAGGTGTGTCAATGATTTTGTTGACAAACCCAGTCATGAGTAATAGAACGTAATCGTTCTAAATAGAACAATAAGGAGAATGCATATGCACTTTTGGGATGAACATAAAACAATAACGAGATATTATGAGATGAAAATGTCGGGGGTTTGTGAAAAATACAATTTAAGACAGATGGAATATGACATCTTAATGTTTCTTTACAATAATCCGGAATATAACACGGCGGCGGATATTGTTCGTATTCGTAAGTCAACAAAGTCTCATGTTTCAACTTCACTTAAAGTATTAGAAGATCGTGGTTTGATTGAAAGAAGAGTGGATCCTGCAAACAAAAAGCGTGTCACACTTCATTTGCTTCAATTGGCCAATGAAGTGATTGAGGATGGCAAGTGGGCTCAAAAGGAGTTTGCGCAAGATATGTTTGATGGTCTTAGTGAAGAAGAAATCAGATCTTTTATGAATGTTTTTCAAAAGGTGTATGACAATGCAGAAAGGATGATTTCAATTGAAAAAAATGCCGGATTTAATGGAAGCAATTTTTGATGCATGTTATTTGATTTTTGACTTAATTGCCGGAATCTTATTCTTTGTATATTCTAAAGGAAATCCATTATTTATTTTATATGGTGTATTAACATTAACATTGTGTGGTGGAGATGCATTCCACTTGGTTCCTCGTATTAAAAGAGCGGTTTATGGAACAAATGACAAAATCAAAAGACAACTTGGTATTGGATTGCAGGTATCTTCAATCACAATGACAGTATTCTATATTATCTTATTGTTTATCTGGAAATTAACTTTCCCAACGCTTACAGCTCCAGCATGGATTGAAGCTATGATTTGGATTTCAGCTATTATTCGTATCGTAGTATGTTTCTTGCCACAAAACAATTGGACGAGTGAAGAAGGAAATAGGAAGTTGTCTTTAATTCGTAATGCTGTATTTGCCGTAACTGGAATTGGTGTAATTCTTCTTTATGCGATTTCAGGGAATATGTATGATTTACACTTAAACCGTATGGTTGCAGCTATTATTATTTCGTTTGGTTGCTACATCCCAGTTACATTGTGGTCTAAGAAAAAGCCAATGATTGGATTGTTGATGATTCCTAAGACTTGTGCTTATATGTGGGTCATTGTGATGGGATTGCAATTATTATTTTAGAATTTCTTCAAGAGAACGCCTACTCGACGTTCTCTTTCTATATAAATTTATGGATTTAGAGCATCTAATTCAATGAAAATAGGTTATTTTAGATCAAATAGGAACTATCGTATTGGAATTCATAATGTTTTCACATTGAACATTTATAATAGGAATTGGCTACTGGATGTAGTAACGGTGAACCCTCTGAATAAAAAGGATGATATCTTGAGTTCTCAAAGATTCCGATTTTGTAGGAGGATGTGTTTTATGTATATTTATCTATATACTTGATGTTGCCATGAGTTTAATGGCACTAGTAGAAATACTTAGAATTACATTATTGATTATAGAAAAATGTAAAAAACACTAGTTCACCTGACCAAAGAATGAAACTAGTGTCTTTACATTAGATAAATTCAGAGGAACCACTGTATCCAGTAGTCTTTCTGTATGATTATTAAACAATTGATATATATAAAAGTCAAGTTGAATCCTATCTAATTCAATGAAAATAAGTCGTTTTAGATGAAATAGGAACAATCGTATTGGAATTCATAATGTTTTCACATTGGACCTTTATAATGGAAATTGGCTACTGGATGTAGTAACGGTGAACCCTCTGAATTAAAAGGATGATATCTTGAGTTCTCAAAGATTCCGATTTTGTAGGAGGACGTGTTTTATGTATATTTATCTGTACATTGATGTTGCCATGAGTTTAATGGCACTAGTAGAAATACTAAAAATTACATTATTAATTATAGAAAAATGTAAAAGACACTAGTTCACCCGACCAAAGGATTAAACTAGTGTCTTTACACTAAATAAATTCAGAGGAACCACTGTATCCAGTAGTCTTTCTGTATAATTATTAAACAATTGATATATTTAAAAGTCAAGTTGAATCCTATCTAATTCAATGAAAATAAGTTGTCTTAGATGAAATAGGAACAATCGCAACAAATTTACTGGAATTCACAATATTTTCACATTGGACATTTATAATAGGAATTGGCTACTGGATGTAGTAACGGTGAACCCTCTGAATTAAAAGGATGATATCTTGAGTTCTCAAAGATTCCGATTTTGTAGGAGGATGTGTTTTATGTATATTTATCTATATACTTGATGTTGCCATGAGTTTAATGGCACTAGTAGAAATACTTAGAATTACATTATTGATTATAGAAAAATGTAAAAAACACTAGTTCACCTGACCAAAGAATGAAACTAGTGTCTTTACATTAGATAAATTCAGAGGAACCACTGTATCCAGTAGTCTTTCTGTATGATTATTAAACAATTGATATATTTAAAAGTCAAGGCTAAATCTATCTAAATCAATGAAAATAAGTCGCTTTAGATGAAGTAGGAACAATCGCAACAAATTTACGGGAATTAAAAATGATATCTGTTTGTGTTCTTTACAGATCCTTCAATTTTTTTGTAGGAGAAGATGATGTATATATATTGATGTTGCCATGATTTTAATGGCACTAGTAGAAATACTAAGAATTACATTGATTATCATAGAAAAATGTAAAAGACACTCGTTCGTGTAAATGAGTGTCTTTAATGTATTACTTTAATCCAAATAATGTTTCGATACAAGAATCATCCATTACACGATCTGTTGGTGGCATGTTGGCGTGTTCTAGTAGTGAGTCTACGTGGTCCTTGATGGTTACATCTACAAGTTTATTGACATCGATTCCTCTGAGTTCAAAGAATAAGAATGGGTTTTCGTCAAGTTTAGTTCCAATTCCGTAGAGTACGGCAGCAACGTGCTTACACATTAAGGCCCAGTCGGGACAGCTACAGTTGAAACTGATTTCTCTTTGGCTTGGGAAGAGTCCGTTTTCAGATAGGAATATTTCTTTTAAACTTTCTGGGAATTGTCCGTTCACAAGTTCTTGTAAGTTTTGGATTTGTAAACTACATTTTTCAATGATGTCTTCACAAATTTCTTCTTTTAGTGGACTGATATTGATTTCTACTTTGTATGGTGTTTTTCTTGTTCCTTGTACACGTGCTTTTACTTTACCCTTAACAATTTGTAAGTCCACAACAGCACCGGAACGAACATATCTTTTTCCTCGTTCGATGCGACTGGCATAATCGGCATATTGTTCGATATTTTTACACCAGGCCATGCCCCACCAGCTTTTTGCGATTTGCCTTCCGTCCACAATAATGGGATGCATTTCTTTTCCTTTGTTTTTTGCGTTTTTAACACTTTCTTGTGCTTTTTTTTGTAATTCTTCTACGCTCATTTGCGAATATTGCATGCTTGCTGTCCAATATTTTGCCATAATCTACACATCCAATCTTAATAAGTCCATTAGTTCGTTTGTATCTAGTTCAGTAATCCATTTTTCTTGGCTAGAGGCAAGAATGGAATTTGCGAGTTCTTGTTTAGACTCAATTAATTTATCAATTTTTTCTTCAATAGTTCCATTTGAAACAAGTTTATGAACAAAAACTTCTTTGGTTTGTCCAATACGATATGCACGATCGCTCGCTTGATTTTCTACGGCTGGGTTCCACCAACGGTCAAAGTGAATGACGTGGTTGGCAGCTGTTAGATTGAGTCCGGTTCCGGCTGCTTTTAACGATAATACGATATATGGAACGTATGTGTTTTCGTCATTAAATTTTTCAACGATTTCAGTACGCTTTTTAGCTGGAATACCACCATGAATAATATATCCCTTCTTATGGAAGATAGATTCTAGGTATTGAGATAGGGGTTCGCACATTTCTTTATATTGTGTAAATACCAATACTCTTTCCCTTTTCTCATAGATGGTTTCACACAACTCTTTCAACATCGCATATTTTCCACTGTCCTTTGGATTGTAGTTGGTATCATGAATAAATTGGTCTGGGTGATTACAGATTTGTTTCAATTTCGTCAATAACGCAATCACAATACCTCTTCTTTGAAGTCCAGTGGACTCCAATATTTTTTGTTCTGCTTTATCAACTTCCTTGCGATACAACACGACTTGTCGTTTGGACAAATCCACATGTTCTGTGATTTCCATTTTGTCTGGTAAATCTGAAATGATTGTTTTATCTGTTTTTAGACGTCTTAAAATGAATGGGGAAACCATCATTTTTAATTTTGTCATATATTCAGGATAGGCTTGTACTTTCTTTGCGTATTCCTTAAATTCAGATGCACTACCTAATAATCCTTTATTTAAGAAGTCAAATAGTGACCATAAATTGGATAGGTCATTTTCAATCGGTGTACCTGTCATTGCGATGCGCATATGGCTGGGAATCTTTTTAATAGCACGTGTTTGTTTGGTTGCCGGATTTTTAATGGCTTGTGCCTCATCTAAAATCAAACAGTCCCATACTCTTTCTTGTAAAAATACATTGCGTAATGCCATCCCATAGGTTGTTATAGTGATAAATGTGTCTTCATGTAAAATATTGTTTTTTCCGTGAAGGATATAATATGGCATTTTAGGTGCAAAGCGATCTATTTCTTTTGACCAGTTTCCCAGTAGGGATGCAGGAACAATCAATAATACATGTCCATCTTTCTTTTTTTCATACATCTTCTCTAAAAAAGAAATGACTTGAAGTGTTTTTCCTAGACCCATATCGTCGGCAAGGCATGCGCCAAAGCCTAAATCATTCATTTGATTTAACCAATTGTATCCACTCTTTTGATAAGGGCGTAGTGTTGCGTTTAAATATTTTGGTTGAGCTTTGCTTTTGATTTTTGAAGGATTCTTCAATTTGCCTAAAATATCCCTTAGCCATTTTCCATTTGATATTTGTATACCCATATCGACATCAATATCATCGTCATTGGACATATATGTTTTTGTCAAAGCTTCCTTTAAAGTAATAGTTCCATCATATTGTTCCATTTGTTCAAGAAGTTGTTGAAGCTTGTTATGATTAATTTCTACCCATTGACCTTTAAGCCATGCAAGGCCTTCTTCCATTTTTAAAAGTTCACTAATTTCTTTCTTTGTAAGGGCATGACCATTAACAATTAGAGATGGTTGTAAGGATAGTATGGAGTCAAAGCCAAACATGGATGGCTTGGTATCTCCAATATTCACATTGATTTTTACAGAAGAATACTTTTTCTTCCACCAATTTGGTACTCTACACTTAATGCCACAAGCCTCAATGTCAGGCACACTCTTTAATAGGGAATAGGCTTCTTTACTTGTCAATTTGATGGGATGAAATAAATCACCTGTTTCCATATATTGGGCAATCAAAGTATTCTTTTGAGCTACTACATTTAGGCAGGATAATAAATTCAATAATTGTTCTTGATCATTTTTATATTCGACGAGTGCATGCTTAAGTGGCATATGAACAATTCGATTTTCTTTGTCTTTTGTGGCATACGTCGCTAAAAACGCAAATGGAAAGTCTGCATCTTCTTCGTTTTCGACTAAATGAAAATAGATTCGTTTTGCGACTTTTAAATCTTGGGATTTTTCCTGAAGATACATTTGAACTGTACCCTTGTATGATTTCATGTCCCACCTAAACTGAGAATTTAAGTGCTGAAATATATTTTGAATCCACTTTTCATCAATGAATTCAGTACCAATCGCAAAAGGAATAATAGACATTAAATATTCTAAATCTTCGCTTGATGCTTCTACTTTAGTATCTTCTCTAGCTACTTCTAGTTCAGGTCGATTACTTAAAAGTTCAATGAATTTCAAAGAGAGTTGATACAAATAAAAAGCACTAGGTGTCAATCCCTTTAGATTGTTTTCAAACCCTAATTCATAGAGTGCCAAATATTTGTCTTTTTTGAATGATTCAGCCCATTTTGAAGTATTCTTTTCTTTTGTTTCATCAATGTGGAACCCGTTCTTGGTAAATATAAAATTGATTTGTTTCATACACTGTTTGTCCTTCGTCTTATTGCCTTTATATATTTTAGCATATACATAATTGATAAACATATCAATAATGCTTTAAATGAAGGAAAAATGTTTTTTAGAAATCTTTGCGATTTAATAATGTTTTCACATTGAAGTTTTATAATGGAAATTGGCTACTGGATGTAGTAACGTCTACCCTTGGAATTAAAAATGATATCTGCTTGCGTTCTCGCAAGATTTTGATTGTGTACATTGATGTTGCTCTTGAGTAATGTTTTAAGTTGAATTACTAAGAATTATACTGATTATCATAGAAAAATGCAAAAGACACTAGTTCACCTTTCCCGCAAAGAAGTTAAACTAGCGCCTTAGCATTAGAATGATTTCAGAGTGACCACTGTATCCAGTAGTCTTTCTGTATATGTATTATAGCTATAAATAGGGGATTATGCAAATGAGGTAGTTCTTTTAATTAGCGTTTGTTGATTATTATAAAGGTCATTTAAATATAAGAAGATTGGAGTATATATGAACAATGAAATAATTAAGTTTAATAATGGAAATTTAGAATTAGACGTTACGGTAACTCCAGATAAAGATACTGTGTGGTTAACCGTTGATCAATTATGTACTTTATTCAATAAAAATAAATCAACAATTTCTAGACATATAAAAAATATTTTTAATGAAGGCGAATTAGATGAAATTAGCTCAGTTGCAAAAAATGCAACTCAACTAAAGCGTTATGATCCACGTACTGGAAAAGATAGAATTTCAAATGTTGAAATTAATTACTATAATCTAGATGTAATTATCTCTGTTGGGTATAGAGTAAAATCACAAAACGGAATTATCTTTCGTAAATGGGCAACATCTATATTGAAGGACTATATGATAAAGGGATTTGCAGTTAATGAAAAGAGACTTGAGGCTTTAGATAAAACTATCCAAATTCAGTCTAGAATGCTTGCTTCTGCTTTAAACATTGAAGAAAAAGAAGTATTGAATGTTGTTGAAGCCTATTCGAATGCATTAACTCTTCTAGATGATTATGATCATGGAACTATCCCTAAACCGGATGGCATTGCTTCTGTTTATAAGTTAACCTATGAAGAATGTCGTGAAATGATTGATTCTATGAAGTATGGAAACTATTCAGATGTATTTGGTGTTGAAAAAGAACTGGGTAAATTAAATGGAATAATTGCAGCGGTATATCAAAATGTTTTTGAAACTGAATTGTATCCAAGTATTGAGGAAAAGGCTGCAAACTTACTTTATTTCTTGATAAAAGATCATCCTTTTGTGGATGGTTGTAAACGTATAGGTGCATCTATATTCTTAGAGTTTCTTAATAAGAATAAACATCTTATTATCGATGGAAAACAGATTATTTCAGATAGTGCACTTGTAGCCATTACTTTAATGATTGCAGAGTCTAGACCGGAAGAAAAGGAAACGATGGTCAAACTTGTCATGAATTTTTTGAAATGTGAATTTTGTGTAAATTAGGATCTTTTGATATAGTGGAGGATTATTCAATGTTGACAACGAGTATTAAATTCAGTAGAATAATCATCAGTTAGTCATCTCTAACAAGAGGTGACTTCTTTTATGGAATATAAGTTAGTATATGCTAACTGCGGAGGTATAATGAAAAAGATTCTATATATTATGATTGGATGCATATCATTAGGTTTGGGTATTATTGGTGTAATATTACCGATTTTTCCAACAGTTCCTTTTGTATTGTTGGCTGCATTTTGTTTTGCAAAATCTAGTGAAAGATTGGATGGTTGGTTTAAGAATACGAAGTTGTATAGAGAGAATAATATTAAGAATGGTATGACTAAACAAGCTAAGATTCGTATTATGTGTTCAGTAACTATATTGATGAGCATTGGATTTATTATGATGGGATTAAAGGGGATTGTGATTGGTAATATTGTTTTATTCATTGTTTGGATTTTTCATATGGCTTATTTTACATTTGGAGTGAAGACTGTATGAAAAGGGTTTTGGATTATTCATTGGCAATTAGCTTTATTCTTACAATCATGGTTCCAATCACGGGAATCATTATTCATAAATTAGCTTCTACATTATTCTTAGTATTGGCTTTGATTCATGTGTTCTTATATAGAAAGAGATTGGATTATAAGTATATTCTTATTATTGGACTTACCATAGTATCCTTTGTATTAGGAATATTAGGATTAATTATGGTTGAACATCCAATAATACTAATTCTTCATAGAACAATTTCGATTGTATTAATCATCTTATTAGCTATTCATATATATAAGTTTCATAGAAGAATTGCCGTTGCATAATAAAATGGTACCCATAAGGAGGACAACAACGTGACAGTTGTGATACTCACTTGTGGGTATCTTTTTTATTCGTTGTTTCAAAATGAATATGTCAAAGAATAAGCGATTTACAAAAGATGAAATAGATGTATTGTCTAAATCACCATATGTAAAAAACATTCGAGAAAACAGGCTTACCTTTACCTATGAATTTAGATGCATTCTTTATGATGAATGGGTCAAAAATCCATCAATCACTCAAATAAGAAAATTCTTAGAATTATATGGTTTTGATTACACGATGATTGGTTATAATGTTCTTCGAGACATTATAAAAAACTTCAAAAGAAATGGTCGTCCTTCCGGTGGGATGAATAAGATTTTTGGAACTTCTAATTCATTGCACGCAAGGTATGATGATGAATTTTTGATTGATTCAGGTATTTTTATTAAATCTGGAAGAGGTGTTCGATTTACTTCGGAATTTATTGATCAAGTTTATAAAGAATATCCTGAAGTTTCCATTGAATCTAAGCTGGAATCTTGTGGCTTAGATCCTAATAGAGTTGGCTATCCAAGAATTTATGATTTAAAAAGGCTTTTCGATGGTAAAAAAAGTGTAAAGGAAAATATAAGCGTAAATATCATTAATAAATACATCAATCATCCATATGTTCTAAGATGTACATATAAACAGTTTTATCTTAAATTCTGTTTTTACAATGAAGCTTCTAGATTCAAAGAACTTCCTATAGATGAGGTTCTTGGTATATTTGAAATCAATGGATCTGATCTGCCTGTTGGTATGCGTAATAGAATACAATATAAATTAAACAACTGGAATGTTGAATCTTTGAGTGTCTCAGATGAGATTGATTCAGATTTCAAACTTCGCGTTCAATATAATAAGATGCGAGCTTTAGAGAAGCTGTCTTTAATGTATTTCAACAGATTGCGAAACAATCTTCCGCATTATACCTTCGAACAGAAGAAAGTGTTGTGTATGTGGATCAAGGAGCTTCCTCATGACCGATACGATTATTCTGTTCAATCGATTCTTAAAAAGATTGGATTATCTAGATCATCCTACTATTCGATTCTTTCAAATGACAACTATGGGATGAAGGACAAACAGGATGAGATTGATTTTCAATATATAAAGAAAGTTATAGATTATAAAGGATTCAAGAAAGGTTCACGTACCATTTATATGATGCTTCCTGGAATGTGTGGTGTTCATTTTGGAAGAGCCAAGATTCTTAGACTGATGAAAAAGTATGGCTGTGTATGTACTGTCCGCAAGGAACGTCCTGAATTGAAAACGAGTAAAGAGAATTTAAAAAACAATCGAAAACCAAACTTATTAAAAAGAAGATTTCGTCTGGCAAGACCTAATGAGATACTGCTTACGGATGTGAGTTATATAAAATATAGTACAAATAAAACGGAATACTTTTCATGTATAAAGGATGCAGTCACAGGCAGAATCGTGAATCATGTCACTTCATCCGCTAATGATTTGAGTCTGGCTGAAGCTACAATAGCTTGTCTTGATTCCACTGAAAATACTCTTTTCCATTCGGATCAGGGAACACTTTATTTTAACGATGCATTCCAGAATAAATTAAAAGAACAAGGTTACGAACAATCTATGTCCCGTCGAGGCAACTGCTGGGACAACTCTAGTCAGGAGTCCTACTTTGGACATATGAAGGATGAGTGTGACTTCTCTAAATGCTCCACTCCGGAAGATGTGAAGAAAAGAGTTGATGAATATGTGTACTACTACAATTATGAACGTCCTCAATGGACACGAAATAAGATGACTCCTGTGGACTATGAAAAATATCTTTATTCAATGTCGGATGGTGAATATTCAAAATATATGGAAATCGAGCAGGAAAAATATGATAAGATGATGGAAAAAGCAGGAATAAAGGCATTAAAACGAGCAGTTGAACTTGGTGCCTTTACACAGGAGAAATTGGAATTATGGCTCAAGTAAAAAAGAAAAAGAAGAAACAGACAGAAGCACAAAGATTAGCACATCGTGATGCGGTCATTGCGCATGCAGACAATAAATTCGTTGCAGAACTTACAGAAAAGATGGACGCATTCATTTATACAAAGGATTTTTATATTGCCCTTTATAAACAATTAGAAAAAGGAATGACAGCTATCGAAGCCTATGAATCATTGGGGTTCGACACAAAAACACTTGGAAAAGACTGTGCGCAGTCTGCAGCTAAGCGAGCAAGACAAAAGGCTAGAAATGGCGAGTTTGAACCAAAAGCAGATAACTTTGATGGAAGTGTTCCAATTGAAGAAATGCCTGAAATGAGTCTTGAAGAAAAAGTGGCATATCAAGAAGCTCGTATCAGATATTTGGAAGATTACGTAGAATTTCAAAAAAAAATGCCATCCATATTGGATGTTGATTGTCTAATTAATTGAGTATGAAAATGAATAATCTAATCAAATTAAATG
>OLRI01002876.1_pt1 | contig 11072 bp, 10 predicted proteins | sample 1672871 | NCBI WGS metagenome assembly OLRI01 (sample SAMEA3136732, study PRJEB25190) | human gut metagenome
GTAAACGGTTTTGCCACAGCTTTCGGATTCCTTGTATCCATCGTTCTTATGGCCGGAATCCGTGAGAAAATTGAATATAACGATATTCCGAAACGTTTTCAGGGAACTGCGATCGTCCTGATCACAGCAGCATTGATGTCTATCGCCTTTATGGGCTTCTCAGGCATGATTTAGGAGGGAATGGATATGAGTGTAAGTGCAATTATTATCTCCGGTCTTGCTGTAGGTGGAACCGGTATTCTGATCGGTTTTATTCTTGGAATCTTCGGAGAAAAATTTAAAGTAGAAGTAGATGAACGTGAAGAAGCTATTTTAGAGGTTCTTCCGGGAAATAACTGCGGTGGATGTGGTTATGCAGGATGTTCCGGTCTTGCAGCCGCGATCGTAAAGGGAGAAGCCCCTGTTGGACAGTGTCCGGTCGGAGGCAGCCCTGTCGCAGAAAAAATCGGAAAGATCATGGGCGTAGAAGCATCTGAAAGCGCCCGTCAGGTTGCCTTTGTCAAATGTGCAGGCAACTGTGAAAAAGCAAGGAAAGATTATGTATATACAGGAGTAGAGGATTGTGCGGCAATGGCATATGTTCCAAATGGCGGTCCTAAGTCATGTAATTATGGCTGTCTGGGATTTGGAAGTTGTGTAAAAGCATGTCCGTTTGGTGCAATTCAGATCATTGACGGAATTGCCGTTGTCGATAAAGAATTATGTAAAGCATGTGGTAAATGTATCGCTGCCTGTCCGAAAGAATTGATCGAATTCGTTCCTTATGAGGGTAAACACTTTGTTCAGTGTAGTTCTCACGATAAAGGAAAGAAGGTTATGGACGCATGTGCAGAAGGCTGTATTGCCTGCCGCCTGTGTGAGAAGACCTGTGAACACGATGCGATCCATGTAGAAGATAACGTTGCACATATCAACAAAGATCTCTGTGTAGAGTGTGGTGCATGTGCTACAAAGTGTCCGAAACATGTAATTCTTTAAGAAAAACAAAATCTCTTATAAATGACACTGTAGTGTGATTCTTTACATTGTAAACAGCTTCACTGCAGTGTTTTTGTATATACACATAAGAAAGGGTTAGAAATGAAAAAATTTATAGGAGATAAAGCATTTTATAAGATGGTGCTGCTTGTTGCAGTACCGATCATGGTACAGAATGGGATTACGAACTTTGTCAATCTGTTAGACAACATCATGGTCGGACAGGTTGGAACAAACCAGATGTCCGGAGTTGCTATTGTCAATCAGCTCATAACGGTATTCAATCTCTGTATCTTTGGTGGAGTGTCCGGCGTTGGAATTTTTACGGCACAATACTATGGCAGCGGAGATGAAGAAGGGGTACGTCACACGCTTCGTCTGAAATTAATGGTGGTTGCTGTCTTAGTTGGTATCTGGTTTCTAGTATTTGGAATCTTCGGAGATGATCTGATCCGGATGTTTTTAAAAGGAGATGCACAGGGGAATGATGCGGCATTGACATTTGAATATGCAAGGGAATATTTGCATATTATGATGGGATGTCTGATCCCGTTTGCACTGACGCAAACATACAGTGGGACCCTGCGTGAGACCGGAGAAACGATTGTCCCGATGAAAGCCGGAATCGTTGCTTTTTTTGCAAATCTGCTGTTAGATTACAGTCTGATCTTTGGAAAATTCGGATTTCCGGAACTTGGGGTACGCGGAGCAGCGATAGCAACCGTGATCGCACGAATCGCAGAAGTGGCGGTTGTCATGGCGTGGGCGCACAGTCATACGGCAGAAAAACCGTTTATACGCGGTGTGTACCGTTCTTTCCATGTGCCGATGGATTTAGTAAAGGAAGTTATCAAAAAAGGAACCCCGCTGCTGTTAAACGAGACGTTATGGGCAGGCGGAATGGCAATGCTGGTACGCTGTTATTCCTCGAGGGGACTGGTGGTGGTTGCAGGGATTAATATCGCAACGACATTATCCAATATGTTCAGTATTGTCTATATCGCAATGGGAAGTGCGATTGGAATCATTCTAGGACAGCTTTTAGGAGCAGGAAAGATGGAAGAAGCAGTGGATACCGATAGAAAACTAATCTTCTTTTCTGTGGCAAGCTGTTTGGGTGTTGCCATTTTAATGATCATTGTATCTCCATTCTTTCCGCAGATCTATAATACCAGTGATGATGTCAAATATATTGCGGCATGGATCATCCGGGTGCTGGCAGTCTGTATGCCATTGAACGCATTTATGAATTCAACCTATTTTACTCTGCGTTCCGGCGGAAAGACGATCGTTACCTTTTTATTCGACAGCTTCTATATCTGGGTTGTAGACATTCCGGCAGCTATTTTGCTCATCAATTATACAGACTGGAATGTGATCCTTGTATATTTCTTAGTGCAGATGATGGAAATTGTAAAATGTATCATCGGTTATGTGCTGGTAAAAAAAGGCGTATGGCTGAACAATATGACCATCAAAGCAGCAAACAGTTAATTTTCATGGAATGGAATCTCAGAGCCGATGCCGGAGGACTTATGAAGTGTAAAATCTTCAGTAATGAATACGGCTTCGGCTCCTTTTGTATTTTCAATCAGTTTCATCCCATCTTCTAAGCCGAGTGCAAAACAGGTGGTACTGAGTGCATCGGCATCAACAGACGAATCCGTAATAATGGTAACACCAAGTAGGCCATTCTCATAAGGATACCCGGTTTTTGGGTTTAAAATATGATGGTAGCGTTTACCGTCTTTTTCAAAATACCGTTCATAGACCCCGGAAGATACAAGAGAAGCATCAGTAATATCAACAGATGCGATCGGAGAACCGGAATCATCGAATGGTTTTTGTATGCCGATCTTATAAGTATCGCCGGATTTTTTCGGACCAACGGTTAACACATTGCCGCCAAGATTAATGATCCCCTCGGTAATGCCATCTGAACGAAGTTGTGCCTTCATCTGATCTGCAATGTAGCCTTTTGCAATCCCACCAAGGTCGATCTGTGTTTTCGGATTTTTTAAGGTTATGGTATTGTCTGATATCTCAATATTATGATAGTCCACGGTAGGAAGTGCGGCATTAATGTCTTTTTGAGACGGAACAGTATCCTTATTTTCACCAAAATCCCAAAGAGAAGAGAGTTTGCCGATCGAGATATCAAAGGCACCATCGGAAAGCTCGCTGTAATCAATGGCTTTTTGAAGCAGGGAAATAGTTTCTTTTGAGACTACTACCGGTTTTCCTTTTGCATGGTTGATATTCCAGATATCACTGCCTTTTTTCGTGGCACTTAAAAGTTTTTCATACTTGTCTGCAAGAGCAAAACAGGACTCTAATTCTGGTTCGGCATCCGCGTCGTAAAGAGTGACTTTTATGACAGTATCAAAATAGAAACCTGTTTTAGACACAGAGGTATCCTGTTTTTGGCAGGCAGCAAAAAAGAGTGCACTCAGTAAGCATACAAAAATAGTCAGATATTTTTTCATCAGAAGTCTCCTTAATCTAAAATCTGTTTTCGATATTTACTTCGTATTATAACATATGTGCATGAAAAAGTCTGTGTTCAGCGAGCTTCCGACGATTATTGCAAGTTTCCTTGTGCTAAAACATTCCACTGAACCTCCTTCAAAACAGGAAGCGTGTTCGCCAGAGGGCTCCACGCTTCCGGGAGTTTCATCTCCATAGCACAAAAAGAAACTTTTCATAATCGTCGGGTGCTCGCTGGGATACACGTTGTCTAATGCGGTTCGGGAAGGAAGTGGTTCTACGTTGAGATTTTCGGGCGGATATTACAAGTAGAGTGATGCAGATTAGATGTGGTATTGGATGTTATTTACATAGTATTGTCAATTTGTTTAATATTTTTAAAATTTTGAATAATTTCACAAATACAATTCTTTTTATAAGTTATTTCAAGATTTTCTATGCTGTACCGCTGTCCTCGGCTATCCTCACAGACAGTTGCGAGGCTTCCGTCGTGAGTAGCACACTGCCGCTCATGTTTTGTGTCTGTTTGAGCCCATAGGGCGAGTTACACAAAGCATGGGCGAAAAGGCGTGTGCGACGAACAGGAAACGCAGCATGTCTGCGGGGATAGCCGAGGATAACACCAGCGTATAAAGAAAAAATACTCAAGATTGTATTTAAATCCGGTTGTAACCAACTTCCCACCATGCTATAATACTCTCAAAGCATATTTTCTTATATAAGGCGGCAATTCTGCCGTAGTCTCTTACAAATCTTATTCAGATCAGAAAATTCATGCTTTTCCAACATTATGAACAGCAGGAGTTTTCGCGAAAAAGGATAAGAACTCCTGTAAAACAATTTCAAACAGGAGGTAATACTATGACAGAAACCAAAAATGAGATCAGTGTTGCAAGAAACCACAAGGACAGATTATTTCGCATGATATTTCGTGAAAAGAAGGAACTATTGAGCCTTTATAATGCAGTCAACGGAACATCTTACACAAACACAGAAGAACTAGAGATTGTAACCTTAGAAAATGCCATCTATATGAATATGAAAAATGATCTGGCATTTATCATGGATTCATACTTGAATCTTTATGAACACCAGTCCACTTATTCCCCGAACATGCCATTGCGGGATCTGTTTTATATTGCAAAAGAATTGCAGGGGCAGGTCAATCACAGGGATCTGTATCGCAACACACTGATTAAAATCCCGACACCGAGATTTTTAGTATTCTACAATGGTTCGGAAGAACAGGCAGAAAAGAAATATTTAAGGTTATCAGATGCCTTTCAAAAATCGATGGATGACCCGGATTTGGAATTAGTGGTAACCATGCTAAATATCAACCTCGGAAAGAATAAAAAGTTATTAGAACAATGCCAGACCTTAAAGGAGTATGCGATTTATGTGAAGAAAGTACGAACCTATGCAAAGAGCATGAAGAATGTGGAAGAAGCAGTAGACCGTGCAGTGACAGAATGTATCAATGAAGGAATCCTGCGGGAGTTTCTGCTTCGAAACAGGAAAGAGGCGGTGGAAATGAGTATTTTTGAATATGATGAGGAAGCAGTCTTTGAGATTGTCCGGAAAGATGAATATGAGAAAGGACTTCAGGAAGGTCTAGAAAAGGGGATTGAGCAAGGGATTGAAAAAGGCATAGAAGAGGGAAGAGAGGAGGGTTTTTCAGCCGGAAAAGCAGATGCTATCTTAGAATTATTAGAAGATATCGGCACGATACCGGAAGAAATCCGTGAAAGAATTCATAACGAAAAAGACAGCAAAGTCCTGAACGGCTGGTTAAAGCAGGCAGCAAAGGCAGAATCTATAGATGAGTTTGTATCGAAAATGTAAGTAAATGAATCATATTACTCATACTATTTATATAAAGATTTTTGTATTGCACAGTAAGAAAGGTGTTGCTCAAATGAGCAGCATCTTTTGCTTTAGAACCTTATTTTATAGTAACCAAAACACGACAACAGATCCGTACCCCAAATAACTCAGCATTTTATTAGGTGAATGTTCTTTGAAGTCACTAGATGATCTACCAAAATGTCATTTTTTTCATTACATTATTTCAAGATTTTCTATGCCGTACCGCTGTCCTCGGCTATTCCCACAGACAGTTGCGAGGCTTCCGTCGCGAGGAGCACACTGCCGCTCATGTTTTGTGTCTGTCTAAGTCCGTAGGGCGAGTTACACAAAACATGAGCAAAAAGGCATGGCGACGAACAGGAAACGCAGCATGTCTGCGGGGATAGCCGAGGACAGCACGATCACATAAAAAATGCATTACACCACAAAACTCCCCTACAACAAGTATAGTTTTTTTTCGCAAACTATGATAAAATATATAATTGTATATCAACATAAGAGGAGTTAAGAATAAAAAATGAAAAAGAACCGTTTCAAAAATAAAAAAAGAGTTGTTGTAAAGATCGGATCATCCTCACTGACGCATCCAAAGACAGGAAATCTGGATTTTATCAAATTAGAGCGTCTGGTGCGGGAATTATGTGATCTGAGAAATCAGGATATTGATGTGTGCCTGGTAAGTTCCGGTGCTATTTCCGTAGGAAGAAAAATGATGGGGATCAAAAAACGTCCCAAAAGAATCGCCGTTAAGCAGGCATGCGCGGCAGTCGGACAGGCAAGTCTGATGATGACATATCAGAAATTATTCAGTGAGTATCACCAGACCTGTGGTCAGGTATTAATGACCAAAAAGACCATGATAGATAATGTATCCAGAAAAAATGCGGAAAACACCTTTGAAGAGCTGTTCCGTCTCGGTGTCATCCCGATCGTCAATGAAAATGATACCGTCAGCACCTATGAGATCCAATTCGGTGACAATGACACCTTATCTGCCATTGTTGCATCCCTGATCGGTGCCGATCTGTTAGTTCTTTTGTCAGACATCGACGGACTGTTTACCGATGACCCGCATACAAACCCGAATGCGGAACTGATCGAGACGGTGGAAAAACTGGATGAAAAATACCTGAATATGGCAAAAGATACCACCGGAAGCGATGTCGGTACCGGAGGAATGGCAACAAAGCTGAATGCAGCAAGAATTGCATCCTATTCCGGTGCGGATATGATCATTGCCAATGCGAAGGATGTCGGTGTCCTGCACAAAATATTTGAGGATGATTTTGTGGGAACCGTCTTTTTATCCAACAAAGATGAAGATTTTTACATACCTGATTTTATAGAAGAAAATATGGGTTAATTAGGAGGATTTATGGATCAGAAAAAAATAGACAGGATCAATGCACTCTATCACAAATCCAAGGCAGAAGGATTGACTGAAGCAGAGAAAAAGGAGCAGGCACTCCTTCGAAAAGAGTATATCGCATCGGTCAGAAGCAATTTGAAGGCACAGTTAAATAATATCGATGTCAAAGAAGCAGATGGAAGTATTGTAAACCTTGGTAAAAAATATGGTAACAAAAGCGCAAATTAGAAAAGAACTGTTACAAAAACGGGAAGAACTTCCCGAAAACCTGTGCAGGGAATTGTCAACCAATATAAAGTGGCAGTTAACAACTTGGGAAGAGCTGCAAAACAGGGGATATTTTTACACGTATTATCCGTTGGGAACAGAATTGTCTCTGCTTCCTCTGATACAATGGCTGTTAGATACCGGCAGACGTGTCGCACTACCTAAAACAGACGGTGACAACATGGATTTTTATGAAATACAGGATTTAAATGAGGTGCGAAAAGGACAATTTGGAGTCATGGAACCTATCGGTGAACAAAAAGTCTGTTGGGAAGATGCTATTTGCCTGACCCCCGGAGTCGGTTTTTCTATAGATGGCGGGCGCATCGGACATGGAGCAGGATATTATGACCGATATTTTGAAAGACATCCCAGATTACTAAAAGTTGGAATTGCATATGAATTTCAGATTGTAGACCATATTCCAACAGAAGTTACTGATATTCCCCTGCAATGGATCGTAACACCGGATAGAACGATAAAAACCACAAAATCATGAAGAGAGGAGAAACACTATGAAAGCAGAATTCATGGAAATTGGCATAAAGGCAAAAGAAGCTGCCGGAAAAATGGCACTTCTTGAAACCAATAAGAAAAATGAAGTATTAAATTGTGTTGCAAAGAATCTGATCAAAGATGCAAAGACACTGATCGCCGAAAATGCAAAGGACATGGAGGCAGGAAAAGCGAACGGAATGCCGGAAGGACTCTTAGACCGTCTCTTATTAACTGAAAAACGTATTGAACAGATGGCAGAAGGATTAGAACAGGTAGCCGCTTTAGATGACCCAATCGGTGAAGTCCTTTCCATGAAAAAACGTCCAAATGGTCTTAGGATCGGTCAAAAACGTGTACCACTTGGCGTTGTCGGCATTATCTATGAAGCACGTCCAAATGTAACGGCAGATGCCTTCGGACTCTGTTTTAAAACCGGAAATGCAGTCATCTTAAAAGGAGGAAGTGATGCGCTCCACTCAAATATCGCAATCGTTGCCAGTATCCGACGTACGTTAGCGGAGTGTGGTGTAGATGAGAATGCCATCGCATTGATTGAAGATACCTCCAGAGAGACCACGACAGAATTTATGAAAATGAACGGATATGTAGATGTTTTGATCCCACGCGGTGGAGCCGGACTGATCCGTGCCGTGGTAGAGAATGCAACCGTACCGGTAATCGAGACAGGAACCGGCAACTGCCATATCTATGTAGATGAGAGTGCAGATTTAGACATGGCGGTCAACATCATCTTCAATGCAAAGACACAGCGGATCGGAGTCTGCAATGCATGTGAGTCCTTAGTTGTCCATGAAAATATCAAGGATGCACTGCTTCCGAAATTAGCAGAACGTCTGAAAGAGAAAAATGTTGAAATGCGTGGCGATAAGGCAAGTCAGGATGCATGCAGTGACATCATCCCGGCATCAGACGAAGACTGGGGAAAAGAATATCTGGATTATATCCTTTCCGTAAAGACCGTGGACAGTTTGGATGAGGCAATTGCCCATATTAACCGTTATAATACCGGGCATTCCGATTCCATTCTCACGGAAAATGCGGAAAATGCAGAGCGGTTTTTAAATGAGGTTGATTCTGCCTGCGTTTATGTGAATGCCTCCACCCGTTTTACCGATGGTTTTGAATTTGGCTTCGGGGCGGAGATCGGCATCAGCACCCAGAAGCTCCATGCCAGAGGCCCAATGGGACTCCTTGCACTGACCACCACCAAGTATATCATTTATGGTAATGGACAGGTACGTCCGTAAGACAGATACAGTAAAGCGGATTCTTTGGTCCGCTTTACTTTTTTGAAGTGTTGTGCTATACTTTTTTGTAATTGGATTTAAACAGACTAACTCATAACAGGAGGACTTATAAATGAAAAAAAAGCAGCTTTTTGCAGTCCTGCTTGCAGGTTCCATGACTGTTGGAATGGCACCTGCCGCAGCGTTTGCCGCTGAAGATACCGGAGCGGTAACAGAGGCAGAAGCATCGACTGCAGACGAGAATACAGAAACACTAGATGACGGAGCGGCTGTGGATGACCAGTCACAGAGTGAAGCCGACGCCCAGGCAGAGGCCGAAGCGCAGGCAGCGGCTCAGGCTCAGGCAGAGGCAGAAGCACAGGCAGCAGCCCAGGCCCAGGCAGAGGCCGAAGCGCAGGTAGCAGCCCAGGCCCAGGCGGAAGCAGAGGCACAGGTAGCAGAGGCGCAGCAGGAGCAGACGGAAACTGTAACAGGAACAACAGTAACCGATGAAGCTGGATTAGCAGCAGCTATTGCGGCAGCTCCTGACATTGACATTAATAATGTTAATAAAGACAATCTTACGACGATCGTTATCAGTGGAACAGTTCAGATTACAGCACCCGTAACGATTCCAGCAAATAAAGGTATTTTGATCGTTGGAAAAGATGATACATCCATGATACAGCGTGCAGCCGGCTTTACTGGTAATCTGTTTGACGTAAGCGGTGCACTTTATATGCTTGATAATAGCGATAGTACACTTGTTGTTGATGGTGGCTCTGTTAATGGTGTACAGGCAGCAGGATCTTTGATCCATGTAGCCAGTGGCGCAAAATTTTCAATGTCAACAGGTATCACGCTTACTAACAATAAGGTCGTAGCAGATGCAACAACAGCAGATACAACAGCCGTAGCTATTTTTAATGAAGGTGGAATCGTTCATATTTCAGGCGGTAAGATTGAGAATAACAGTTCAGATAAAGGTGCTGTCTATAGTACAGGAAAAGTTTTTATTGAGAAAATTGAAAATACAGCAGAAACAGAACCGGTTATTACTAATAACACAAAAGCGGATGGAACAACACCTGCCAATATCATTCTTGCTGGAGAAGGCCAGCTTGCTGTAAACAGTGCTATAGCAGATCCTCAGATTGGATTTTCTGTAGAAAATGCTGAAGAGAGGGTGCTGAATTCATCTGCGGTAATTGTAAAGGGTGAGGATTGTCCTGATAGTGATTATCCACAGGCACTCAGTGTACTGGCTGGAAAATATGAAGATGTTAATTATAAAGTTAATCCAGAGAATGGTCAGCTTGTTTCCAACAAACCAGTCGTTACCGTTACTGCTAAGAGCGAAAAAGCAAATACGGTTACTGCAAGTATTAAATCTGACAAGGCCGGTACATATTACTATAAATGTGTAGCAAAAAATACCGAAGCTCCGACCATTGGTGAAGCTATCAAAGGTGAAAAAGTTGAAGCCGAAAAAGCAGTTTCTCTGAATCTTACTGATGTTAAAGACACGTCCATTGATCTTTATGTATGGGTAATAGCAGATGACGGATCTGTCGGTGAAGCTGAAAAACAGACGATTGATGTAACACAGCCACAGAAGCCAGACGATCCGAAACCGGCAGCACCAAAGGTTACAAAAATCAGCGCAGAAAGTAAAACTGCAACAACTGCAGAAGTAGTTCTTCAGTCCGATAAGAGCGGTACATGCTATTATAAATGGGTGGCAAAAGGAGCTAAAAAACCTTCCATTAGCACAACTAAAGACAGCAAGGTTGCGATCACTGCAAAAAAAGATTGTAAGATTAATCTGAAAAACCTGAAAGGTGATGCGATTGATCTTTATGTGCAGGTAGTAGCAAAAGATGGATCAAAGACAGCAGTGACCAAGATTGCAACTGTTACTTTGAAAAAAGAAACAGTTAAAACCCCTGCGGAGATTTCCAATATAAGTTATAAGTGGAGAAATTATACATCTGCTACCGTAACTATGCGTTCTGATAAAGCCGGTGTGTACTATTATAAATGGGTAAATCGTGGTTCCAAAGCTCCAACAGTTGATAAAATGAGTAAGGGAACAGATGTTTCTGCAAATGAGGATTTTACGATTAATCTGCAAGATTTGGATACAGATAATGCAGTTGATGTTTACGTAAGCATTAAAGGAACGGATGGAACCGTAAGTACACCGAAAAAAATAGCATTAGATGTTAATAAGCGTCCGGCGGATGTTAATTGGATTGGGTTCTCTTGGATTAATCATACCACTGCTAATGTTACGCTTAGGTCTAATATGAGTGGTACATGCTATTATAAATGGGTTACACGTGACAAGAAGGGTA
>OLRI01002879.1_pt1 | contig 11065 bp, 8 predicted proteins | sample 1672871 | NCBI WGS metagenome assembly OLRI01 (sample SAMEA3136732, study PRJEB25190) | human gut metagenome
TCGATACCTCCAAACTTGAGACGATCGAGGATCTGGACGCCATGCTGCAGCGGATCGTGGAGCTGCTCCAGATCACCGAAGAGATATTCTTCGATCTCTTTCTCCCCGGTCACATCCCGGTTCCGGATCAGGCGGGCGATGACGGGATCGATGCCGAACCGGTCCGCAATTGCCTGGAAATCGGCGCGTTTTGCCGAAACTACCCAGCGTTCTTTCTTCATATGTTCTCCTCTTTCCTGTTAGCAGGAAACGCCGGACTTTTCCGGTCCGGCGTTTCTCTTTTTATGGTTTTTGCTGCTTTTATTTATTTTTTGTCTTATTCTGTACTGCTTTGGACGGCACATATTTGTTTTTTCCAACGTGCTTCATCACATACCACAGGGCACCTGTGATGCAGACAGAAGTGTAAGCTCCGCATACGATACCAACCATCAGAGGTGCTGCAAAGTCGCGGATGGAAGAAACTCCCATCACGAACAGAACAAAGATGGTGATAAAGGTGGTGAGGGAACTGTAAATGCTTCGGGTCAGGGTGTCCGTGATGCAGCGGTCAACCAGGGACTCAATCGGCTCTCTCTTTAACTCCGGCAGATTCTCACGGATACGGTCGAAGATGACGATCGTACTGTTGATGGAATAGCCGAGGATCGTCAGCATACACGCGATAAAGGTGCTGCCGACTGAAATACGGGATACCACATAGAATCCGAATACGATGGCGATATCGTGCATCAGTGCAAGGATGGCACTCGATGCGAAACGGATGTCGCGGAATCGGATCCAGATGTACAGCAGCATGCAGACTACAGCGATGATAACTGCTTTCATCGCATTCTGGCTCATCTCTTTACTTACAGTAGAAGAAATGTTGTCGAAAGTGATTTCAGAAGTATCGACACCGAAATTGTCTGCCATTGCCTGGTAAACCTGCTCACGCTCTTCCAGAGTCAGAGAACGTGTTTTGATGATGACATTGTTGCCTCCGACAACCTTTGTCATCTGAATATTGGAATCTTTTGTCACGCCTTCCACAACCGGCTCTACCTCTTTGTCCAGCTCTTCGATGGAGTAATCCTCGTTGAACGGAACGTTGATGGAAGTACCGCCCTTGAAGTCAAGGCCGAAGTTCAGTGCGCTTCCCTTTGTCTGATGCATGAAAATCATGCTGGCCGGAACGGCAAGCAGCAGAATGCAGGAGATCGTGAAGAAGATCTTTCTCTTTTCCACAAATGGAAATCCCTTGCGCTCTTTCTTGGTTCCGTAGTATTTCGCATCCTTCAGTCCCATACCGTACAGGCTGTTGACCAGCAGTCTGGAAACAACCATGGCGCTGAACATGGAAAGAACAATACCAAGAGCAAGTGTCATGGCGAATCCGCGGACACTTCCGCTTGCGAGTGCATACAGAACGGCTGCTGCAATCAGAGTCGTTACGTTTCCGTCCAGGATGGCGGAAGCTGCCTTCTTGAATCCGTCGCGGATTGCTGCATGAACCGTCTTTCCGGCACCGATCTCCTCCTCGATACGGGCGTAGATGATAACGTTCGCATCGACTGCCATACCGATCGACAGGATAACACCGGCGATACCAGGCAGAGTCAGGGTCAGGTCAAATGCATTTAAAGAAATCAGGTTCAGCTCAACGTAAATGAGCAGTGCCCATCCGGCTGCAATACCAGGCAGGCGGTATACAACTGCAAGGAAGATGATGATCAGGATAATGCCGATCGCTCCTGCTTTCACGCTGGTGGAAACAGCTGCAGATCCAAGCTGTGCTCCAACGACGCTGGAGTTGATCTCCTCAAGTTTCAGGGAAAGGGAACCGATACGGAGGGTGGATGCCAGGCTGGTTGCTTCATCCCAGTCCATGTTTCCGCCGGAGATGACTGCAGTACCATCGGAAATCACAGCGTTTACACTCGGTACACTGACGAATTTCTCATCATAGTAGATACCGATGCTCTTTCCTGCGCTGTAGGCTTCCTGGGTTGCGTCTGCAAATTTCTGTTTTCCTTCGTCGGTCATTTTCAGCTGAACGACGCTCTCGGTTGCTTTTGTGGTGGAGTTCTGCTGATGCATGGCTTCTGCGCTCTCCACATCTTTACCGGTCAGAACGACGGAGCCATCCTCCTCGAGCTCTTCGATAGTTTTTCCGTTCAGAACGTACTCGCCGGTCGAGCTGTCGTAGGTGTAGTTTTCTGTTCCGTCATCGTTGGTCTGTTTGATGAAATACAGGCTTCCCGGTTTACCCATCTCTTCCAGAATGGTGGTTGCATCGGTTGCACCCGGGATTTCAATGGTGATACGGTTGTCGCCCTGCAGATATACCTGTGCCTCTTCGCTGTACTGCTGTGCACGCTGTTCCAGCTTGTAGCGGGTATCTGACATTTCTTCGTCTGTCGGGTTGTCCTTTACGGCCTGATAGGTAATGCTGACACCGCCTGACAGATCCAGACCCAGGTTGATGTTCTTCATCGAACCGGTTCCGGTAGGACCCCATCCTTTGATCATCGTCCATCCAAGAAGCACTGTTACAATGGCTGCCAGGACGAGTGCGATGATACTCTGTTTCTTCTTCATCATGTCGCGATTTTCCTCTTTTCTTTAATCTTCGGCCAGAGCTGCCTTTATCATCAATGCGCACTCGATCCGCTTCTGCTGCATCTTACAGCCGATCTCGTAAACATCGTTGATCTTACCTGTGAAGTTGTAGGAGTTTGCCGCGCATCCGCCGCTGCAGTAGAACCGTGCAAAGCACTGGCTGCACTCCTTTTTGGAATAAACGTTGCATTTTTTGAATTCGTTGACCGTTTCTGTCTTTTTCACGCCTTCGTAAACATTTCCAAGGCAGAAATCTTCCTGTCCGACGAACTGGTGGCACGGATAGAAATCGCCCCACGGTGTTACCGCAAGGTACTCGGTTCCGGAACCGCAGCCGGAAAGACGTTTATAAACACATGGTCCGCCGGTCAGATCGATCATAAAGTGGAAGAAATTGAAGCCTCTTCCTTCTTTTTCTCTCTTGATCATCTCTCTTGCCAGAATGTCGTACTGTTCGAAGATCACCGGAAGGTCTTCCTCACGGATCGCATAGTCCTCGGTCGGAGGCGCTACAACAGGCTCAACCGAGATCTGCTTGAAGCCGAGGTCTGCCAGATGGAGAACATCAGCTGCAAAGTCTGTGTTGTAATGCGTGAAGGTTCCGCGCACATAGTATTTATCCTGATGACGAAGCTCAGCGAATTTCTGGAATTTCGGCACGATCAGATCGTAGCTTCCGGCACCTTTGCGGAACGGACGCATGTGATCGTGAACTTCTTTTCTTCCGTCGATACTTAATACGACGTTGCCCATCTCTTTATTGCAGAACTCCATGACCTCGTCGTTTAAGAGAACACCGTTGGTGGTCAGGGTGAAACGGAAGTTCTTGTTATGTAACTTCTCCTGTTCTCTTCCGTAGGCTACGAGCTGTTTTACAACATCCCAGTTCATCAGCGGTTCACCGCCGAAGAAATCTACCTCGAGGTTTCTTCTGCTGCCGGAGTTTGCGATCAGGAAATCAAGCGCTTTTTTGCCGACTTCCAGGGACATCAGTGCACGTCTTCCGTGATACTCGCCCTCTTCTGCGAAGCAGTAACGACAGGCAAGGTTGCAGTCGTGTGCAATGTGGAGGCAGAGTGCTTTTACGACGGTCGGACGGTTGGAAAACTGATCAATTGCGTTTTCGTAAATGTCTTTTGTAAAGAGCATGCCGTTATCTGTAAGTTCCTGAATTTCTTCTCTGGCTTCGGTGATGTCCTGCTCGGCATATTTACTGCTAAGCGCCTCTGCTGCCTCTTCTGCATTTTTTCCTTCGTTCATGCAGGAAAGGACATCGTATACGCAGTCATCCACAACATGGACGGAGCCGCTGTTGACGTCCAGCACCATGTTGAAGCCATTGCTTTTATATAAATGTATCACTGTGGTATTCCTTTCTATAACTCTCTCTTTTTTTGATGTGCCTGGCAAAAAGAATGTTCCCAAATCCGGCGAAACCGGTTCTGGGAACACCTTTTACTCGTCCTTATGGATTACTTTTACTTATGCTCGCAGCTCTGGTTGCCTACGGTGCAAGAAGTCTTACATGCGGACTGGCAGGATGTCTGGCACTCACCGCATCCACCTTTTTTTACAGTGTTCTGTAAGCTTTTTGTATTTAAAGTTTTGATGTGTTTCATGGCACATTCCTCCTTCATTGTAGTTGACGCGCGACTTTTTTATAGTCTTCGGCCATTAGCTCTTCCCATTATAGCATAGGTTTTTCAAATTTAAAAGTCTGTTTTTTGAAAAAATGTTCTGTTTTGTCCGCTTTTATCTGCCGTGTGCCGTCATTCCGCCTGCCATTCCGCCGACGGCACAGACTGCTGCCGCCCACAGAAGTCTTCCGGCTCCGGCAAATCCGCCCGGCAGGAAGACTGCGGAGACGATGATCAGAATGGCAAAATACACGATTCCAAAGCAGATGCCCCAGAGAAACCGCCGTTTTCCCGCCATGTTTCCTGCCATTCTTCCGCCGGAAAAGCTTGATGCCAGATAGATCACCACAATGCCCGCCTGCACCCAGCTTTCCTTCCAGGAAAATTTCCAGAGCAGGAAAGACAGCAGCAAAAGAAGAAGCACCGAGATCAGATAGGAAACGAGAAGAGCCTTCAGCCAGCTGATCCCGCTGCCCGCACCCACCGCCCATGTTTTCTTTTCTTCCATAAGAAAAAGCCCTCCCATACTGTAAATGTATGGAATGGCTTTTCCGGATATGCCTGTTTCTTTATTTTTCGTCAAACGGATGATTCTTTTTGAATTCCAGCCATGCGGCCATGCTCTTTGCGCGTTTCGCCTGCATCTGAAGGAATGCCATGCAGAACATAACGGCTGCAGAAAGTGCGGAGCTGATCGCCAGCGGAAGCACCATCGTCTCATCGCCGGTGTTGACCGGGATGCTGCGGATGCTTACAGTGGTCTGTGTCTTCTTCTGCGGAATCTTTGTGCTTCCGGTATTGGAATTGGAAGAGCTGTTGTTACTGCTGCTCTTCGACGGTGTGGCTGTCGGAGTCGGAGTGGATGTCTTATTCGTTCCGTAGTTGTCCGGTCCTACAAGGATCGTTCCTGCGGCACGCAGCGTACTTACGTCATCGGCTGCACTTGCTGTCATTTCACCTGCACTCAGGTTGGATTTCTGCTCTGCAGCTGCAAGCAGTTCATGCTCGCCTTCGTCCGCCGTCTCAGCTTCTGCTGTTTTCGTCTGCTCCTCTGATACAAGGCTTCTGGACAGACTTACTGCCACCGGCTGGATCAAAAGAGAGACATTGGAGATCAGATAGCCGTCTTCTGTGCTGTCCGTACCGGATGGATTGGAAATTTCATCGAAATTTTTTACGGTTTCGTTTTCTTTCTGAATTTCATCTTTTACAAGGTCATCCAGATTTTCATCCTGTTTCCACTGGTCCGATGATGCATCATTTCCCGTTCCGTTCTGGTTATCCTGGTTTGTATCGTCCTGGTTTGTATCATCTGCTGCAGGATCGTCTTTTGCTGTATCATCCGGGGCAGGTGTCACGGTTGGATCTTCTGCCGGAGTTTCCGGATTCTCCGGATTTTCACTGTCATCGGTATTCTCGCCCGGTGCTGTCGTCGGAGTTACTTCCGGCGTTACGGTCGGTTCCGCATCCGGTGTCGGCGCTGCCGTTGGTGTATCCCCTGTATCTTCTCCGTTGTCCGCATCCGGTGTCGGAGTTGCCGTTGGTTCCTCCGCCGGCGTTACGGTCGGCTCTGCGTCCGGCGTTTCCGTCGGTTCTGCGTCCGGGGTCACCGTTGGTTCTGCGGTTGGCTCTGCATCCGGCGTTTCCGTCGGACCCGGAGTTGGTGTTACGGTATCTTCTGCCGCATCCGGTGCCGGAGACTCGCCTGGCGCAAGCGTTGGTGTTTCCGAAACCGTTTCTTTTGCTTTTTCTGCTGCCAGAACAGCCTCATATCCGGCTTCTGTCACCACGATTTCATCTGCCGCAAAAACGGTATCTGTTACTCTTCCCCTGAAGTCTGTTTTCTGCTGTTTCTTTCGATACGTTTCCAGCTCTTTTTCATCCATTCCGACGAATACCAGATATTTTTCTGCTGCTTCCTCCGCTGCCGTTTTGCTGGTATCTGCAGCAGTGTTTTTTTCGGTTGTTTTCCCGTCCGCCTGCAGTTCTGCCGCTGCAACTGCAAGAAGCTCCTGTGCTTTTTCCACGGTTTTTACTGCTGTCTCTGCCGTTGTACCGTCTGCCGTATCATCGCCGGTTTTCAGATTCACATAAACGGCTGCCCGTTTTGTCTCTGTACCGTTCTCCGTTCCGGAGACAGTTTCGTTCTGTACTGCGCTTTTTTCCGTTCCTGCCGATGCGCTGGCACGGAGCGGAACTGCATCGGAAAATACCAGTGTGCCCGCAAGGACAGCACCCATCACTTTCCATGCCTGTTTTTTCTTCATTGCGTTTCTCCTTATGTTCTCTTGGTCTATCCTAAAAAATCTGTCTTTTTGTGTCATAATTTCGCATTACAGCATTATAGCACAAGAAAGAATCCCGCGCAAGGCTGAAGTCGCCTTGAAACGCGGGATTCGTGAATCACTTTCTTACGCAGTGAAACAGCAAGTGTTTCACTGCTGGGTGAACAGTAACGCGGGATTCTCATCTGCTTTTATCGCTTTTTAATTTGTTTCCATTCTCGTTGTCGTAAGCTGATCCGGGGATAAATTCAGGATTTCCATAAACTCATCACCTGTGATCGTCTCTTTCTCATACAGATATTTTGCCAGCTCGTGGAGTTTCGGCATGTTATCTTTTAAGAGCTGCTCTGCTTTGTCGTACTGTTTTCTGACTGCTGCAACAACCTTCTCATCAATCTGTGCTGCTGTCGATTCGGAGCATGCCAGGGAAGTGTCGCCGCCGAGGTACTGGTTCGTTACCGTCTCAAATGCAACCATACCAAATTCCTCGTTCATACCGAAGCGGGTGATCATGGATCTTGCCACCTTCGTTGCCTGCTCGATATCGTTCGAAGCACCTGTCGTGATGGAATGGAACACCAGATCCTCTGCCACACGGCCGCCGGTCAGCGTTGCAATCTTGTTTTCCAGCTCTTCGCGGCTCATCAGGTTGTGCTCATCTTCATCCACCTGCATCGTATAGCCGAGGGCGCCGGACGTACGCGGGATAATGGTGATCTTCGTAACCGGAGCGGAATGGCTCTGCAGTGCTGCGACGAGTGCATGGCCGACCTCGTGGTAGGAAACGATCAGTTTCTCTTTGTCGGTCATGATCTTATTCTTCTTCTGGTATCCGGCGATGACAACCTCAACGCTCTCCTCCAGATCCGCCTGGGTGACAAATTTTCTTCCATCACGGACGGCACGGAGTGCTGCCTCGTTGATCATATTGGCAAGTTCTGCACCAGAAGCACCGGATGCCATACGTGCGATCGCATTGTAATCGACATTGTCGCCCACGCGGATGTTTTTCGCATGGACTTTCAGGATTTCCTCACGGCCTTTTAAGTCAGGCAGTTCAACCGGCACACGGCGGTCGAAACGGCCCGGACGAAGAAGTGCCGGGTCCAGGGAATCCGGACGGTTCGTCGCTGCCAGAATGACAACGCCTTTCTTTCCATCGAATCCATCCATCTCGGCAAGCAGCTGGTTCAGGGTCTGCTCACGCTCGTCGTTTCCGGAGAATCCGCCGCCGTCACGTTTTTTACCGACGGTATCGATCTCATCGATAAAGACGATACACGGTGCTTTCTCATTTGCCTGCTGGAACAGGTCACGCACCTTCGCAGCTCCCATGCCGACGAACATCTCGACAAATTCAGAACCGGAAATGGAGAAGAACGGAACATTTGCCTCTCCGGCTACTGCCTTTGCAAGCAGCGTTTTACCGGTTCCTGGAGGGCCGACAAGCAGTGCTCCTTTCGGCATTTTTGCACCAATTTCTTCATATTTTTTGGGATTATGCAGGAAGTCAACAATCTCCTGTAAAATTTCTTTTGCCTCATCCTCTCCGGCAACATCTGCAAATTTAATGCCGGTTTCGGACTGTACATAAACCTTGGCGTTGCTCTTTCCAAAGCTCATCGCATTTCCCATGCCGCCCATCATCTTGCTCGTCATGCGTTTCATCAGCCACTGTCCGAGCGCAACCATCACAACGATCGGTATTACCCATGTTAAAAGAAATTCCATGAGTGGCGACATCTGCTCTATGATCGGCGTTCCGAATTCGGTAATACCTGCCTCATATAAACGATCTACCAGCTTGTAATCATTCATCACACCCGTCTTATAATAATTCGCCGGGCTTGATTTGTCGCTGAAAATAATCTCATTTGACTGGATCTGGACTTCGCTGATTTCGTTGTTATCTACCATCTGCAAAAATTTTCCGTAATCAACTTCTGTTACTTTTGGCTCGAGAAGTCTCGGGAAAAGCAGAAGATTTAACAGCAGAATGACGATCAGCGCAATCACATAATAAAAAATTATGGGTTTTTTCGGTTTTTGCACCTGTTTCATCTGTATCCCCTCCTGTTTCTTGATTTTCTTTCTTTTTTAGTAGCATAAACTTTTCTTTCGCTAAAATCAATCAAATTCTGACATTTCATGAAACTTTTATACTTTTTTATATTTTCGCTATAGAAAGGTAAGTTTCTTGCTTTTCCATCTGTTTTCGGCTATACTTGCGAAAGACTGGGAAAGTCTCTTTTTGAAATTTTGCCCCGAAATGACGGGGTTCATTCGATAAAAAAGCTATAGAAACGGAGGTTTTGTGTATGGGACACAGGTTTACATATGTGGTTTCGCCGGAGGAGGAACGGGAAAATCTGACTGTGGAATGGTTTCTCCGCCGGCATGGATATTCGCGCCATATTATTACGGGCTTAAAACGCACAGAGGACGGCATTTTCCGAAACGGCGTCCGCGCCTGGACGAGCCAGGCCGTGCACGCCGGGGATGTGATCGAAACGCACCTTGTCGAAACAGAACCCTCCGACGGAATTCTGCCGCGGCCGGTTCCGTTTTCGGTTGTGTATGAGGATGACGACATCCTCGTTGTGGATAAACCCGCTGATACGCCGATTCATCCGTCGATTGGAAATTATGAAAATACGCTGGCAAACGGCATTGCATGGTATTTTGAACAGAAAGGTGAACCCTTCGTCTACCGCTGCATCAACCGTCTGGACAGAGACACCACAGGAGCCCTGATCCTGGCGAAAAATCCTTATAGTGCAGCAGTTCTCTCTGCCCAGATGAAACAGCGTCAGATCCGGCGTACCTATCTGGCAATTGTACAGGGAATCGCACCAGAGCAAGGAACTATTGATGCGCCTATCGGGCGCGCAGCAGATTCCACCATCGAAAGACAGGTGGATTTCGCAAATGGAGAAAACGCGGTCACGCATTATGCGCGGTTAGCCACCTATCATTCCTACTCTCTCATCGAGCTCCATCTGGAAACCGGACGCACTCATCAGATCCGTGTGCATATGAAGTACATTGGACATCCGCTGCCAGGAGACTTTCTCTACAATCCAGATTACAGAATTATAAAAAGGCAGCCCCTGCACTCCTTTCAGCTGGAATTTGCTCACCCTGTTACAGGAGAAAACATGTGTATGACTGCCCCTGTCCCAGAAGATTTTGCAGATGCCTTTCATCGTTCCTAACGGTAACCGAATTCGGGCAAAAACAGGTCAGAACCTCATAACCGTGAAGTTCTGACCTGTCTCATTTTTCACTCTCAGAAAGCTTATAATTCTTTTCTGTTCTTCTCATATATAATGAGCAAACCTTTTAACAAAAGATCCTCATCCAGCAAAATCTCCCGCTTGCAATGTGGGATAATCTTACGTGCAAGACCACCAGTTGCAACAACTGTAATTTTCTGACCAAGCTCTTCTTCAATTCTGTCAACAATTCCGTCAAGGGCTGCTGCATTGCTGTAAATCACACCGCTTTTCATGCATTCAATGGTATTTTTTCCAATGATGCGCTTCGGTGCTTCAATACTGATTCCGCTAAGCTGAGAAGCACGGGCAGTAAGGGCATCCAGGGACACTCCCATTCCGGGAAAAATCATGCCTCCCACATAATGCTTCTTCTCATCTACCACGCTTACCGTACTTGCAGTTCCCATATCAATAATTGCCAGTGGAAGAGAATATTCATGAATTCCTGCAACTGCATTTGCTACAAGATCTGCTCCAAGCTGTCCGGGATTATCCATCAGGATATTCAGTCCTGTTTTTACACCTGGTCCCAATACCATAGGTTCTTTTTTCAGAACCTTTTCAGCTGCAAGCTTCACGGCATTGGTAATCTGCGGTACTACAGAGGAAATAATGCAGCCTTCAATATCAATCCGCTTAATATGATATAAATCCAAAACTGTCTTCAGGTCAACTGCGTATTCCAGTTCTGTTTTTGTACGGACAGTGGAAAGTCTCTCAATGAAATAGGTTTGCTTTGAATCAATGCAGCCAACCACAATATTTGTGTTTCCAATATCAATTGCTAAAATCATTTTTTCCTCCATGATTTCTCTATCATCAGCCAGACTGCTTTCAGCCGCAATCAGCGGCCATTTTTGCAAACAGTCTGTCTGTTTTCAATTTTCTTAAACTTCTGCTGTTTTTACCACTTTCTCAGATTTCTTCTCTGTTTCCGGAAGAAGCCTTGCCTTGTAAAGGGCTGCACCTACAGCGCCTGTGATAACGGTAGCGGAAAGCATTTCACATACTGCGTTGATTCCTACAAATGTACAGATGAACAGAATCACGTTTTTTCCACCCATAAGTCCCTGTACATACTCGGTATTTCCAAAAAGGCAAACCAATAACCCCATAAAAAACAGAGTATTTAAAAATGCGGAAAGAAATCCTGTTACAGCACAGGAAAGATAAATATTTTTTGATTTCCTGCGGACTCCCCGGAAAATATATCCAAGAAGAAGTCCGTCAACCAGTCTTGGAATAAATCTCTGAACAAACGCCA
>OLRI01002894.1_pt1 | contig 11025 bp, 6 predicted proteins | sample 1672871 | NCBI WGS metagenome assembly OLRI01 (sample SAMEA3136732, study PRJEB25190) | human gut metagenome
GTGCCCAAGATAGTTCGCTGGAAACGGCGCGTGAAAATAGGTAGTCGCCGACTTGCGTGAAACCCCTGAGGAAGAAATTCCTTGGGGGTTTGTTTTTTTGTACGGTACTTTCTTTCACTAGCAAAGAAATTGCCAAAGGCTTCTATTTCTGCCTGATTTTTTCGTACGGTGTGCTATCATAAGGCTGGAAACGCTTTTGGGAGAAACGCGTTCCCATGCAAAAAACAGTTGACAAAGGATCGGCCTGCTGTTTGACCACCACTTTTCGATCATGTGAGCATGAACTGGAAAGGAGCAGAAGAAAAATGACAAACAAGAAATTCAAGTTGGCAGCAATGTCGCTGGCTACTGCGGTTGCCGTGAGCACGGTTGGCCCCAGTGCTTCTGCGGTGACGTATTATCTGGGCGATGGCAGTGTAACTGTTGATCAGGATGGTAATGGCGCGTACAGTTATCAGAATAAGACTGATGGCAAAACGGAGAATGTCTATGTGGATAAGGATACCAAAGACAATGGCCAAATCATCATCAAGCAGGCAGAAGACACAACAACAGACACAACAACGGGTAATACCGTCACTGTGGAAGAAAATGTCACGAACGAGAATGGCAAACGTGATGTGGATATCATCATTGACGGCGTGAATGTAGATACCAGCGACACCAGCACCCAGACTGACACCCCGACTGAAGTGCCCGCAGATACCAAAGAAGATAAAACCATCATCAAGGTGGGCGAGGGTGCAGATGTTGACCTGACAGTCAGGGATTCCAACCTGACCACCGGCGGCAACGGCATTGATATCGGTGTGAATCTGAAAGATGATGATGATAACAAGGAAACCAACGTTGACCTGACGCTGGATAATACCAAAATCAATCTGACGGAAAATGCCACAGCGGGCATCAACGCACGGGATAATTCCGACGTGGATATCACCCTTAAAGGGGATAATACTATTGATGGTTCTGAAGCAATCGACAAAGTGACCGAGGGCGGAGGACACGATATCTCTAAGGATAACGTCAATATTGAGGGCATCCGTGTGGGCGGCGAAGGCGCAAGTGACAGCTCGGATGCCAGTGAGGGTGCAAATACCAAGCTGACCATCAGCGGCGGTGTAGAAAAGACCGAAACTGCGGAAACAGACACAGAAGAAACGGAAAGCCCCGCGGGCGGTTCGCTGACCATCAGTGATACCACAGGCGGTCTGGTAATGGCAGATGGCTCGGACGTGGAAATCACAGACGGAGCGGACGTGACCATTGAGAAAACAGAAACCTCTGGTTCTACGCAGGCTGGCCGTGGTGTGACCCAGCATGGTGATTTGACCATCTCCGGCGGCTCTTCCTTAACGATAGACGGTGTGGAGGACAATGCAAAGCAAGCGTCGCATACCGGTATTGGCATTGCCAGCTGGGATGATATCACAGTCGAGGATGGCAGTACGCTGGAGATCAGTGATGCTACAACCGGTATTTACGGCCACCAAGGTTCGGGTGCAAGCCTGACTGTGGAGGATAGCGCGCTGAATATTGCTGGCAGCAGCTTCGGCATTGACTATGAAGGTGCCGGAAAAGATAAAGAGGGAAATGTACTCAAATCTGCCGGGGATATCACGTTCGACAATGCAGAAGTCGATATCAATATTACCCCGGAAACCCCGAATGCCGCAGGCTATGGCATTGCCGCCCACGGTGACAGTAATATCACCTTTAAAAATGGCACAGAGGCCGAAATCAAAGTTACTTCTGAAAACCCGGATGCGGGAACCTGGGGCATTTATAATGAGCGTGGCGGGACCGGCAATCTGACAGTGAACGACAGCACGGTGGATATCGATGCAAACCGTGGAATTTACGCCGGTTTCCAGAAGGTTGAAATCGCAAACAACAGCGTTGTGACCTCCAAGAACACCCATCAGGCAATGTATGCTCTGGGCGGCAGTGATGGTAAGGGCCTAAAACTGCGTGTGACCGGAAACAGCCGATATCATCTAACAGGCGGTACGCGGGGTAACTGGGGGATTCAGGCAACCTCTACCCGGGGACATGAAATTCTGGTTGATGACAATGGACAGCTAATTTCCGATATGGAGAATTCCTATACGGCAGTTGGTCTGGGCAAGAATGCTAAACTGGTCGTGGATAATGGTACTGTTCTTGTGAGGGGAAAATACGACAAGGCAGGACTGTTTGCTTACGGTGATAACAGCACCATCCACATCAAAAACAATTCCCATGTGGAAGCAACAACGATTACCCTTAACCCCTCGATAAAAAAGATACCGACTGTGGGCCAGAAGCTCATCGTTACCGGCGGCACGCTGACCTATGATTACAGCGCCGACAACACCCTGTGGCCCGTGAACGAGCAGGGCGACAAGCTGACCAATTTCCTGCTGACCAAGGATGATACCCACGCAAACTTCGATGCCCTTTCCTATAAAGGCCAGACCTATACCTACCTCTCTGACCTGAACAAGGAGACCGGGAAGCAGTATCTCTCCGTGTGGGTGCCCGCCGCCGCACTGAACTATATGCTGGATGTGGACGGTTCCCACGACCCGGAGATCATTGGCAGGGTGCTGGAAGAGCTGAAGCAGGCCGGATACAATTTCGACACTGCCTACCAGACCGCTGAGAATGGCGATCAGGTCGTTATTCTGCGGGATATGGTGGTGAACGGTAAGAGCCTGAACTTCACCAAGACCACCGATGCAGAGGGCAACACCAAGCTCATCTGGGGCAACTACGAAAAGCAGGCAGAGGGTGCTCCCAGCGCTTATGATATGGTCTATGGCACCGAGTACGAGTATGAGGGCAAGACCGATACCATCGTCTGGGGCTATGAGAGCCAGAACAACCCCAACACCACCGCAGCAGCGGGCGTGCTGGATGCTTTTGGCCCGGATTCCAATGTGAAGATCACCGGCGAGAACATCGATGGTACCGACTCCGCACAGTACACCGTGACCATTTACGGCGCTCTGCGGGAAGTGACCGACCCAGTGATCCCCACGAACCCGGAACCGGAAACGCCTGAGGACTCCGATCCGACTCCTCCGGCTCCCACTACGCCGACTACCCCGGCAGTGCAGGATGCACGGCCCACCACTCCCGCCGTGGAGCAGGCAGTCGCTAAGACCACGCCCGCTCCGGAGACCCCCGTGAACCCGCCGGTACAGGATGCCCGCCCGGAGAGCGGCAAGCTGATCCAGACCGGTACCACCAACTGGATGGCAGATGTTCTGGTGCGTGCAGGCGGTGTCCTGCTGGCTGCCGGTTATCTGCTGGAGCGTAAGCGCAAGGGCATGTTCCATAAGGCACAGCACTGAACACGTTCTTGTAGATGACGTAAAAAGGTAAAATATTGAACTGGCTTGGGGCCGCTGCACAAATTTTTGTGGGGCGGCCCCACTTTTTGCAGAAAAATGCGCTCTCGTCCCGTATTAAGGGATGAAAGCGCTTTTGATTTTGCAAAAAGGATGAGAACGAGAATGAAAACTTCACCGCACCGCCGGAAGCACCGGCGCAGAGCCTTCCGGCGGCTGTTCTGGCTGCTGGTGCTGGCGACCATGCTTCTGTTGCTGTGGCCCCGGCGGGTCACGCTGGATGGGCTGAACAGTCCCCATGCCATTTTACTGCGGGCCGACAGCGGAGAGGTGCTGGCCGAAAAGGATGCTGACAGCACGATCTATCCGGCTTCCATGACCAAGATGATGACGGCTCTGCTGGCCATAGAAGCAAACCCGGACCTGGACACGCCCGTGACCCTGCCCGAGGAGATCTTTCCGGCTCTGCAGGCCCAGAATGCCTCGCTGGCAGGGTTTCAGGCCGGGGAAACGGCCACGGTGCGGGATCTGCTGTACGGGGCCATGCTGCCCTCGGGGGCCGAGTGCTGCGAAGCGCTGGCCCGGGAGGTGAGCGGCAGCGAGGAAGCCTTTGCGGCCCGGATGAACCAGAAAGCGGCAGAGCTGGGGATGACCAGCACACATTTCTGCAACCCCACCGGCCTGCACGACCCAGAACATGTTTCCACCGTGCGGGATATGGCCCGGCTGACAGAAGCAGCCCTGCAGAACGAGACCTTCCGCAAGCTGTTTACCACGGAGCGGTATACCGTTCCGGCCACCAACTGCCACCCGCAGGGGTTCACGATGCACAACACCCTGCTGAGCCAGCTGGACGGCACAGAGCTGCACAGTGGCCGGATCCTGGGCGGTAAGACCGGTTACACCGGGGAGGCAGGGCTCTGCCTTGCCAGTCTGGCCGAGGTGAAGGGCAGGGAATATATTCTGGTCACGGCCGGGGCAGGGGGAAACCACAGCACCGCGCCCTACCACATCGAGGATGCCGTAACGGTCTACCGCCGTGTGAGCCGGGGGTCCTGAACAGGGGAGCGGATGCGCTCCCTTTTTCTGTGCCCGGCTTTGTGGTACAATGGAACAAAACCATTCACAGAACAGGAGAACCATCATGCTCAAGGATTCACAGGTCGATCTCTGCGGCCGCACCGATTTTACCCGCACCGCGCCCCTGCTTGCCCGGGACGAGGCGTTTTCGTTTGCCTGCGCGGGCTGCGGCGGCTGCTGCCGGGGGCGGGAGGATATCGTGCTGTCGGGCTTTGACCTGTGGCGCATTGCGGCCCGCCTGCGCCTGCCGCCCCGCACCGTGGCCCGGGCGTTCTGCCGGGGAAGCATCGGGCGGGTCAGCCGTCTGCCGGTGCTGCGGCTGGCCCCGCTGAAGGAGGAGCGCGGCAACTGCCCCTTCCTCACCGGGAACCACTGCGCCATCCACGATGCAGAGCCGCTGGTCTGCGCCCTTTACCCGCTGGCGCAGGAAATCACGAAGGACGGGCAGGTATCCTACTTTTTGCAGCCTACCCAGTGCGGCGGGCAGGTCATTGCGGCAAGGGTGGGGGATTATCTGGCCCGGTACGATGTGCCCGCCCGGGAGGCCACCGATGTGCGCTGGGCGCAGGTGTGCATGGAGTTGGAGGATACCGTGGAGCGGCTGGACGCTCTGTTTGAGCCGGTGTTTGCCCGGCGGATGCAGGAAAAGCTGTGGCAGGCGCTGTATTACCGGTACAACTTTGCAAAAGAGTACCGCCCCCAGCTGGAAGAAAATCTGCTCTGGCTGGACGGTGAGCTGAAAAAGCTCGAAGGGATGCAGATGCAGCACAGAACCATCGGAAAAAGTGATAGATAAAATTACTTTGATTGATAATTCGGGCTGTTCCCCGGTTGTTTTGGAGCGGAAAGTGTGATATACTTCACGAGTGTAAAGCGGCAACGCGATGCGACAGGCCGCTTGAATACTGGCTTTCATGCGGTGTCCTGTTGCCGCGAAAGTAGAATTGAGGGAGTAATATCATGCGTAAAATTTCTCGTCGTTCGTTCCTGTCTGCCGCCGCTGTCTGCGGCGCAGCTGCTGCCCTGACTGCCTGCGGCGGTTCCTCCAGCTCCACGGCTGCTTCTTCCACCGCTTCCTCTGCTGCGGCTTCTTCCGCAGCGTCTGACGGCCAGAAGTATACCGTTGGCATCTGCCAGCTGGTGGAGCACGCCGCTCTGGACGCTGCCACCCAGGGCTTTGAGGATGCTCTGACCGCACAGTTCGGCGAGAATGTCACCTTCGACTTCCAGAACGCCCAGAACGATTCCGCAACCTGCGCCACCATCGCCAACGGCTTTGTTTCCGCAGGCGTTGACCTGATCATGGCAAACGCTACCCCCGCCCTGCAGGCCGCACAGGCTGCCACCGACAGCATCCCCATTCTGGGCACCTCCGTCACCGAGTACGGTGTTGCTCTGGGCCTGACCGATTTCGATGGCACCGTGGGCGGCAATGTCTCCGGCACCTCTGATCTGGCTCCGCTGGATCAGCAGGCGGATATGATCACCGAGTGGCTGCCCGAGGCCACCAAGGTGGGCCTGCTCTACTGCTCTGCCGAGGCAAACAGCCAGTATCAGGTGGACGAGGTCCAGAAGTACCTGGAGGCCAAGGGCGTTACCGCCACCCAGTACGCTTTCTCTGATTCCAACGATCTGGCCTCTGTCTGCCAGAAGGCTGCCGACGAGAACGACGCAGTGTATGTCCCCACCGACAACACCTGCGCTGCCAACACCGGCATCATCGACGGCATCTGCCGCCCGGCCAAGAAGCCCGTGTTCGCCGGTGAGGAGGGCATCTGCTCCGGCTGCGGCGTGGCGACCCTGTCCATCAGCTACTACGATCTGGGCTACACCACCGGTGAGATGGCTGCCAAGGTTCTGACCGGTGAGGCCGATATCTCCACCATGCCCGTTGAGTACACCAACGTGACCAAGAAGTACAACAAGACCATCTGCGATGACCTGGGCATGACCGTTCCCGAGGGTTATGAGGCCATCGAGGAGTAATAAAAGGCTCCCTCCCAGAGGGAGCTGTCTCGTGAATGCGAGACTGAGGGAGTTACAATAGAAAATAGCGGAGAAGAGCGAATTTTTGCTCTTCTCCGCTTTCCCGTATCAGAAAAAAGTGTAGTTACAGGAGGAAAACGTTTTGGATATTCTTGCAAGACTTGCCAACCTGCCCGGTGCCTTGCCCGGTGCCTGTGCGCAGGGCCTCATCTGGGGCATCATGGCCATTGGTGTGTACCTGACCTACCGCATCCTGGATGTGGCTGACCTGACCGTGGACGGTTCCTTTGGCACCGGCGGCGCGGTCTGCGTTATGTGCCTGCTCTCCGGCATGAACGTCTGGGCAGCGCTCTTCATCGCCCTGCTGGCCGGTCTAGCCACTGGCCTTGTCACCGGTCTACTCCACACCTTTATGGGCATCCCAGCCATTCTGGCTGGTATTCTGACCCAGCTGGCCCTCTACTCCATCAACCTGAAGATCATGGGCAAGGCCAACCAGTCCATCAACGTGGACAAGTACGACCTGCTGATCTCCCTGCGCTGGGTCAAGGAGCTTGCCCTGCACAACCCCATCATCATGGTCATTCTGGTCAGCGCCGTGGTCATCGGCGTGCTGTACTGGTTCTTTGGCACCGAGCTGGGCTGCGGCATCCGCGCCACCGGTTCCAACCCCGCCATGAGCCGCGCCCAGGGCATCAACACCAGCTTTAATGTGGTGCTGGGTCTGGCGGTCTCCAACGGTCTGGTGGCCCTGTCCGGCGCGCTGCTGAGCCAGTATCAGGGCTTTGCCGATGTCAGTATGGGCCGTGGTGCCATCGTCATCGGTCTGGCCGCTGTCATCATCGGCGAGGCCCTGTTCAGCCGCATCTTCCACAACTTTGCCCTCAAGCTGGTGTCCGTCTCGCTGGGTGCCATCATCTACTACATCGTTATCCAGCTGGTGCTGACCCTCGGCTTTGACGCAAATCTGCTCAAGCTGCTGAGCGCCTCCGTGGTGGCCGTGTTCCTGGCCGTGCCCTATTGGAAGAGCAAGTACTTCGCAAAGCCCGCGGCAAAGAAGGCACAGAAGGAGGATGCAAAAAATGCTTGAGATCCAGAATGTTTCCAAGACCTTCAACGCCGGTACCGTCAACGAGAAAACGGCCCTGAATGGTCTGAACCTGAAATTGAACGAAGGTGATTTTGTCACCGTCATCGGCGGCAACGGTGCGGGCAAATCCACCATGCTGAACGCTGTGGCCGGTGTGTGGCCTGTGGACAGTGGCAAGATCATCATTGACGGCACCGACGTGACCAAACTGGGGGAGCACCAGCGCGCCGCCTACATCGGCCGCGTGTTCCAGGACCCCATGACCGGCACCGCCGCCACCATGCAGATCGAGGAGAACCTTGCCCTGGCCGCCCGGCGCGGCAAGCGGCGCGGCCTGAGGATCGGTATCACCAAGGCCGAACGGGAGCGCTACCGTGAACTGCTCAAGAGCCTGGACCTGGGCCTGGAGGACCGCCTGACCGCCCGCGTGGGCCTGCTGTCCGGCGGTCAGCGTCAGGCACTGACCCTGCTCATGGCTACCATGAACAAGCCCAAGCTCCTGCTGCTGGATGAGCATACCGCCGCTCTGGACCCCAAGACGGCGCTCAAGGTGCTGACCCTCTCGGCCAAGATCGTGGAGGAGAACCACCTGACCACCATGATGATCACCCACAACATGAAGGATGCCATCAAGTACGGCAACCGCCTGATCATGATGCACGAGGGCCACATCATCTATGATGTCTCCGGGGAAGAGAAGAAGAACCTGCACGTCTCCGACCTGCTGGCCAAGTTCCAGATCGCGTCCGGCGGCGAGTTCGCCAACGACCGCATGATCCTTTCTTAAAAAAGATGAAGCGGCAATAAAGTAGTTGCTTCTTAAAGCATAGAGAACCCCCCTGCCGGGAGATCACCGGCAGGGGGGGTCTCTATTAGAGTATTGGGTTTGCGGTGTTATTTGTTCTTCTCGTTACGGTACGAATTACTTTTTGAACGCCTGCACCTGATTCCATGCCTTGATAACCTCTGTGCGGCTTACAGGATCAGTTGCTTCATAGGTTTCGCCGTTGTTCTTCGCGGCCTTGAGCAGGTCGTTCTCCACGGCCCATGCAATGGCCTTGTCAGTCTCAGTGGCATTGGCGTTCAGCACGGCGGCGGGTTCAGGCTTTCCTGCATTGTTCCACACCAGTTCAGCCAGCTCACCTCGGTTTGTTGGAATAGCTGTACCGGTTGGCAGGGCGCAGATCAGATAGAACTCAGTACCCAACTGATAGGTCTGGTAGGCCAGCACCGCGGTACCCGCGGCGGCAGTACCAATGATGAGGGTAGTGCCCAGAATGTTGGGCTCTTCCTCAATGCTTGCATCCTTTGTCATGGCTTCGATAATAACATTTTCACCCGGCATGGTAAAGGTAATGGTTTCAGCCTTGGGATCAACAGCGTTCAGCACGCTAGCAGGCTTAATTGTCCACTGGTCAAAAGTCTGAGCATCGGAAAGAATGCTCTTATCAAAGGTTACTTCCACTGTTGCACCTTTTTCAATGGTAATGTCACCATTGTCATTGACAGTAGTATCCTTGCCGTTTACTTTTGCAATACCGCCAAGAAGGGATAGAGTGTAGGTGACCTTTTCTTCTTTCTGGGGAACATTGTAACTCCACTTAATCTGATGGCCAGTGACTTGATTCGCGGGAGCGGTATTTTCGGTCTCTTTGACATCAACTTTGACGATATAATCGCCCGGTTCCGTAGGCAGTCCACGGTCATTCAGCTTCTCGCTGGGGACTTCATTTCCTTTTTCATCATAAAATTTCTTATTGATGATATCATCAGCATTGACTTGAGGATTGTTCGATGTCACTTCTCCGGTTGCCGCGTCAAACTTGAGGTCAACATCCGGGTCAATCACATCTTTTTGTGTCCATTTTGCAGTCAAGGTTATATCATAGTCCGGCATGGAGAAACTATAATTGCCGTTCTCATCTGGGCCGTTCAAGGATGGGGCGGTTTCTCCATCAGGAACGGTAACTTCCCAATGATTAAAGTTATAGCCGGTTTTCTTTGTGGGTGTAGGAACGGAAACGGACGAACCATAGTCGTACGAGTTCGTTTCCTTGTTTTCGTCGTTCTCCAGTGTTACAGTATGGCTATGTGCGTTCCAATGGGCATACAAGGTGATGTTGCTGCTGACGGCTTCTGTAAATGTATATTTTGTGCCGCCTTCTGCCTGTGTATACCAGCCAAGAAATGTATAACCTTCTCTTACAGGGTCGGTGGGAACTACAAACGGCTGGTCATTCGGGTAGCATTTTGCAGTCCCTAGCTTCTCGTTGCTGTAAACAGTCTGCGTGGCCATAGTGTCACTACCATTTATAGTGCCACCGTTCAAATCAAAGTTGATATCACACAGATACTGAACTTTGCTGGTTAGTGTATCATTGCCTGCGATATTAACTCTGACGTTTTCCCAATCTGTTTTATGTCCATTATATTTTACATCATTTAGTTTTGTGCAATCTTTGAATGCGTTTCTATTTATAATGTTAATACCCTTTTCAAGGGTCACGCTTGTAAGACCTGTGCATCCATTAAACGCGTCTGAGCAGATTTCATACACACTTGTAGGTATCTTTATTTCTGTTAACCCTGTACAATCCTTAAAAGCGCTACTACTGATTCTGTAAATGCCATTTGTTAAGGTGACTTGAGATAACTTGGGATTGCTTGGAAAAGCCGTATCCATATTTTTGATGGTACTCGGAATCGTAATGCTTGTTAACTGAGAACAACCATAAAAAGCATTTGTGCCAATTTTTGTAACACCTTCAGGGATTGTAATCTCAGTTAGACTGGAACATTTAAAGAATGCACTGTCTTCAATTTCGTCCAACGTAGGAGGCAATGTAACTTCCTCAAGCGTGCTATTAAAAGCCCCCATTCCAATTTTGGTTACAGTATAGTTCGTGCCATTGTCTGAAATTGAGCTCTCAATGGTAAGGTGTCTAGGGTTTCCTGATGTACCGGAAACTGTAACCGATTCTCTATCGGCGTTAACTGTATATTTGAGGTTGCCTATCTTAATCGGAGCCGCTGCTACTGCTCCGATGGGTAGGAATGTTAACGTTATGCTAAGTGCCACTAATAGACTGACAAACCGTTTTTTCATGGATTTCCCCGCTTTCATGGATTGGTGCCGCAGAAAAACGACATAGAGTGAATGGCAAAAAAAGGTAATAATGCCAATTTGAAGAATACCATGTATGGAATTCTCTGTCAATGAAATTGTAGGAACTCACAAAAAAGTTTGGAGGAATGTACAAGAAAAGGCTTTTTCCAGCATCGCGGGCAATAAAAAAGAACCCGTCCCCGGGGAAAATCCGGGAACGGGTTGAGAGCGGAAAGCTTACCGCTTGATGTCGTAGTTCATGTTCATCAGGTTGCGGATGGAGCTGACATCATCGGTGATGTTGGCATCGCCGTGGATGGTATGCTTGATGGCGCTGCTTGCCACGGCAAAGTTGACCATATCCATAGCCTTATAGTTGTGCAGCATGGCGTAGATCAGGCCGCTGGCAAAGGCATCGCCGCCGCCCA
>OLRI01002898.1_pt1 | contig 11018 bp, 8 predicted proteins | sample 1672871 | NCBI WGS metagenome assembly OLRI01 (sample SAMEA3136732, study PRJEB25190) | human gut metagenome
AGCGCCTTGAAGTCGCCGTACCAGAGGTTCAGGTCTTTTGCCGATATCACCGGCACATTCGTGTTTTCCATAGAGTACCTCTTTATTTTTACTGCTTCTGTTTCAGTTTCGTTTTCGCCAGACGTGCTGCCAGATTGATGAGCAGCACCAGCACCAGCAGCAGGGAGGTGAGCACCACCGCCACCACCAGGATGCCCAAAGCCCCGGCCGCATAGTTGTAGGTGGTGTACGCGCTATTATAGTAATACATGGCAGCATCCCTTTCTTTCGTCGGATTGGAGGGGTTACGTCCGGTCCTCGGTCCGGTACAGGTCGCCTCGCCGGCCGGACAGGATGGGGATCTGACTCCGGTACTTGGCCAGGTCCCCCAAGTCAATGTCCACCACCTGCACCCCCGGCTTCTCGTCCAGCTGGGTGAGGATCTCCCCCCAGGGGTTGCACACCAGGGAGTGGCCATAGGCCACATAGGAGGCCTTCTCGTCCCGGGCGGGGGAGCAGCCGGCCACAAAGCACTGCTGGTCCAAGGCCCGCATCCGGAAGGCCAGGTCCCAGTGGACCGGCCCCGTGGTCATGTTGAAGTCGGCGGGCACCAGGATGAGCTGGGCCCCCCGGTCCCCCATGACCCGGAAGAGTTCGGCGAAGCGGATGTCAAAGCAGATGGCAAGGCCCAGCGTGCCCAGAGGGGTGTCCACCACCGTGATCTGGTTGCCGGCGGCCAAGGTGTCTGACTCCTTGAACCGCTGGCCCCCCGGCACGTCGATGTCGAAGAGGTGGACCTTCCGGTGGCGGGCCAGCTCCTCCCCTTGGGGGGAGAAGAGGTAGCAGGTGTTGTACACCTTGTCCCCCTCCAGCTCCGGCACAGAGCCCCCGGCCAGGTACAGCCCCAGCTCCCGGGCCATGGCGGCCAGGAACTGCCAGGTCTCCCCCCCGGCGGGCTCCCCGTAGAGGGGGAAGCAGGGGTTTTCGTAGGGGCAGTTGAACATCTCCGGCAGCAGGGCCAGGTTGGCCCCCTGGTCTGCCGCCTGTCGAAGGGCCGCTTCCGCCAGGCGGAGGTTTTCCCCCTTGTTCCGGGTGACCCTCGTCTGGCACAGGCCCAATCGGATTCCCATGGGCAGGCTCCTTTCCCGCCCGGCACGGCGCCGGGCCGTTGGCATTTCTGCTTTGACTGTACCACATTTTTCCCTCCAGCGCAAGGTGAGGATGGCCCCAAATCCCACCTTCTCTCCCTTGCACTGGCGGGAATTTGCGGCTATAATAGAAGGAAACCATTCGACAGGATCTCCCCCCAGTCCCCCGTCCGGGACCAGGTGGGGAGGTCTTTTGAAGGAGTCTGATCCATGTCCCCCCACCCAACCCGAAAACAACTGGCCTTTTCCCTGGCTGGCCTGGCCCTGGCCCCTGTGGTCACCCTGTATGCCACCCAGGTGGTGTGGCTGGAGAGCCTGTGGGCGCCCCTGCCCTGGATGGCCACCCACGGCAAGGCCGTGGGGCTGTTCTGGCTGCTGTTCTCCAGCCTCAGCTTCACCCTCTACGGCCTGTTCCGCCGCCTGTTCCCCGCCTGCCTGCCGGAGGTGGCGGTGTTCATGGGGGTGGCCGTCACCAGCCGGTATAAGATGAACATCAACGGCACCCCCCTCCAACTCAGCGACTTCACCTTCGTGGAAAACCTGGGGGAGGTCACCGGCTACGCCACCGCCCAGCTTATCCCCTCCCTGACCATGATCCTGGGCATCGCCATCGCCGCCGTCCTCACGGAAACCCTTCGCCGGAAGGAGACATGGCGCCCCAGCCGCCGCGCCGGCCTGCTGGTCAGCGCCGCGGGGGTGGCTCTGCTGCTGGCCGCCCTCCTCCCCGGCGCCCCCCTGCAGAAGGCCGCCCTGGCCCTGGACCAGGACAGTGCCGACCAGTCCGCCCGCAACCAGCAGGCGGGGGTGGTGCTGGGCATTTACACCGCCTGGGCCCAGCGGGTGGAGGTCATCCAAGCCGAGGGCAACGCCCAGGCCGCCCAGTTGGCGGACACCTTCCGGAAGGGCGCCCTCGCCCCCGGCGCTGCCGCGTCGGAGGGAACCCCGGACATCATCTTCATCACCTCGGAGAGTTTCTTCGACGTCACCCGCCTGCCGGGGATCACCTTTGAAGAGGACCCCCTGCCCAACTTCCACCGCCTGGCGGAGACCAGCACCAACGGCTGGTGCCTGTCCAACAACTACGGCAACGGCACCGGAAACGTGGAGATGGAGATGTTCACCGGCCTGTCCAGCTCCCTCCTCCGGGAGGGGGACACCCTCACCACCCTGGACGAGGGGGTTTATGCCCAGCTGCCCACCACCGTCCGGCAGCTGAAGCAGGCGGGGTATGCCACGGAGTTCGTCCACGCCCACACCAACGAGCTGTACAACCGCGTCACCACCCACCCCGCCATTGGGTTTGACACGGTGGATTTCCTGGAGGACTTCCTCACCCAGGGCGAGGCCTGCGGCCCCTATCTGTACGACCTGTCCTTCGCCCAAGAGCTCATCGCCCGGTACGATACCCGGGACCCCACCCGCCCCCTCTTCCTCTACGGCCTGTCCATGGAGAACCACCAGCCCTACAACCCGGAGAAGTACGGCGTCTCCTCGGGCTTCCCCGCCCAGAGTGACCTGCTCTCCCAGGAGGACCTGGCCATCCTGGACTCCTTGGTGGTGGGCCTGCACCACGCCGACCAGGCGCTGGGGATCCTCACCGACTACTTCTCCCAGGTGGAGCGGCCGGTGATGCTGGTGTTTGTGGGGGACCACCTGCCCGCCGTGAACCTGTCCGACGGGGTGTCCCTCTACACCCATCTGGGGATCTCCCCTTCGGAGGAGGCCGCAGACTGGGACCCCACTTCCCTCATCGCGCGCCTGTCCACCGACTACCTCATCTGGACCAACTACGAAACCCAGCCCGCCCCGGACCGGCTGGAGAGCTGCACCTTCCTGGGCCTCCACGTCCTCCAGCGGGCGGGGATCCCCCTGAACCAATACTTCACCTGGCTGGACCAAGAGGTGGCCTCCCGGATGCTTCTGCGCCGGGGCACCCTCTTCGTGGACGAGAACGGCCACGGGAGTTACACCGTCCCCCCAGAGGACCAGGCCATGCTGGACCTTTACACCGCCGTGGAGCGCAACCTGCTCTACAGCCCATAGCCTTTGTTGAGACCACACGATAGCACTTCATGTTTTGTTTGATGTAAGGAGGTCGTAACCATGTCTGACATCCACACTGCCCACGACACCCACCGGGAGGACCTGCTCCAGGAGGGCCTGACCGTCCTGGCCCGGTACACCCACTTCTCCTCCACCCACCGGGTGACCTTCTCCCAGGTGGGGGACCGGCTGGCCGCCCATCTGGAGCGGGTGGACGGCACCCCCATCCCCCAGAGCGACACCCCCCTGGACCAAAAGCTGACCCACCTGAAGGACCAGACGGTGGTCATCCGCCCCTTCTTCCTTCCCATGGCCAACAGCCCCTGGGACGAAGAGGCCGTCAACACCTTCACCCAGGTGGACTTTGACTATGCCGCCGTCCTGGGCTACGGGGTGAGTCCGGAGGGGAAGGCCTACCTCAAGGCCCTCTACTTCCTGCCCACCGACGCGCTGCTGGAGCGCCAGCAGCCCGGGGAGGACGGGGCCTACCACCTGCCCCTGGCCACCTACTACGTCCACCATCTGAGCCTGGACCCCCGGAAGAACTTCGCCCGGTTCCTCTACCTGGCCGAGCGGATGACCGAGGCCCTGGAGTATCAGTACGACAAAATGGGGTACTTCTACAGCAACCCGTAAGCGGACCGGGCCCCTCCGGCCCCCTTCTGCCCTGGATGCAAAAAAGGAACGTGCGGTACCGCACGTTCCTTTTTTGTTGCCCAAATTCCCCCCGTTTCCCCGGGAGACGGCTCCCCTAAATTTTACACAGATTTTACACGATCCTTACAAAATGTCAGGAAAAAACGGTGGAAAAACCATGGCAGATCAGCTATACTAAAGGCAGCCTCCGTAGCCAGGGTGCTCGCCCCTGGACGACGGAAAATTTGTAATATTGGAGGATTGTTCAAAATGAAACGTGGGAAGAAACTTTCCGCCCTCTTCCTGGCGTTGGTGATGGCCTTCTCCTTGGCCATTCCCGCCGGGGCCGCAAACTGGGACGATGACCTGACGGGTCACATCGTCATCCTGCACACCAACGACGTGCACGGCGCCATCGACAACTACGCTTCCGTAGCTGCTCTGAAGGACGCCTATGAGGCCGCTGGCGCCCAGGTGCTCCTGATGGACGCCGGTGACTTCAGCCAGGGCTCCACCAGCGTGAACGTGTCCGAAGGCGCCACCGCCGTGGAACTGATGAACATGGCTGGCTACGACGTGGCCACCACCGGCAACCACGAGTTTGACTTTGGCTATGCCAACCTGAAGACCCTGATGGAACAGGCCGAGTTCCCCATCCTGGCTGCCAACGCCTTCACCGCCGAGGGCGAGCTGGCCATGGACGAGGCCAACCACACCTTCCAGCTGGGGGACGTGACCGTGGGCGTCTTTGGTCTGGCCACCCCCGAAACTGCCACCAAGGCCCACCCCGCTAAGCTGGAGGGCGTCACCTTCCTGGCCGAGGACGAACTCTTCGCCTGCGCCCAGGAGCAGGTGGACGAGCTCACCGCCGCCGGCTGCGACTACATCATCTGCCTGGGCCATCTGGGCATTGACGCAGAGTCCACCGGCAACCGCTCCATCGACCTGCTGGAGAACGTCACCGGCATCGACGTGTTCATCGACGGCCACTCCCACTCCACCCAGTCTGACATTGCCGAGGAGACCAACGGCACTGGCATGGTGGGCGACACCGTCCTCACCTCCACCGGCACCAAGCTGGAGAGCGTCGGCGTGGTGGACATCGCCGCTGACGGCACCATCGACGCCTCCACCCTCTCCATGGAAGAGCTGAATGCCACCGAAGGCTTCACCCCCGACCAGGACATTGCCACCCGTGTTTCCGAAATCAACGCTCAGATCGAGGAAGACATGGGCCAGGTCATCGGCACCTCCGAGGTGGACCTGGACGGCGTGCGGGAGAATGTCCGTGCTTCTGAGACCAACCTGGGTGACCTGATTACCGATGCTATGCTCTGGCAGGCCGGACAGGACAACGAGGAAGTTGACGCTGCCATCACCAACGGCGGCGGCATCCGGGCCAGCATTGCCGCTGGGGACATCACCAAGAAGTCCGTCAACGACGTCCTGCCTTTCGGCAACACCCTGTATGTCGTTGAACTCACCGGCGCAGAACTGCTGGAGGCCCTGGAAGCTTCCACCTACTGCACCCCCGAACCGGTAGGCGCTTTCCCCCAGGTGGCTGGCATTGAGTTCACCATCAACACCGGCGCAGCCTACGACGCCGGCGAGAACTATCCCGGCACCACCTATGCCGAGCCCACCTCCATCAACCGCGTCACCATCCTGACCGTGGGCGGCCAGGCCTTCGACGCAGACGCCACCTACACCATCGTCACCAACGACTTCCTGGCCGCCGGCGGCGACACCTATTATGCCTTCAGCGCCGCAGAAAGCGGATACGACACCGGCATCTCCCTGGACCAGGTGGTGATGGACTACATCACCGAGGAGCTGGACGGCACCGTCACCGCTGCCCGTTACGGCCAGACTGCCAACCGCATCCACACCATCTCCTACAACGACGTCACCGCCGGTGACTGGTTCACCTCCGACGTGATCTATGTCACCCTCACCGGCCTGATGAACGGCACCGGCGACGGGTTCTCCCCCAACAACAACATCAACCGTGCCCAGCTGGTCACCGTCCTGTACCGGATGGCCGGCGAGCCTGAGGTCACCGGTGAGAACCCCTTCACCGACGTGCCCGATGGCCAGTGGTACACCGATGCCGTCCTCTGGGCTGCGGAGAATGGCATCACCGACGGCACCTCTGAGACCACCTTCTCCCCCAACAACCCGCTGACCCGGGAGCAGATGGCTACCTTCTTCTATCGGTTCGCCGACTTTGAGACCGAGGAGCCCATTGAGGTCACCGGCGACCTGAGCGGCTACACCGACGCCGACCTGGTGGCTGACTACGCCGTGGACGCCATGACCTGGGCCGTCGGCGAAGGCGTGATCTCCGGGATCGGCAACAACACCCTGGCCCCTGACAACACTGCCAGCCGGGCACAGATGGCCACCGTCCTCACCCGGTACACCGCTGAGTAAAAACGGTACTCGCACTGCCCCCTGCCGGGCAGACCAAGGGCCGGACCCCCATGGGGGGTCCGGCCCTGTGTTGTCCTTGGCGTCCTGCCATGCCCCGTCCGGCAAAACGGGCATGGAAAAGCCCCCCAGGGAAGACCCTGGGGGGACTTGCTGTTGGTTACGATGGGGGTTCTGCTGGGTTGGCTGGAGGTGCCGGTCTCAGTGCTCATACCACCCAGCGGGGCCGGGGGTGAGGTTGATGTTCACCTGCTTGATCTCCTGGTACTCCTCCAGACCGTGGACGCCCAGCTCACGGCCGATGCCGGACATCTTGTAGCCGCCCCAGGGGGCTTCGTTGTAGGTGGGGTTGAAGGCGTTGACCCAGGTGATGCCTGCCCGGACTTCCTTGACCACCCGGAGGGCGCGCTCCAGCTGGTGAGTGAACACGCCGCCGGCCAGGCCGTAGATGGTGTCGTTGGCCAGGGCAATGGCCTCCTCCTCGGTTTGGAAGGTCTGGATGGTGACCACCGGCCCGAAGATCTCCTCCCGCACGATGGTCATGTCGGGGGTGCAGTTGTCAAAGATGGTGGGGCGCATGAAGTAGCCCTTGGCGCACTCGCCCTCGGTGTAGCGCTCGCCGCCGCAGACCAGGGTGGCCCCTTCCTCGATGCCCTTCTTCACATAGCCCAGCACGTCCCGCAGCTGGCCTTCGCTGACCAGGGGACCCATGTCCGGGTTGTCCAGGGGGTTGCCGATGGTCATGGCGTTGGCCCGCTCGGCAAAGCGTTTGACAAAGGCGTCGTGGATGCTCTCCTCAATGATGATCCGGGAACCGGCGCAGCACACCTCGCCCTGGTTGAAGAAGATGCCGATCATGGCCCACTCCACGGCGGCCTCCAGATCCACGTCGGCGAAGATGATGTTGGGGGACTTGCCGCCCAGCTCCAGGCCGATCTTCTTGATGTTGCTGGCAGCGCAGCGCATGATGCTCTGTCCCACGGCGGTGGAGCCGGTGAGGGTGATCATCTCGATGCCGGGGTGGGAGGCCAGGGCCTCGCCCACGGACCCGCCGGGGCCCAGGATCAGGTTGGCAGCCCCCTTGGGCACACCGGCCTCCTCGAGGATCTCGAACATCTTCACGTTGGACATCACCGCGTTGGAGGCAGGCTTAAAGATGATGCTGTTGCCGGCGGCCAGGGCCGGGGCAATCTTCCAGGACCCCATGACGAAGGGGAAGTTCCACGCACTGATGAGGGCCACCACCCCCACAGGCTCATGGATGGTGAAGGAGTGCATCTTGCCAAAGCCCTCGTTGACCTCATAGCAGCCGCCGTGAGGGGCCTTGATCAGGCCGGCATAGTAGCGGTAGCAGTGCAGGGCGTCGTCCACGTCGCCCTCGGCCTCCCGCAGGGGTTTGCCCATGTCCATGGACTCGATGCGGGCCAGTTCGTCCCGGTACTTGTCGATGAGGTCGGCAATCTTCAGGAGGATATCCCCCCGGGTCTGGCTGTCCATGTCCCGCCAATCCCGGGTCTCGTAGAAGGAGGTTCTGGCAGCAGCCACCGCCAGGTCCACGTCTTCGGGGGTACTCACCACCATTTCGGCCAAAACCTCACCGGTGGCAGGGTTGTAGGTAGGGGCGGTCTTTCCGCTGACGCTATCCACCCATTCGCCGTTGATATAATTTTTACAGAGTTTCATACTTTGCCTCCTAATAGTATAAACGGGCGTGTGATGGTATGGGAAACTGCCAGAGAGGTCAGAGTTTCATGACCTCCTTGGCTTTGGCTGCGGATTCGTGAGCCGCCTGGATCACGGTGGCGATCTCCTCCTCCGTCAGCACGCCGGGGGGCTCAAAGCGGATGGTTTCCGCGTTGTTCAAGGTGCCGGCGATGATCACCTTATGATTGTACATCTCCTTGGAGAACTCGTACCCGATCTCGTCGGAGTAGAACTCCACGGCCAGCATCATGCCCACGCCCCGGACTTCCTTGACCACGGTGGGGTACTTGGCGGCCATGTCCTCCAGGCCTTTCTTCAGGAGGGCGCCCTTGTCCCGGCACTGGCCGGGGATGTCGTGGGCCAGCATGTAACGGATGGTGGCAATGGCGGCAGAGCAGCACACCGGGTTGCCGCCAAAGGTGGTGGACCCCAGGAGATAGGGGTTGTCAATGAGGGGCTGGCTCCACATATGGGGCCGGCAGATGAACCCGGTGATGGGCATCACGCCGCCGCCGAAGGCCTTGCCGAAGGTCATGACGTCGGGCACCACGTCCTCCGCCTCGCAGCGCCACATGGTGCCGGTGCGGCCCATGCCGGTCTGGATCTCGTCCAGGATCAGGGGCAGGTTGTGCTCATCGCAGATCTTGCGGACCTCCTTCAGGTAGCCCGGCGGGGGCACGATGACGCCGGCCTCGCCCTGGATGGGCTCCAGGATAACGGCGGCGATCTTCTCGCCCACGGCCTCCAGGTTCTCGATGGCGGTGCGCATGGCGTCGGCGTTGCCGTACTCCACGTGGGTCACCTGCTGCACCAGGGGGAGGTAAGGCTCCCGATAGGTGCTCTTGCCGCCCACGGACAGGGACCCGGCGGTCTTGCCGTGGAAGGCCCGGATGGTGGAGATGTACCAGCGGCCGCCGGTCTTAAACCGGGCCAGCTTCAGGGCCATTTCCACGGCCTCGGTGCCGCAGTTGGTGAAGAAGCACTGCTTCAGGTCGCCGGGGGTGATGTCAGCCACAGCCTTGGCCAGGTAGCCCCGGAGGGGGTCGATCAGCTCTTGGGAGTGAAGGCCCTGCCGGTTCAGCTGGGCCTTGACCACATCTACAATCTCCGGCTCGCTGTGGCCGGCGGTGTAAATGCCAAAGCCGCCCAGGCAGTCCAGGAACTTCTCGCCGTTCAGGCCGTAGAAGTAGGAGCCGCCGTCCTCCCATTCCAGCACCACGTCGCCGTCGGTCTCCGAGGAAACCGACTTTCTGTACTGGAGCCAGCCGGGGCTGACATATTCGTTGAAATGATGAATGGTCTCCTTCATCATTTGCTGTTTGGTTTCTGCGGGGATGTCTTTCGCGTCGGTCTTGATCAGGCCGATGACCCGGTCAAGGTCCCGTACTACCTGTTCACGGTTTGCCATGGTTCGTTCCTCCTTACTGCAAGTTCGTGTATTCCTTCCATCATGGAGTGTCGGCATGCTTTGCATCGGAAACAACGCTGCGCCACGGCCAACACTGTGCTTTTTGTCAATAATTGGGGAAACTTTCCAGCAAATATTGTAAGCATCTCCATTATATCCTTGTTTTTATATTTTTAAAATTCTTTTCTTTCCATATTTTATACTTGAAAAGAAGTACTTCTCAACATTTTGAAGTATGTCTTTCCATTTTGTTTTCCAGTATACTAAAGAAGACGAACTTGCAACTGCAGAGGAAGGGACTTTCCCATGATTAGTAAAAACAGCTTTCTTATCTTCAATAATGTTCTTCGTGAACTGTACCAGTGCCAGACCTACGGGGAACTGGGTCAGACCTTCCTGCCCATGCTGAAAATGCTCATTCCCTTCCGCTATGCCAGCATCATGCGCAGCCAGGAGGGGGGCGCTCCCATCCGCCTGGTGGATCCCCTGTGTACCCCTGCAGAGTTTGCAGAAGCCGAACGCAACTATATGCGCTTTGCCGATGACGACTACACCGGCTGGCTCAGCTGCTGCCGGGAGTCCACCGTCTTTCGGGAGAGCGATTTGGTAGGGGAGCAGCAGCGGCTGCGGTCCCCCATTTACCAGAAATGCTACGCCCCCTACCAGGTCTACGACACCTTGTACTACGCCATCGTACACCACGGAAGGCCCCTGGGGGTGCTGAGCCTCTTCCGCCGCCGGGAGGATGGCCCCTTCACCGACGAGGAGCTCTTCCTGTGCAACGCAGTGGGCACCCATCTCAACCAGCAAATGAACACCCTGCTGGACCAAATGATCCGCCGTCAGAACGCCGCCGGCTACGACCTGCCCGCCGTGGCCGCCCGGTATGGCCTCACCACCCGGGAGACCCAGCTGCTGGAGATGCTCACCCGCTTCCGGGAAAACCGGGAGATCGCCGAAGCCCTCCAGGTGCGGGACTCCACCCTCCAGAAGCATTACCAAAACATCTTCCGTAAGCTGGGTGTCACCTCCCGCTGGGAGATCATGCGCCTGCTGCTGGAGGGGGACACCCAACCCTGATACTGGCCCAATCAGAGAGAGAAGAGAGGAGGCATCCGTCCACCCGTCTTTACCCCGCCCCATCCGCCACGATTCCGCTTCGAACGCTCCGCCATTCCATAGTCCGCGGCACAGCGCGGCGGCGCCCCGGCGCCGGTTACAGACAGGAAGGGGGTTACTTACATGGAACCAACAACCTATGGAATCGTCAGCATCGTCCCTGTCATCGTCCTCATCGTCGTGGCCCTGATCACCAAGCGCACCTTCGAGTCCCTGCTGATCGCCACTCTCCTGGCCCTGATTCTGGGGTATAAGGGGGATTGGTTTTACGCCCTCATCGAGCAGATTCAGACCGTCTCTGCGGAGAATGTCTGGGTGCTGCTGGTGGTGGGTCTGCTGGGGGGCCTGGTGGGGGTTTTGGAGAAATCCCGGGCCGCCATGGGCTTCACCGGGGTCCTTTCCCGGTTTGCCACCACCAAGAAACGCTCCCTGCTGGCCGAGTGGCTGCTGAGCGTGGTCCTCTTCGTGGATGACTACCTGAACATCCTGGCCACCGGCTCCATCACCAAGCGCCTCAACGACTCCCACCGAATCCACCGGACCATGACGGC
>OLRI01002902.1_pt1 | contig 11004 bp, 7 predicted proteins | sample 1672871 | NCBI WGS metagenome assembly OLRI01 (sample SAMEA3136732, study PRJEB25190) | human gut metagenome
GGAGGATGTGGGCTATATGTCCCGTGTCGCCTTCATCATGGACCGTATCTTCCGCCGTTTCGGCCTGTCCGGCAAGAGCTTCATCCCCGTGCTGGTCGGTACCGGCTGCGGCGTGCCCGGTGTTATGGCTTCCCGTACCATCGAGAACGAGCGTGACCGCCGCATGACCATTATGACCACCTGCTTCATCCCCTGCGGCGCTAAGATGCCCATCATCGGCCTGATCGCAGGTGCAATGTTCGGTGGTTCCTCTCTGGTTGCTGTTTCCGCTTACTTCATCGGCATGGCTGCCATCATTTGCTCCGGTGTCATTCTGAAGAAGACCAAGCTCTTCGCTGGCGACCCCGCACCCTTCGTTATGGAGCTGCCCGCTTACCATGTGCCTGCATGGGGCAACGTTTTCCGTGCCACCTGGGAGCGCGGCTGGTCCTTCATCAAGCGCGCCGGTTCCGTCATTCTGGCAGCTACCGTTGTGCTGTGGTTCCTGCAGGGCTTCGGTTTCGAGAATGGTGCCTTCGGCATGGTCGAGGATCAGGACAACTCCGTCCTGGCCGCTATCGCTACCAAGATCGCTTGGATCTTCGCTCCTCTGGGCTTCGGCAACTGGCGTGCAACCGTTGCTTCCGTCTCTGGTCTGATCGCAAAGGAGAACGTGGTTGGCACCTTCGGTGTTCTGTATCACTTCGGCGGCGAGCTGTCTGAGAACGGTGATGAGATCTGGGCAGCAGTTGCGCAGGATTACACCGCTCTGTCCGCTTACGCCTTTATGATCTTCAATCTGCTGTGCGCTCCCTGCTTTGCCGCTATGGGCGCGATCAAGCGTGAGATGAACAACGGCAAGTGGACTGCCATCGCCATCGGTTATATGTGCGCTCTGGCCTACTGCGCGGCTCTGGTCGTGTACCAGATCGGCGGCCTGATCACCGGTGAGGTTGGCTTCAACTTCTTCACCATCGTGGCAATCGTGATTTTTGCCGCGTTCCTGTACCTGATGTTCCGCCCCAACAAGTACGTTGGCGACAACGAGGTCAAGATCGACGTTTCCAAGATCAAGTAAAATCATCTGTCCAGTTTGAAAGGGTGTGTTCTGTATGATGGAATTCCTGGCCACGAACTTTAATCTGCCTACCATCATTGTAGGTGCTATCGTGTTTGGCGGTGTGGGCTGGGCCACATGGCACTCCCACAAGCATGGCGGCTGTGGGGGCTGCGGCGAGGGCGGCTGCAATGGCAATTGCGGCGGCTGCAGCGGCTGCCACTGATCAGTAAAAACCGCTGGGCGCGGGTCGAACATCCAATCGGCCCGCGCCCTTTTTTAGAATGAAAAAAGTTAGCTTTGGATAACACTGGAAGCGGCTTACATTATTATAGGAGAGAGTGATACTATGGAACTGACAGCAGCCCATCTGCGGTATCTCCTGGCCATCTATGAGGTCTCCCAGACGCATCTGGATATCTGCTCCCGCAGCATTGCCGAAAAGCTGAACGTGACTAAGCCCAGCGTGGTGCGCATTATGAACCTGCTGATGGATCGGGGAATGATCGTGAAGGAACACTATGGCAAGATCTATCTGACCGATCGGGGCATCTTTGTGGCAAAGGCGGTCAGGGCTCAACTGGAAACGGTGCTGACGCATTTTCCGCCTGTGCGCATCGACATGACCGAGGAGGAACGCTATAATGCCGCTTTGGCCCTGACTTCGGCCCTGCCCGAACGGGCTTTTACCGGCGAATATGACCGCCTGTTCGGCCCGGATGAATCTGAAAAGGAGAACGCTTCGTGATCAACAAGAAACTGCTTTCCTTCGATCGGAAGGCCCTGCACTATGTGGGGCTGAACGTGCTGTTCCAGTGGCTGGGGATGCTGTGCAATGTGGTGCTGGTGATGACGGTATCCCGCCTCATCGGCGGCGTGTTTGCGGGCAGCCTGACCGGCAATGCCCTCTGGCAGGGGATGCTGCTCTGCCTGCTGACTGTGCCGGTGCGCTATGGCCTTACCCTCTGCGCCTCCGATATGAGCGACCGGGCTTCCAAAGATGTCAAGCGCACCCTGCGCAGCAGCATCTATGCAAAGCTCACCCGGCTGGGGGCCGGTTACAGCGAGACGGTGGCCACCAGTGAAGCCGTGATGCTGGCCAGCGAGGGGGTGGAGCAGATCGACACCTACTTTGCAAAGTATCTGCCCCAGCTGTTTTACAGCCTGCTGGCCCCGGTGACCCTGTTTGTGCTGCTGGTGGGCGTGCACGCGCGCTCGGCCATCCTCCTGCTGTGCTGTGTGCCGCTTATCCCCCTATCCATTGTGGCGGTGCAGAAGTTCGCCAAGAAGCTGCTGGCGAACTACTGGGGCGAGTACACCACCCTGGGCGACAGCTTTCTGGAGAATATCCAGGGCCTGACCACCCTGAAGATCTATCAGGCAGACGGCTGGAAGCACGAGGAGATGAATGCCCAGGCCGAGCGGTTCCGCAAGATCACGATGAAGGTGTTGACCATGCAGCTGAACAGCGTGACCCTGATGGACCTGATGGCCTACGGCGGTGCGGGTCTTGGCATCATCAGCGCGGCATCGGCCTTTGCCAAGGGCCAGCTCAGCCTGACCAGCGCCCTGACCATCCTCCTGCTGGCGGCGGATTTCTTCCTGCCCCTGCGCCTGCTGGGCAGCTACTTCCACATTGCCATGAATGGCGCGGCTTCGGCTGAGAAGATCTTCAGGCTGCTCTCTGCCCAGGAGCCTGAAGATGGCGAAAAGACTGCCGACCCGGCCGACAGCACCCTTGCGCTGGAGCATGTCACTTTTGGTTACGAGAAGGAGCGCACCATCCTGCACGATGTGTCCCTGACCATCCCGCAGGGCAGCTTTGTCTCGCTGGTGGGCGAAAGCGGCTGCGGCAAGAGCACCATAGCGGCCATCCTGTCCGGTGCCCGCACCGCGACGGAGGGAGAGGTCACGCTGGGCGGCATCCCGGTCAGCGAATGGAAGCAGGCCGACCGCCTGCGCCTGCTGACACTGGTGCCCCACAATGCGGCCATCTTCAAGGGCACGGTGGAAGCCAACCTCCGGATGGCCCGGCCCGATGCAGCCGAAGCCGAGCTCTGGGCGGCGCTGGAGCAGGTGAACCTTGCAGACTTCTGCCGCAGCCAGAGCGGCCTTGCAACGGCGCTCCACGAGGGCGGCTCCAACCTGTCCGGCGGGCAGCGCCAGCGTCTTGCCATGGCCCGTGCCCTGCTGCATGATTCCCCCATCTATGTGTTCGACGAGGCGACCTCCAATGTGGATGCCGAGAGCGAGAACGATATCATGAAAGCCATCCACAGCCTGGCGGGAAAGAAAACAGTGATCCTGATCTCCCACCGTCTGGCCAATGTGGTGGACAGCGACTGCATCTATGTGCTGGAGGCAGGCCGCATCGCCGAGCAGGGAACGCACAACGACCTGCTGGCGGCACAGGGGGTGTACAGCCGCCTGTACAACGCCCAGAAACAGCTGGAAGACCTTGGGGAGGTGAGCGCATGAACAACACAAAACACCGCAGTCCGTTTGCCATTGCCGCACGGCTGATCGTGCTGGTCCGGCCCATGCTGCCCATCATGCTGGCAGCCATTGTCATGGGTGTCATCGGCCATTTCTGCGCCACCTTTATCACGATCTTCGGCGGCTTTGCACTGCTCACGGCGGCAGGCCTGCCCAGCCCGCTGGCAGGCGTGGGCACAGCCTTTGTCTGCATCCTTGTCTTTGCCCTGCTGCGCGGCGTGCTGCGCTACGCAGAGCAGGCCTCCAACCACTATATCGCCTTCAAGCTGCTGGCCCTCATCCGGGATAAGGTGTTCGGCGCGCTCCGCCGCCTGACCCCCGCCAAGCTGGAGGGCCGTGACCGGGGCGACCTGATCTCCCTGATCACCGCCGACATCGAGCAGCTGGAGGTGTTCTATGCCCACACCATTTCGCCGGTCTGCATCGCGATCCTCTGTGTGACCGGCATGACCTGCTTTACGGCCAGTTATCATATTCTGCCCGCACTGGTGCTGCTGGCAGGCTATCTGCTGGTGGGCATTGCTCTGCCGGTGTGGTCTGCCAGACGGGGCGACAAAGCCGCCCGCGAGTACCGGCAGGCCCTGGCCGACACCAACAGCTATCTGCTGGAAAGCCTGCGCGGCCTGCGGGATATTCTGCAGTACCAGAACACCGCCGCGCGCGCCGAGGGCATCACGGCCCACAGCGAGACGCTGGGGGAGAAGCAGAAGGCCATGAAGTACCGCGAGGGCGTGACTGTGGGTGCCGCCAACACCCTCATCGTGCTGACGGCGCTGGCTGTGCTGGGGGTGAGCATCCGGCTGTATCAGAACGGCCAGCTGGGCGCGGAGGGAGTGCTGGTCTGCACCCTGTCGGCCCTGAGCTCCTTTGGCCCGGTGGTGGCGCTGGCCAACCTCGGTGCCAGCCTGACCCAGGTGTTCGCCAGTGCCGACCGTGTCCTTGACCTGCTGGACGAGGACCCTGTGACTGCCGATGTGACCGACGGCGCGGATACCACCTTTACCGGTGCACAGGCTGAGCATGTCAGCTTTGCCTACGCCAAGGAAGAGGTGCTCCACGACCTGAGCCTGACCATCCCGGAAAAGAAGATCGTGGGCATCACGGGCCGCTCCGGCAGCGGCAAATCCACCTTCCTGCGGCTGCTCATGCGCTTCTGGGATGTGAGCAGCGGCACCATCCGGTTTGGTGAACGAGACATCCGCACCGTGAACACTGCCGCCCTGCGCGCCCAGGAAAGTCTTGTGACCCAGGAAACGGAGCTGTTTGACGATACCATAGAAAACAACATCCGGATCGCCCGGTGCGATGCCACCCGTGCCGAGGTGGAGGCTGCCTGCAGAAAGGCCGCGCTGGATGGCTTTATCAACAGCCTGCCCAAGGGATATGATACCCCTGTGGGCGAGCTGGGCGGTGCACTCTCCGGCGGTGAGCGCCAGCGCATTGGTGTGGCCCGTGCCTTCCTGCACGATGCGCCTTTCCTCCTGCTGGACGAGCCTACCTCCAATCTGGACAGCCTGAACGAAGGGATCATCCTCAAGGCCGTGCGGGATGAGTGCAGGGAAAAGACCGTCCTGCTGGTCTCCCATCGCAGATCCACCATGGCCGTGGCCGACCTGAGCTTCTCGGTAGAGAGCGGACGGCTGAGCTGAGAAAACCGGATATCAAGCAAAAAAGACGCGCTCTGTGATGAGCGCGTCTTTTTTGTGTGCAGGGAGAAATTTACTGCTTGCGTGCAAACACGATGCCGATGGTACCGGGGCCGGAATAGCCGCCGATGGTGGTGCCGATGTCGGTCTCGTAAACATTCTCAAAATTGCCGTACTGCCGCAGTCCGGCCTTGATGGCCTCCATGCAGCCGGGCTTTGCCTGAGTGGAAGAGATGAACACCATGCTGCGGTCGATGTCCTCCCGGTTCGCCAGCTGGTCGGTGATGTACTTGCCCACGCAGATGGGCAGGCTGCCCCGGTACTTCCGCACGACTTTCAGTTCACCATCGATGACGGCCAGGCTGGGCTTGATGCCCAGAATGTTGGCCCCGAAGGCCAACACGCCGGAGCAGCGGCCGCTTTTGGCCATGTAGTCCAGCTGGTTGAGCACAAAGCTCAACTCGACCCGCTTGGCAAGGCCCTGTAAGCGCGTGGAAATGTTCTTGGGCGGCAGGCCGTCAGCGGCCCACTTGGCTGCCTGCAGGACGAGATAGCCCTGCCCGGTGCAGATATTCTCGCTGTCCACAACATAGACGTTGCCGAACTCCTGCGCCGCCAGCCGGGCGTTCTGGAAGCAGGAGGAGAATTTGGAGCCGACATTGATGTGGATGACGGCATCGTAGTCTCTGGCAAAGGGGGCGAGGAAGTCGGTGTATTCCACCAGATTGGGGGCAGCGGATTTGGGCATTTTGCCGCCGTTCTGGGCATGGGCGAATACATCGGCGGGGTGGATGGTAACGCCGTCCAGATAGCTTTCCTCTCCCATGAGGATGTGCATGGGGATCAGGCTGATGTTCCACTGCCGGAGCAGCGCTTCGGACAGATCGCAGGTGCTGTCCGCAGTGATCTTGATGTTCAAAATGAGATTCCTCTTTTCCAGCCGCGCGTCCGGCGGCAGCGTGATAGTTCAAAATTCGCAACTATCATACCACAAATACTTCAAAATTGTTAGCTATCAAGCCGATAAAAAATGTAAATCTTTTATGAAGTGTGCAAAAGGGGCGAAAATCCATGGGCTATCTGTACAGTTGTCACAAAAATGTGCCGGAGTTTCTGGTTCTTTCCGAAAATTCGCTCGGAACTGTTTATTTTGTCGGCCAAAAATTATATAATAAGTAGTACCCAAGAATTAAGATGGATTCGGTCTGCCTTGCGGCCGTTTGTTTATTGGAGGTTTGCCTGCTTATGTTCGTTACTGATTATACCATGCATCTGCTGGATCATGTAAAAAAGATCCATTTCATCGGCTGCGGCGGCAGCGGCATGTATCCGCTGATCCAGATCCTCACTGCCAAGGGATATGATATCTCCGGCAGCGATGTGCTGGACGGCAGCATCATCCGCTCGGAGCGGGAGATGGGCGTGAAGGTCAGCCTGGGTCATGCTGCGGACAACGTGATCGGCTCTGACCTGGTGGTCTACTCTGCCGCCATTGCCAAGGACAACGTGGAGCTGAACGCTGCCGCTTCCTATGGCATCCCCACTGTGGAGCGCAGTGTTCTGCTGGGCTATGTGAGCCGCCTGTACAAGGACAGCATCTGCGTTTCCGGCACCCACGGCAAGACCACCACAACTTCCATGATCACCACCGCACTGGAGCTGGCAGGCCGTGATCCCTCTGCAGTCATCGGCGGCAAGCTGCCCCTCATCGGCGGCTACGGCAAGGCCGGCAAGGGTGATGATATCGTCATCGAGGCCTGCGAGTTCTCTGAGACCTTCCTCAAGCTGACCCCCTATATGTCCGTGGTGCTGAACATCGATAACGACCATCTGGACTATTACGGCAGCATGGGCGAGCTGAAGTTTGCCTTCAAGCGCTTTGCCCTGATGACCCATTTTATGATCTTTGCCAATGCAGATGATAAGAACACCATGGATGTCATGTACACCCTGGACCGCCGCGTGCGCACCTTTGCCATTGACAATGCGGCCGATTACCGTGCTGTCAACGTGCAGGAGTACAAGCCCGGCTTCTTTGAATTTGATCTGAAGGAGTGGGATACCAATGAGCTGGGCCACATCCGTCTGGCAGTGCCGGGCCGCCACAACATTTACAATGCACTGGCCATGTGTGCTGTCTGCCGCTCTGTGGGCCTGACCGTGGAGGAGTGCGCCAACGCTGCCCTGAACTTTAAAGGGGCAGGCCGCCGTTTTGAGGTCTACGGCGAGTGCAACGGCGCGGTGGTCGTGGACGACTACGCCCACCATCCCACCGAGATCCGCGCGACCCTGAACACCGCCAAGGAGCTGGGCTACAATCGTGTCATCGCAGTCCATCAGCCGTTTACATACAGCCGGACCAAGATGCTGTTCAACGACTTTGTGGATGTGTTCAAGATCCCTGATATCACGGTGATCACCCCCATCATGGGCAGCCGCGAGCCCAACGACCCCACCATTACCAGCGCGAAGCTGGCGGCGCAGATCCCCAACTCTGTGCTGGTGGACAGCCTGGAAGCTGCCGCTGACTGGGTCAAGCAGAACGCCCGGGAGGGTGATCTGGTCATCACTCTGGGCTGCGGCGATATCTATAAGGCCAGCAAGATGATGGTGAAGAAAGACTGATCGTTTGGAGTAGGTGAAAGCCGCCGGACGTTTCACAGACCGAACTGGTCTGCAATACCACCCTGCGAAAGCGCCCTGCCGGGAGACCGGCGGGGCGTTTTTGCGCTGTGGGATGGGCGTGATGAAAAATATCTCAAAAATTTTACACAAATCAGACCCGGAAGGGTGGCGGCGGGGGTGGGATTCTGCTATACTGATTCTGGTACGAAAAGGAGGAGAGAGGATATGCCATCTACGTATGCACACCGCCGCTTTGGTGCGGATGTTCTGGTGCAGCTGCCCAGGGAGCTGCGGGAAAAGATCACCCCATACCGGCCGCTGTATGATATGGGCCTGCACGGGCCTGACCTGATGTTCTACTACCGGGCGTTGCAGTCCAACCCCGTGAACCGGCTGGGCAACGCCATGCACGAGCAGCCGGGCCGGGTGTTCTTTACCCGGGCCCGGGGCGTGGTGAACACGGCCCGCAACAAGAATGCAGCGTTGGCCTATGTGCTGGGGTTCGTCTGCCACTTTGCACTGGACAGCACCTGCCACCCCTATGTGGAGCGCTACACCCGGGAAAGCGGTGTGAGCCACTGCGAGATCGAGACGGAGTTTGACAACCAGCTGATGCGGGAGGACGGGCTTGACCCGATGCACTTTTTCACGGCGGGGCATATCCGCCCCAACCGGGAGTTTGCAAAGATCATTGCGCCGTTCTACGAAAATGTCACGGCAGACGAGACCTACGGAGCCATGCGGGGCATGGTGCGGGTGCACCGTCTGCTGCAGGCTACCAGCCCGGTCAAGCGCTGGGTGGTGTTGACGGCCCTGAAAGCGGCAGGTACCTATGATGTCATGCACGGGCTGGTGGCGAACCTCCAGCCCAATCCCCGGTGCGAGGCCAGCGACAAAGAGCTGGAAGCGCTGTATCAGCAGGCTCTCCCGCTGGCAGTGCGGCTCATCACGGAATATGTGGAAGGGCTCTCCAACGGCGCACCGCTGGACAAGGCCTATGACCACACCTTCGGAGAATTTTGAGAGGAACGCAAATGAATGAAGCAAAGCAAAAATTTCGCCTGACCGGCCTGGAACGGGCGTGGATCTTATACGATGTGGGCAACTCGGCGTTTGTGCTGCTGGTGGCAACGCTGATCCCCATCTTCTTCAACGCACTGGCTGAGGAGGGCGGCCTGAGCTCGGTGGAGTATCTGGCCTACTGGGGCTATGCAGCCTCGGCGGTCACAGTCATCACGGCGGTGCTCAGCCCGATCCTTGGCACACTGGCCGATACCCGCAACTACAAAAAGCCCATCTTCACCTTCTGCGTGGCAGTGGGCGTGATCGGCTGCTGCGCCATGGGGATGGCAAGCACCTGGCTGCCGTTTCTGCTCATCTTCATCTTTGCCAAGGTGGGCTTTTCGGGCAGTCTGGTGTTCTATGACTCCATGCTCAGCGATGTGACTGTGCCGGACCGGATGGATGAGGTTTCCTCCAAAGGCTATGCCTGGGGTTACATTGGCAGCTGTGTGCCCTTTGTGGTCTGTCTGGCGCTGGTGCTGGGGGCCGGGAGCATCGGCATCTCCCAGATGACGGCGCTGAACCTTGCCCTCTTTATCACCGCCGCCTGGTGGCTGGTGACCACCCTGCCCCTGCTGCGCCAGTATAAGCAGGTGCACTTTGTGGAGGTGCAGGAACATGCCATCCGGCAGAGCTTTGCCCGCATCGGCCACACCCTCCGCCACCTGAAAGAGGACAGGCAGGTGTTCTGGTTCCTGCTGGCCTTTTTCTGCTACATCGATGGTGTGTACACCATCATCGATATGGCCACGGCCTACGGCACGGCCCTGGGGCTGGACACCACCGGCCTGCTGCTGGCGCTGCTGGTCACCCAGATCGTGGCCTTCCCCTCGGCACTGGTGTTCGGGCGGCTGAGCGGGCAATACCCCTCGGGCACCCTCATCCCGGTCTGCATCGCAGCCTACGCGGGCATTGCGCTGTTTGCCTTTTTCCTGAAGCACCAGTGGCAGTTCTGGGTGCTGGCCGTTGTGGTGGGCATGTTCCAGGGCGGCATCCAGGCGCTGAGCCGGAGCCATTTTGCTAAGATCATCCCGCCGGAAAAATCGGGCGAGTACTTCGGCCTGTTCGATATCTGCGGCAAGGGCGCATCCTTTCTGGGCACCATGATCGTCAGTGTGGGCAGCCAGCTGACCGGCAGCGCCAATGTGGGCGTGGGCAGCCTGATCGTGCTGTTCATTGTGGGATTCGTGCTGTTCCGGGTGTCGGATCAAAAGTGAATTTAACCCCCCAGTCACCTGCGGTGACAGCCCCCCTAGTAGTGGGGCCCTTGGCATAACGTAAAGCATCATCTCTTTGCCAAGGCCGCCCCTACCAGGGGCGGTGGCATCCCGCAGGGATGACGGTGGGGTTTAACCGCAAGAGCCTTCCCTTTGGGAGGGCCTTTTTTTGTTCGTTGCGTCTTACCGGAAGGCGTGGTACAATAGGGCCAAACACTTTGAAAAAATATGACCCAAAGGAGAAACAACATGAATTATCCCGGTTATACGCTGGTGCGCCGCGAGGACTGCCCGGAGCAGCACGGTGTGCTGACGGTTCTGAACCACGATGTGAGCGGGGCCACTGTCCTGCTGGTGGAGAACGAGGACACCAACAAGGCGTTCGGCATCGGCTTCGGCACCTTCCCCTCCGACGACACCGGTGTGTTCCACATTCTGGAGCACTCGGTGCTGGCGGGCAGCGAGAAGTACCCCGTGACCTCGCCTTTTTTGCAGCTGCTCAAGAGCAGCATGGCTTCCTTCCTGAACGCCATGACCTTCCCGGATAAGACGGTATATCCCTTTGCCACCCCCAACGAGACCGACTTCAGGAACCTGATGGATGTGTACCTGAACGCCGTGTTCTGCCCGCTGGCCATGGTGGACAAGGCCGTGTTCGAGCAGGAGGGCTGGCACCGGGACGCGGACGGCACGGTGAGCGGTGTGGTCTACAATGAGATGCAGGGTGCGCTGGCCTCCCCGGACGCGCAGCTGCAGAACGCGCTGGAGCGGGCCATGTTCCCGGATACGGCCTACGGCTTTGTCTCGGGCGGCGACCCGGCTTCCATCCCGGCGCTGACCTATGAGAAGTACAAGCGGGTGTACCACCGCCACTACAGCGCCGACAACTGCTGCATCACCCTGTACGGAAACCTGAACATGG
>OLRI01002904.1_pt1 | contig 10997 bp, 10 predicted proteins | sample 1672871 | NCBI WGS metagenome assembly OLRI01 (sample SAMEA3136732, study PRJEB25190) | human gut metagenome
CAAAGTACAATCAGCCGATTCAGCTGGTGTATGAAATTACTGTTATTGATGATTTTGCATTAAGTGCAGATAAGACATCTGTTAACATGGGCGAAACCATTGAAGTGTCAGCCCTTGTAACAGCTACAGATATTACAGCCAATCCAATTACTTATAAGCTTGAAAACCAGCCAAAGGATGACGGAACAATTCCGACAGGTGATCTGGTTACAGTAGAGCAGGACGGTAAGACATTTAAGATTACTGGTGTGAAGTCCGGTACGGTACATTTGATTGTTACACAAAACGTTAACGGCGTTATGAAGACAGCAACCTGTGTTATTTATGTAACGACACCGGTTAATGAAGTATCCATTAATCCGTCGTCTATTCAGATTGACAGAGGTTCAACCGGAACGGTCCAGCTGTTATTTAATCCGGCAGGACCAACCAATGATAAAGTATTATGGTCTTCTTCAAATACAAGCGTTGCAACAGTTGAAGGTGACAGCAACTATCACGGGTGTAGCCGGTGGTACAGCAACCATCAGTGTTATTACAGAAGATGGATTAAAGACAGCAACTTGTGATGTTTATGTAAGAGAACCGGTTACAGGTGTTGTATTAAATGAAACATCGGTAGAATCTTCTATGTCTGTCGGACAGTTCCAGTTAGTGGCAACTGTTCTTCCTGCAGGGGAAGGTGTTAACAGAAATGTTACATGGCAGTCTACAGATGAAAGCATTGTAAAGGTTGATGAGAATGGTCTTGTAACATTTGTAAAACCGGGACATGCAGCAGTTGTTTGTAAAACTGAAGACGGCGCATTTCAGGCATTCTGTAATTTTGTCATTGATATTCCGGTAGAAACGATTACACTCGATTATACAGATGAAATTATGAGAATCGGAGATACATTAAGAATTACAGCAGAAGTACTTCCGTTAGAGGCATCTAACAGAACAGTACGCTGGACATCTTCTAATACCAATGTTTGTATCGTAGACTCTAACGGTTTAGTACAGGCAGTTGGAACAGGAAGCTGTACAATTCTTTGTGAATCATTAGATGGCAAGGCATCTGCAATGTGTAATATCTATGTAAAACAGCCGGTTACACAGGTTGTTTTAAATACAACAGATATTACAGTAAGAAAAGGTCAGGTATTCTGGCTGAATGCAACTTGTCTTCCTGAGAATGCAGATAACAAGATAGTTACATGGGAAAGCCGTGATGAGAAGGTATGTAAGGTTGAAAGTGATGGTAAGGTTACTGCAGTAGGAGCAGGTACAACATCTATTATCGCAACTAATGTAGATACCGGACTTACAGCATTCTGTGTTGTTACAGTAACACAGCCTGTAACAGGTATTAAGCTTAATTCTGATTATCAGCAGCTGTGGGTTGGAGCTAAATATGCAATTATTCCTACTGTTGAACCATATGATGCTGAGAATAAGAACGTAACTTATATGTCAAGTGACCCTGAGGTTGCATCGGTAGACGAGAACGGTGTTGTTACAGCTCTTAAGGGTGGTTCATGTGTTATAGAGGTCACTACAGAGGTCAATAAGCTTACAGCGGCATGTACTATAGATGTTAAAGAATATGTTTATGTCTATGTAAAGAGATATAAGGGTTTTGGTGGACTTCCAATTGGCTCAAGCGGAAGAGGACTTTTGCTTCTTTCAGGGGGAATTGACAGCCCCGTTGCTGGTTTTGTTATGGGCAAAAGAGGTATGGAAATCGGAGCAATACATTTCCATTCTTATCCTTTTACAAGTGAAAGAGGAGAGGAAAAAGTTAAAGACCTTGCAAAAATACTTTCAAATTATGTTGGAAAATTTACAATGACAAGCATAAATCTTTTACCGATTCAAAAGGAAATTGCAAGCAAATGCCCTGAAAAAGAAATTACTATTCTAGGCAGAATTTTTATGATGAAAATTGCAGAAAAACTTGCGATTAAACAAAATTATCATGCATTAATTACAGGAGAAAGTCTTGGACAGGTTGCAAGTCAAACTATTCAAGGAATTACAGTTGTGGATAAATCTACTGAAATTTCAATTTTAAGACCTTTAATTGCAATGGATAAAACTGAAATCATTGACATTGCAAGAATGATTGATACTTATGAAACTAGTATCTTACCTTTTGAGGATTGTTGTACCGTGTTTTTACCAAAACATCCGGTAACAAAACCGAAGATTGAAGATATAAATAACAGTTTATCTCTTTTAGATGTGGATAGACTCATTGACGAAGCGTTGGCTAATAAAAAAGTGTATGAAATAAATGAACAATAGTAGAAAGAGATTTATTGGTGTTCCTTATAATTTCAACAGTTTTTATATTAAAAATTGGGGTAAAAATTAATGGATAAATAATTGGAGGTAAGTATGAAAAAATTACAAAAAATTTCATTAGCTTTAGCGATTTGTTCAATTTCTTCCTTTGCAGTTGGTTGTTCAACAAAAGAAACTAAAGAAACAAAAACAGAGAAAAAAGAAGAAAAAATTAATATTACTTCACAAGAGCTTGTTAAGAAAGTTACTGATGCTACAAATGCAGTAAAAAGCGCAAAAGTTAATGCTAAAACTCAAGTAGTTGGTGAAATTTCAGGTAAAACAGTAACTACTGATTTAGTATTAGAGTCAACAATGACAAAAGAGCCATTTGCAGTAAAATTTGATAGCACTTCAACTACAGACGGTGAATCTTATAAAGCTAGTATTTATTTTACACAAAACGATGTTTACTTAACAGATTCAAAACTTAAAGAATGGGTTAAGATTAATGATGATGAATTAAAAGCGATATATAAAAAACAAGAAAATTCTGTAAACTTTAAAAATATTGTAGAGTTATTGGAAGTTCTAAAAGATAAAATTAAAGTTGAACAGGAAGGTTCAAACTTTGTAGTAACTTATACAGGAAATGACGATGAAATAAATAATCCTTTGAAAAATACAATAATTTCAACTGAACCTGCAGCTGGTAGAATGCTCGAATCTTCAAAAGCTGATAATTTAGAAATAAAAGTACTTATTGATAAAAATACATTTATACCAGTTGATTATGATATAAAGACAAAGATGACAGTTAGTGAAGGCACAAAAGTATTAACATTTGATATGAGTTTAAACTTTAAATATTCTGAAATAAATGAAGTTAAAGAAATAGTTATTCCAGATGATGTTAAAAATGCAAAAGATTTTGAAGCGAGATAAAAAACAAACAGACAAAGTATTATTTGTCTGTTTTTTGCTAAAAAAATTCAAAAGTCTTTACTTTTTGTTAAAAATGTATTACAATGTAGCTACCGATAAGGAGGTAATTTATGAAAAAAGTACAGAAAATATCATTAGCATTAGCTCTATGTTCACTTTCAATCTTTGCAGTAGGATGCCAAGAAAAGAAAGGAAATACAGAAAAAAAAGAAGCTAATACTACAACAAATAATGCTAATACTAGCGAAAAGAAGGAAACTAAAGTAGCTCTTTCTAATGAACTTTTACAAAAAGTTACAGATGCATCAAAAGCTGTAAAAAGTGCGAATGCAAAAGCTAATTTAACTCATAAATTCAGAAGTTCAATTAAAGAAATAAACACAATTTTAGATTTTGATTTTTCTATGGTAAAAGAACCAGCTTTTATTGTAAAATTAACTCGTCATGCAGATAATAATGGACAAAAACTTGAAAATGATCAATATATTACTGATGATAAAATGTATGTTCAAGATGCTAAGACAAAAGAGTGGATGCATGGAACTCATAAAAGACTTAGAAAAGTTTACGATGGAAGAAGAAAAATTGTAAATTTTGACTCTGTTTTAGAATTTATGAGCGAAAATCAAGCAAATTTAAAAGTTGAAGAAAAAGGCGATGTTATAGAAGTTACTTACCAAGGAAATGATCAAACTTCTTCAGATTCTTTCTTAAAAATTGCAAATCTATTAACAACAGTTATAGAAGGAAATATAAAAGAAATGGGTCTAGAAAATATGACTGCTAAGATTACAATAGACGCTAAAACTTTTATACCAAAAGAATTTGATGTAATAGCTAAATATACAAAAGTTAATGCCGGACAAACTGTTTTAACTTGGGATTTTTCATATAAAGCAACTTACACAGATATAAATGGAGTTAAGGAAATAGTAATTCCTAACGAAGTTAAAAATTCTAGAAATGCAGATCCAAAATAGAGTTTAATTTTAATACAGACAAATTTGATTTGTCTGTATTTTTATGTAAAAATTATAATTGTATTTACTTTTTGTTAAAAATATATTACAATTGAGATACAAATCAGGAGGTAATTTATGAAAAAGGTAAATAAATTATTAATGGCATTAGCTTTATGCTCAATTTCTGTTGTTGCTGTAGGCTGTTCATCAAATGGTGGTGGAAAACTAAGTAATGAAGAAATAGTTAAGAAAATTGATGAAGCTTCAAAATCAGTAAAGAGCTCAAAAGCAAATGTTGAAAGTAAAGTAAGTTTTAATCTTGGTGGAAAAGATTATGTTACATCTGTAACAATGGAAGCAGAGGCAATTTCAGAACCGTTGACAGTAAAAATTACCGGAAAAACAGAAACTCTTGGACAAAGTTTTGATATGAATATGTACATTACTGAAGAAAATATGTATATTCAAAATATGTTAACTAAAGAGTGGATGCATGTTAAAGATGAAAATCTTAAAAAAACATTGGAAGAACGTAAAAATTCAGCTAATTTCAATGATTCATTAGCACTTTTAAATGCAATGCAAAAAAATATAAAAGTAGAAGAAAAGGGTTCAAATTACGAAGCTACTTATTCAGGAATTGACGATTCAGCTAAAGAAGCCTTGAAGAAAATGATGATTTCAAGTCAACCGGATGCGGTAAAAGCACTAAAGAATATGGAAATAGAAAAACTGGATATCAAATATGTAATTGATAAAAGCACATTTTATCCAACAGAATGTGAAATTAAAACAGGAATGAAAGTTTCAGAAGCGGGTCAAACCGTATCATTTGCTATGGAAATGAAAATCAAGTATTCTGATATAAATCAAGTTAAGGAAATAGTAATTCCTGATGAAGTTAAAAATGCAAAAGACTATAAATCTAATTAAAGAAAATTTAATGCAGATAAATGAAAGTTTATCTGCATTTTTTTGAATATTTTAAGTCTTTACTTTTTTAAAAAAATATATTAATATATACTTACACATTGACTAAGGAGGTTAATATGAAAAAAATACAAAGAATATTAATGGCTCTTGCTCTTTGTTCTCTTTCTATTGGAGCAGTAGGCTGTTCATCAAATAGTAAGATGAGTAATGAAGAGCTTGTAAAAAAGATTGACGAATCTTCGAAATCGGTAAAGAGTTCGAAGTCAAAAGTGGAGAGCAAATTAAGTGTTAATCTTTCAGGTAAAAGTATAGTCACAACTGTTACAATGGACGCAGAAGCTACTGAAGATCCATTTGTCGTAAAAGTAGATGGAAAAGTGGAAACAGGCGGAAAGAGCAGAGATATTAATATGTATATGCTGGGAGAAAAGATATATATAAAAAATATTTACAATCAGTGGGTACTTGCTAAAGATGCAAATTTAAGAAAAGCATTTGAAGATAGAAAAAATATTGCTAAATTTGACAATATGGTAGAGCTTTTAAAATCTGTTGAAAAGAATTTGAATGTAGAAGAAAAGGGCTCAAATTATGAAGTTACTTATTCAGGAATTGACGATTCAGCTAAAGAATCCTTGAAAAAAGCTATAATTTCAACTCAACAAAACTCAGAAAAAATTCTTAAAAATATGGAAATTGAAAAACTTGAAATAAAATACCTAATTGATAAAAAGACATTTTATCCAACAGACTGTGAAATAAAATCAACAGTTAAGGTTTCGCAAGGAACCAAAGAAATATCCTTTGATATGGATATAAAAGCAAATTATTTCGACATTAATCAAGTTAAAGAAATAGCAATTCCTGATGAAGTAAAAAATGCAAAATAATTGAAGAAAATAGAGAAAAATAATTTAATGCAGACTGAATGTCTGCATTTTTGCTTCAAAACTTATATTTACATTTTATTAAAGATATATTAAAATGTAATTAGCATTTGTTTTGGAGGTGTGATATGAAGATAATACAAAAAATTCTAGTATTTTTAACTATTTTTTCGTTTTTTATTATAGCAGTAGGTTGTTCGTTTAATAGAGATAATACTGTAAATGAAGATTTAATTAATAAAATTAGTAATGCCACAAAATCAATAAAAAGTACAAATGCAAAAATAGAAACTAAACTAAATTTCACAAATCCGGATCAAAATGTAAATGCAATTATAACTTTAAACAGTTCCATAACTACAAATCCGTCAATTGTAAAAATTAGTCGTAATGAAGAAAGAAATGGACAAAAGGTAGAGAATATATTTTATATTACAGACGATACGGTTTATATAGAAGATGTAGAAACTAACACTTGGAAGAAGGCTATAAACGAAAAGTTTAGACAATCGTATAACCGTAGAATAAGCCTTACAAACTTTGAAAGTGTAACAGAATTTTTAAACTCCATTAAAAATAAAATGAAAGTGTCTGAACAGGACTTGTTTTATGAAGTTAATTATTCAGGAAGTGAACTTTCTGTTAAAGAAGTCTTGGCAAAAATTACAACCTTGATTCAACCGGATATAGATAGATTAATAAAACAGCTATTGCCTGAAAAAATTGAAGTAAAATATATAATTGACAAAAAGACATTTTTACCGATAGAATGTAAAATAAAAGCCAAATTTGCATATTTTAAAGATGGAAAAAGAGTTGAGGCAATATCTTTGGATGAAGAAATTATAATAAAATATTCTGAAATCAATGAAGTTGAAGAAATAGTAATACCTGATGAGGCTAAAGACGGAAAATTTATAGAAGATGAACTATCTTATAATTAACGATTGGACATTTAAGGAGTGAAAATTATGGAAATAGCAGAGGGCATTATAAAAGCTATAGTTTTAGTTATTTTAGTAGTTATTTTGATGTTTTTGGCAAAAGAATCTACAGTTGAAAATAAATTTACAATGAGAAAATATATAAAATGGATTTTTCTTATAGAAATCATCTTAATTGTTTATGTAACATTAATGCGATTATATTTTGAATACAGTTTTCTTTCATATACATTTGTTATTGGAATAATCATATCAGTAACTATGGCATATCGACTTATGATTTATATTAGAGAGATGGCTTGGATATGGTTTTTTAAAAAATATGGAGATTATAGTAAAGGAAAAAATCCATTATACTACTTTAAATATCATCTTTACAGTCTCTTTTTTGGAGAAAAAGGATATCATTACCTTATTTTTGGATTTGTTGAGATAATACTTATACTATTTCCAATGGTAATACTGTCTAATTTACTAGCTTTTCTAATATCAAATTTAATTTTAGGAAACGGCTGGAGTATTGTTATATAAATAGGAAAATTAAGCAAACAACAAAAAATGCAGATAAATATTATCTGCATTTTTTAATAATTATTTACTATTTTATATCTTGTTTTTTAAAGATATAGATGCTTAAAAGCGAGCATACTATAATCCATACAAACATTGAAATTATAAAAGTTGTCGTTGATTTTGATGAAGATCCTGATGATATAATATGTGGAATATAATTAGGAGAAAATTTTGATAAATTTTTAAATTTGAAAATTACTTCTGCTAAGTTAATCAATATTTCTGATACTAATGTCAAAACTATTGAAATTGCAATAGCAGCTCCTGAGCTCTTTACTATAAAGCTAATTAAAGTAGTAATTGAGGCAAATGCACAAAGCGCAATAATTGCAATTCCTGTTAATTTCATTAGTTCTATAAAATCTTTTGACTTTATTGAAGTTTTTGAGAATAATATTAATACTATTAATCCCGCAATTACTGAACAAACCATAAAGAGAATAGCTAAAGCAAAATTCCAAATCAATTTTGAAAGCACTATTTCTTCTCTTTTAATTCCTTTAGAAGCAATATTTTTAATAGTTCCGGTTTTAAAGTCATTTCCAACAAATATACAAGGAATTATTAAAAATACTAAAGTTACAGGATTAGCAATAGATCTATATTGTTCAAATTGAAGATTTGAGATGCCGTAACCAGATGAAAATTTTATCATTATATATAAACCTAATGAATTCATAGCTATTGCTACTAATATACAAATCCACCAAAATTTACTTTTTTGTAATTTATATTTATCATAATTTAAAACTCTATTCATGTTTACCTCCTATAAGTTCCATAAAATAATCTTCTAAATCAACATTTTTAGTACCATAAGAAGTAGGAATTACACCTCTTGAAGTAATTTGCTTTAGAATTTCATCATAATCTTCTTCACTAGAGATAGTAAATTTAGAATTTTCTCTATCTAATGAATATTTTATATTATATTCATTAAAGAATGTTTCAACATTTTCAATATCATTTTCTTTAACTTTTATTTCAAAACCATTTTCAGTTTTTTCATCAAGCTCTTTAGCAGAAAATTCTTTGATAAGTCTGCCTTTATCGATAACTCCATATCTTGTTGCCAATTTATGTAGTTCTCCTAAAATATGGCTTGAAATTAAAACTGTAATATTTTGTTCTCTATTTAATTTTAAAATCAAATTTCTAATATCTCTGATTCCTTCAGGATCAAGTCCATTTATAGGTTCATCAAGAACTAAAAATTCAGGATTTCCTACAAGTGCAAGAGCTATTGAAAGTCTTTGCTTCATTCCAAGCGAAAAATCTTTTGTTTTTTTCTTCATTGAAGTATCTAAATCTACAGTTTTAAGGATTTCCGCTATTTCTGTTTCGCTAAGATTAACTCCAACTGCTTTAGATTGAGCAATTATATTTTCCCTTGCAGTCATTTTTGGAAATACTGCAGGATTTTCTATAATACAACCAATTTTATCTCTTCCTTCAAGCAGATTAGTTGAACCGAAAAGTTCTACTTCACCACTATTTTTCTCACAAAGACCCAGTAAAATTCTAATTAAAGTAGTTTTACCTGCTCCATTTCTTCCGATAAATCCGTAAATATCTCCACGATAAATATTCATATCAACATTATCTACTGCATAATTTTGTCCGAACATTTTAGTAAGACTCTTTACTTGTAAAATATTTTCCATAAAAAAAACCTCCTTATAAAGCTTTTTAACTATTTTAGCATAAAGAGGTTTAAATATCAATATTATTCATCAAAAGCTGTACTTGTTACAGTAGCTTTGTTGTTTTCAAGAAGTTTTGAGCTCATTCCTACAAACCAAGCAACTAGCATTGGTAAAACCCAGCCAAGACTTAAGCTGTAGAAAGGAAGTCTTGAAACTAAATCTGATACAATCGGTAAATTTAATTTAACACTTTGTAATGCTTCAACTACTGATATGAAAGTTACAGTGTAGCAAACTAATCTGTAAGTAAATTTGTTATATCCGAAATATTTTTCTGTAAGTCCTAGAACTATTAAAACTATTGAAACTGGATATATAGCTATTAGAACAGGAACAGAAACTTTTAATATTGTGTTAAGTCCAAAGTTTGCAACTAGGAAAGAAAGGAAAGTCCAAAATACTATCCAAGTATGGTAAGACACTTTTTCTTTTGTCATATTTTCAAAGAATTTACTTATACTAGTTATAAGTCCTATACAAGTTGTTAGACAAGCAAGAGTAAATATACTTGCAAGTAAAACTATACCGAATTTTCCAAATACGTATTGTGAAACAGTTGTTAATATTTCAGCACCGTTTTTAACATTTTCAGTTAAGCCTGATGTTGTCATTCCTATATAAGCAAGCATTGCATATATTACAAAAAGGAAAGCACCTGCTACTAAACCAACTTTTACAGTATAACCTATAACTTTTTCTTCGTTTTCAACTTGGAAAGATTTTATTGCAAGTGAGATTACAAGGCCGAAGTTTAAAGCGGCTATTGTATCCATTGTATTATATCCTTCTAAGAATCCTTTAACAGTTGAAGAAGTTGCATAATCTCCAACAGGGCTTGTTACAGCATTTGGATTTTTAAATAGAACTCCAACAAACATAACTGTTATTAGAACTAAAAGTGCAGGAGTTAAGAATTTTCCCATTCTAGTTACTAATTTGCTTGGCTTTAAACAAACTAAATAAGCTACAAAGAAGAATACAAAAGTATAAACAAGTCTTGAAAGATTTACTGATACATTTTCCGGTAAAAATGGAGCAACTGCCATTTCAAAAGGAAGACTTCCTGCTCTTGGTATTCCAAGTCCGGGTCCTATTGCCATATATATCATTGTTGTAAATACTAATGCAAAATACTTATCTACTTTACCAGCAAGATTTGAAAGACCTTTTGTCTTTGCTACACAAACTACACCTAAGATTGGGAATACAACTGCCGTTACTCCAAAAGCAAGTAAACTTTGGAAAGTTACACCCCCTGCTTGTTTTCCTAATAATGGAGGGAATATTAAATTTCCTGCTCCGAAAAATAAACCGAATAGCATTATCGCTACGCTAAAAAATTGTTCTCTTGATAAATTGTTTTTCATAAATTCCTCCTAAAAAATTTCAATATGGACATTTCGTTTAAATAATCTCATTATATAAATGGTGGTAAATTATTTCAAAAATAAAAAAGTCCTTTGTTCTATTAGAACAAAGGACGAAATAACTTCCGCGGTACCACCTTAATTTTTCAAAAAATGAAACACTCAAACATCTAACAATGTCGGGTTTTTGTAACGCAAACCACTGCGAGATTCCTTACTTATTTCACGAATCCTTTATAAAAGATGATTTTCAAAAATTTTCCGTATTAGTTCACACCAACCACTAACTCTCTTAAACTTTCAATTTTCTACTCGTTCTTTCAAATTTATTTTCTATGGTCATTATTTTATCACTTAAAAAAATATTTGTCAATACTTTTTTTAAATTTTTTTATAAAAAACTTTAAAATAT
>OLRI01002922.1_pt1 | contig 10938 bp, 8 predicted proteins | sample 1672871 | NCBI WGS metagenome assembly OLRI01 (sample SAMEA3136732, study PRJEB25190) | human gut metagenome
ACGCCCGTGCCGTCGGGCGTGGGGTAGTCGTCGCCGAACACGCCCACGCACGCCAACTTGCCCACGGCCACCTGCGCCACGTAGGGCAGTAGGTTGTTCGGGATGCCTTTCGGATCCTCGCCGATGAGGCCGCTTTCGTGCGCGCCGATGGGGTTGAAGTAGCGCAGCAGCACGACGTTCCACTCGTTGTCGCCCACGTACAGGTCGGAAAGCACCTGCTCGAGCATGCTTTTCGTCCAGCCGTAGGGGTTCGTGGCGTCGTGTTTGGGGCAGCTTTCCGTGATGGGGATGAACTCCGGCTCGCCGTACACGGTGGCGCTTGACGAGAACACGATGTTCTTCACGCCGTGGGCGCGCGCCACATCGCACAGCACGAGCGTGCCGGCCACATTGTTCCAGTAGTACTCGAGCGGCTTGGCGACGCTCTCGCCCACGGCCTTGAAGCCGGCGAAATGGATGATCGCGTCGATATCGTGCGCGTCGAAGATGCGGGCGAGCGCGTCGCGGTCGAGGATGTCGTCTTCGTAGAACACGAGGCGGCTGTCGTCGGGGGCGAGCCCGGCGATGGAGCGGACGCGTTCGAGCGCCACTTCGCTCGAGTTGCTGAGGTCGTCCACCACCACGACGTGGTATCCGCGCGCGAGCAGTTCGACCACCGTGTGGCTGCCGATGAATCCCGCGCCGCCCGTCACGAGCACGCAGGTGTCGGCGTGGTCTTTGGCGAGGCTTCTGTTTGCCATTGAAGCTCCTTCCCTAGCTTGTGGCGTCGGCGTTCGGTAGGTGCCTTCCGCGAAGGCCGGCGGCCCGACGCGCCCTCTGTCGATGCGCCTTTTCTTCTGATGGTTCTGCTGTCATGGTATCAGGTGCGGCGAGATGCGGAAACCCGCGCCCCCGATGTTTCACGTGAAACATCGGGGACGGGCGGCGCGGGACAGGAGGTGCGGACGGCGGCGGTGCGTCGCAACGCGTCGGGTTGGATTGAGGTCGGATCTCCGTGACAAGCGCTTGCCCTCTACCCGATCTTGCCGACCTGCTGTCCTTCGACTTGCGGCGACCTGACGATCAGCGAGCGACCTGCGGCCCGCGACGACCAGCGGCCCGCGACGACCAGCGATCCGCGGGAGACCTGCGATCTGCCGACCTGCGATCGGGCGAGACGGCGACGGCAGCAAGTAGCGGCGACGACCTGCAGCGCCCTACGGCGCCCTTGCTGCGATCAACACGCATCAGGGCAGCACAGCGCGGCGGGGCGGCACGGCAGCCTGCCTGGGGTACGGTTTTGCAAATTATCCTTGACAAAGGATAATCTAACAGCTACACTAAGGGAGTGGAACAAACCGCCTCCGACGGTTTCTCCTCGTTTCACTCGTCCGTGCACAGGCCGCCTCCCCCGCGGCCTGTGCCGCGTTTTGGGCCGTTTTCCGCTTCGGGTGCCCCCCGCATCGAAGTCTCCGCGTTCAATGATCCCGCTTGCGGCGTGTTCGGTTCCGTTTGGGTTTCGCTGCCCCCTTCCTAACGAGGTGTTTTTTCGCGATCTTGGCGGGGCGTTCTCTTGCGATTCGCCCTGAGCGGCGGGTGCCGACCTATGGCCTTGGATGTTTCACGTGAAACACCCGAGGGACTCTTTCCGATGCTCGCTCGCTTGGCTCTCTTCTTCTTTTGCCCTCGCGCCTCCCTCGCTCGCTTCCGCATTGTTCGCCTTCCCGTTGTGGCATCTCCGCTGCTCCTCCCGTTCCTCCTGCTCCTTTCGCTCCTTTGCTTTCTCGCCTTCGCGCCCGCGTCTTTCGCCTGCCTTCTAACCCGTCTCTTTTTTCTCTCTCCCCTCTTCTCTTACCCCTCCGTTGACGTCGTGTATTCGGATGTTTCACGTGAAACATCCGTTCCCTCAAGCGTGCTCGAGCGTCGTGCGATATACTGTGGCATCATGGTGCGAGAAAGGAGCCCCGTGGCAGACATACATTTCGGTACCGACGGATGGCGTGCCATCATCGACGAGGATTTCACGAACGACAATCTGGTGCGCGTGGTCGATGCGGCGGCGCGCGTCTTCAAGGAGGATGCGCTGGCGGCAGGCCGCGCGGACGATGCGCCGGGCGCGCTGATCGTGGGGCACGATTGCCGCCGCGACGCGCATACCTATGCGCAGCTGGCAGCCGAGGTGGCGGCGGCGCACGGCTTTCGCGTGAAGCTCACGCAGGACTACTGCCCCACGCCGACGCTGTGCTGGTCGGTGGCGCAGGATGCGGACGCGGTGGGCGGCATCATGCTCACGAGCAGCCACAACCCGGCCGAGTACCTGGGCGTGAAGCTGCGCATGGCCGACGGCGGCGCGGCGGGCAAGGACTTCACCGACCGCGTGGAGGCCGTGCTGCCCGACGAGGTGCCCGCAGCACGCGGGGCCTACGAGGAAGTCGACCTCATGACGCCCTACCTCGCCGCGCTCAAGGAGCGCGTGGACACGGAGGCCATCCGCAATGCCGGCTTGCGCGTGGTGGTGGACCCGCTGTACGGCGCCGGCCGCCATTATTTGGCCGATCTGCTGCGCGATCTGGGCGTGGAGGTGTGCGAGATCAACAACGATGCCGACCCCACGTTCGACGGCTTGCACCCCGAGCCCATCCCGCCGTGGGTGGACCGCTGCATCGCGAAGGTGCCCGAGCTGGGATACGACGCCGGTTTCATCAACGACGGCGACGCCGACCGCATCGGCGCGGTGGACGAGCACGGCAACTTCGTGAACCCGCACCGCATCATCGCGCTTATCGTGTCTCATCTTGCGGAGGACAAGGGCCTTTCCGGTCGCGTGGTGTCCACCATTACGGCGTCGGCCATGCTGGCGCGCCAGTGCAAGCGCCTCGGCCTCGCGCTCACCAGCACGCCCGTGGGATTCAAATGGATCTACGCCGAGATGGAGAAGGGCGACGTCATGGTGGGCGGCGAGGAATCCGGCGGCATCGGCATTCCCAGCCACGTGATGGAGCGCGACGGCTTGCTGATGGCGCTTCTGCTGTGTGAGACGATGGCGCAGCGCGGCATGAGCTTGGGCCAGCTGTTGGACGACATGTTCGCCAAGATCGGCAAGCTGGAGTTCGAGCGCCAGGGCCTGTCCATCACCGAGGAACAGATGGCGCGCTTCCGCGCCGAGGTGGTGCCGAAGTACGCGCCCGAGGCCATCTGCGGCAAGAACGTGGTGGACGTGGATCGCCGCGACGGCGTGAAATTCTACCTTGAAGGCGATGCCTGGGTGATGATGCGTCCCTCCGGCACCGAGCCGCTCGTGCGCATCTACGCCGAGGCCGAGACGACAGACGAGGTGCGAGCCCTGCTCGACGAGGCGAAGCGCGTCGTCGTGGCATAGGTCGGCTGACGCCTGGTGCTGCAGAGCCGATGCCGAGGCGGTGCAGGTTCGACCTGTGTCTCAGGCCGATGCCGAGGCGGCACCGTCGGTTGGCAATCTGTCGTCCCGCAAGTTGCTGGACGCTTCGGAATGTTTCACATGAAACATTCGTTCGACTAATTGCGTGCATTTGCGCGCTTGAAGATTCCGCGGCCCCTGCGCGATGGCGAAAGCCCGCGCAGGGGCCGCGGGTCGTTGTCGGAGGGCGCGCGTTGACGGAAGAGCGGTGCGGGTGTCGCGACGGTGCGGATGGGCCAGGGCATCCATGGGGATGAGGCAGGCGATACGCAGGCGGCGGGCTGCTCGTGCCACCCGCGCGTCAGCGTTCGCCGAAGTGCGGCAGCTTCTTCAAAAGCGCCCAGGCGACCTGCTTGTCCTGGGCGTCGTCGAGCATCGCGTCGAAATCGCGGAACGCCACCACCGTGCGTCCGAACGCGCGCGAGGCCTTCATGGGCTCGATACGGCAACGGTACGTTTGGCCGATCGCCCGCGCCGCCGCCTCATCCGTTGCGACGAGGCACAGCGGGTCGAGCCCTTCCAAGAGCAGGAACAGCGCGGAGGGGTCAAGCCCGTCGTTCAACGACGCGTACGTGCACGATCCGCGCCCATAGCCCAGCGCTTCGGCCGAGCTTTCCAGCGCCGCGCGACCCCGCGCGCTCAACGGGTGCCCGCTCACTGCGCACACGAGCGCCGAGCGCGCGCCGTCCAGATACGGGCCGAACAGCTCCCATGTTTCGTCGAGCGCGACTTCGTACATGTTACCTTTCACGGAATTTTTCACACTGTCCCTTGCGGTCGATCTCGGTAAGCCGTATAACCGTCATGATAGCAAGATTCTCTCGCCGCGGCGACCGCTGCGAGGGTGGTGCGATAGGAGGCAGCAACATGTGTACGAACGGGATCAACACGGGGCAGTTCGAGCAGATGATCGAGCAGATCGACGACCATGTGAAGCTCGAGCGCCGTTGGGCGCACAACCTGGCGCATCAGGCGGGCGACGCCGGCTTCTCCACCGTCTGCGAGAAGCTGCATGCCGCTCAGGCGCTGCTTGACGAGGTGCGCGCGGCGCTCGACGAGGCGAAAGACGCGCTTGAGGACGATGCCGCAGCCGGTGCCAACGTCACGGTCAGCCTGGTGTAGGCGCGCGAGCCCATGAGTAACGACCTCATGCGCTTCTCGGTGGCCATGCCCGAGGAGCTGCTTGTCCGCTTCGACCAGCTGGTGGCACGGCGCGGTCTGGCGAAGAACCGCAGCGAAGTGGTGCGCGATCTCGTGCGCGACGCTTTGGTGGAGGACGAGTGCGCCACGCCCGGTATGGAGGTGGTGGGCACGCTCACCATCGTGTTCGACCATCATGCCAACGACTTGCAGGAGAAGCTTCACGCCATCCAGCACGACTACTTCGAGTACATCGTCTCGTCCATGCACGTGCACCTCGACGCGCATCGCTGCCTCGAGGTCATCGTGCTGCGCGGCGAAACGGGGCTCGTGCAGGACATCGCGAACCTGATTCTGGGCACGAAGGGCGTGAAGAACGGCCGCCTCGTCGTGACCACCACGGGCCACGCTCTGTAGATGTAGGCAGGGCGCATGGCGTTAGGGCGCCCGGTCGGCGAACGAGCGGGGTCTGCGGCTTCGGGACGCCGTTCGCGGCTTTCGGGCTGGTGGTGTGCGCGATGCTCTGGGCGGGCCGCAGCGGTGCGGGTGGCCTGCGATTGATGCGCCCGTGTGCAGGCGCGCAAAGGCGGGGGTCGGCGGTTTTGAATTGCTTCCCGTCTGTGCTGTGCGTTCTGGACGCGCGGTCGGGTTGGTGTGGGCGCGTTCGTGCCGCTTGTCCGCGCAGACGTGGCAACGTCCCCCGCTGCCCGTTCGCGTTTGATCCGCGTGCAGAGCCTGGGCCGAACCGCGCGACGGCGGGGGACAGCGCTGGGATGCGACGCGCCGCGTGGGGCTTCGCCTTCGCAGCATGCCCCGGCGAAGATGTTTCACGTGAAACATCTGTATGAGTTAAAGGTAATCGAACCGAGGAGACGACAGGCCATGGATACGACGGTGATGCTGGGGCACGGCAGCGGCGGCACGATGATGAAGCGCATCATCGACGAGGTGTTCTTCGCCGCCTATGCGGGCGACGAGTTGCTGCGCGGCGACGACGCGGCGGTGCTGCCCGCGCCTGCGCCGGGCGAGCGCTTGGCGTTCTCCACGGACAGCTTCGTGGTGACGCCCCACTTCTTCCCCGGCGGCGACATCGGCCGTTTGGCCGTGTGCGGCACGGTGAACGACGTGGCCACGAGTGGTGCGCGCCCGCTGTACCTCAGCTGCGGCTTCATTTTGGAAGAGGGCTTTCCCATCGATGATCTGCGCCGCATCTGCGCCTCGATGGCCGAGGTGGCGCGCGAGGCCGGCGTGGCGCTGGTGACTGGCGACACGAAGGTGGTGAACCGCGGCCACGGCGACGGCGTGTTCATCAACACGAGCGGCGTGGGCGCGCTGCCCGCGGGCATAGAGCTGGGCGGCGCGCAGTGCCGACCGGGCGATAAGGTGCTGGTCACCGGCACGCTGGGCGACCACGGCATCACCATCATGAGCTGCCGCGAGGGGCTGAACTTCTCGGCCGACCTGCAAAGCGACGCCGCGCCGCTGAACCACCTGATAGCCGACGTGCTGGCCGCCGCGCCGCACACGCGCTGCTTCCGCGATCCCACGCGCGGCGGCTTGGCCTCCACGCTGAACGAGCTGGCGGCGCAGTCGAACGCCGACATCACGGTGGAGGAGGACGCGGTGCCCGTGAAGCCCGCCGTGCAGGGCGCGTGCGACATGCTGGGCTACGACGTGCTGCAGGTGGCGAACGAGGGCAAGATGGTGTGCGTGGTGGCACCCGACGAGGCCGAAGCCGCGCTCGCGGCCATGCGCGCGAACCGCTACGGGGCCGACGCGGCGCTTATCGGCGAGGTGGCGGCGGCGCAGCCCGAGCGCGGGCCGAAGGTGTTTTTGCGCACGGCGTTCGGCGGCACGCGCATCCTCGACATGCTGGTGGGCGAACAGCTTCCGCGCATCTGCTAGGTGCGCAGGGCGGGGCGTGTGGCGCGCGGAGGTTGGTGCACGGGCGGGGCGTGCGGCGAGGGAGGAGCGAGGACGGCACGCGGGGTGTGCGAATGCGTGCATGGCGGCATGTGCGGCGGCATCCGTCATGGTTCCGTCGGTGTCCCGACGCCCTTCCAACACCCTCTCAACGCCTTGCTTACACGTGAATGCGTTTTTCTGCCGCACCCTGATAAATTCGTCGTTTCTTATTGCATTTGCAGGGAACAATGGTATCTTGCGGCCATGCGGTTTTTGGGGAAGTGCCCGGCGCGTATCGTCGGCATGTTTTTAGACGAGAAGGAGTTTTGACATGTCTCACCCGGTTATCGAAGCCGATGAGTGCATCGGCTGCGGCATCTGCGTCGACGCGTGCCCGCAGGAAGTGCTCGAGGTCGTGGGCGGCGCAGCGGAGGTCGTGAACGAGGACGCCTGCATCGCGTGCGGCGACTGCGTCGAGGAGTGCCCGATGGGCGCCATCCCCGAGGTCGTCGAAGAGTAACGCCTCCTGAGCCTTTTAGAGCGCATCGGAAATCCCCGTCCCCGAGAGGGTGGCGGGGATTTTTCGTTTCCCATCGGTTCGGGGCAGATGTTTCATGTGGGGCATCCGCATCTAGCCAGGGTTGATGCTGCGCGATCGCGCTCCGGGCTTGCCTCTTTGTTGTGGCGCGGGCAAGAGGATGCGCAGGAACGTGGGAGAGGGAAAACTTCAGGTTTCGTTGTGCGTTGAGCTCGTGCGCGAATTTTGTCGATTTCTGGCCACGAAACCGCGTTCTGGCACGGATTCCGCTCCTCTCCGGTCGCGACGAAGCATATCCTGCAGAAAAAGCCCAGGTCAGCAAATTCAGCGGGGTAGACACGACATCGAAGCGAGTCTAATTCGTGCCAGAACGCGGTTCCGTGGCCAGAAACGAAGCTTTTTCATGCACGGGACGCGCATGGACATAGGAGATGGAAGGAAGAAAGGTCTTCGCGGCGTTTGGGCGACAAGCTTTTTGCAATGGACGCACAGGATGATGCGGACGGAAACGCGGCGAATTGGTGAACCCCTCTCGAAATTGCGATGATCGGGGGCAATCGAAGTTCTGGTTGGTGTATTGCGGATAGCGAACTTGCGGATGTCGGAGAGCGTGCCGATCCGGGGGGGGGGGGCTTTGCTCGGTGCCGCAAAATGGCTGAAAAGGCAGCTTTGCGTTCGCCGCGCTTTCGCGCGAGCGTTGGCAGGGTGCGGGGTATGCGGGGTGTGGAGCGCGTGAGGCGTGCGCCGTTCGGCGGGCTGCAGCCCGAGTACACTACGCTATCGCGCGGGACATGGAGCGCGCGAGGCGTGCAAGACGCGCGGGGTGCAGGGCGCAAAGCGCCCGCGATGCGCGGCGGTGTCGCGCCGGAAACAGGCGTTTGCTGGCCGCGTAACGATCGTCCGTCGGCCCTGTAAGGACCTTCCAGACGGGTATGGTGATGTACGTTGGCTGTGCTTATATAACGGTTCGGTAAATAACTTGACAACATCCGACTTAGATTATATATTCCAAAACATCGAAACGAGCTTGAGCGCGTCCGGCGAAAGCGCACTGACGCCCATCTCGCGCAAAGCTTCGCAACCGAGTGACAAACTCCGAAAGAGAGGAAGCGCATAATGGCTAAGATTCTGGGCATCGATTTGGGCACGACGAACTCCGCTATGGCCGTCATGGAAGGTTCTGAGCCCGAAATCCTCGTGAACGCCGAGGGCGACCGCACCACGCCGTCGGTCGAGGGTTTCCGCAAGGACGGCGAGCGCGTCGTCGGCAAGGCCGCGAAGAACCAGGCGGTCACGAACCCCGAGAACACCGTCTCGTCCGTCAAGCGCTTCATCGGTCGCTCGTACGACGAGACGTCCGAAGAGCGCAAGACCGTCAGCTACAAGGTGCAGAAGGGCAAGGACGGCCGCGCGGTGGTGGACATCGACGGCAAGGACTACACGCCCGAAGAGATCTCCGCGATGGTGCTGCAGAAGCTTAAGACCGATGCCGAGAAGCAGCTCGGCGGCCCGGTGACGCAGGCCGTCATCACCGTTCCCGCGTACTTCAATGACGCGCAGCGCCAGGCCACGAAGGACGCCGGCAAGATCGCGGGCCTCGAAGTGCTCCGCATCATCAACGAGCCGACGGCGGCGGCCCTGGCCTACGGCCTGGACAAGACGAACAAGGATCAGAAGATCCTCGTGTTCGACTTGGGCGGCGGCACGTTCGACGTGTCCATCCTGGAGTTGGGCGACGGCGTGTTCGAGGTGGCGTCCACCGCGGGCGACAATCACCTGGGCGGCGACGACTGGGATCAGCGCATCATCGACTGGATGGCCGACAAGTTCCAGTCCGAAAACGGCATCGACCTGCGTGCGGACAAGATGGCCCTCCAGCGTCTGAAGGAAGCCGCCGAGAAGGCGAAGATGGAGCTGTCCTCCACCACGCAGGCCAATATCAACCTGCCGTTCATCACCGCCGACGCATCCGGCCCGAAGCACCTCGACTACACGCTGACGCGCGCCGAGTTCGAGCGCATCACGAAGGACCTGCTCGACCGCGTGAAGAAGCCCGTTGAGCAGGCGCTCAAAGATGCGGGCCTCAAGACCGGCGACATCGACGAGGTCATCCTCGTGGGCGGCTCCACCCGTATGCCCGCCGTGCAGGATCTGGTGAAGAAGCTCACCGGAAAAGAGCCGAACATGTCCGTGAACCCCGACGAGGTCGTGGCCATGGGCGCGGCGGTGCAGGGCGGCGTGCTGTCCGGCGACGTGGAGGGCATCTTGCTGCTTGACGTGACCCCGCTGTCGCTGGGCGTGGAGACGATGGGCGGCGTCATGACGAAGATGATCGACCGCAACACCACCATCCCCACCCGCAAGACTGAGATCTACTCCACTGCCGCTGACAACCAGACGTCTGTTGAGGTGCATGTGCTGCAGGGCGAGCGCCAGATGGCCGCCGACAACAAGACGCTCGGCAAGTTCCAGCTCACCGGCATCCCGGCTGCGCGCCGCGGCGTGCCACAGATCGAGGTGACGTTCGACATCGACGCCAACGGCATCGTGAACGTGTCGGCGAAGGATCTGGGCACCGGCAAGCAGCAGCAGATCACCATCAGCGGTTCCACGGCGCTCAACGACGACGAGGTCGAGCGCATGGTGAAGGACGCCGAGGCCCATGCCGAGGAGGACAAGCGCCGCAAGGAAGAGGTCGAGGTCCGCAACAACGCCGACGCGCTCGTGAACGCCACCGAGCAGACGCTGCAGGAGCTGGGCGACAAGGCGCCGGCCGACGTGAAGGCCCAGGCCGAGGAGGCCATCTCCGAGGCGAAGAGCGCGCTCGAGGGCACCGACATCGACGCTATCAAGGCTGCGACCGAGAAGATGCAGCAGGCGGGCTACAAGCTGGCCGAGGTCGTGTACTCCACGCAGGGCGCGGAGGCCGGCGCTGGCGCGGCGGCTGCGAGCACGGCTCCGGCTGACGATACGATCGAGGCCGATTACGAGGTCGTCGAGGACGACGACAAGAAGGAAGGGAAGTAATCGCTATGCCCAAGCAGCCGAGCACGCCTTCGCCGGAGCGCGCGGCGCAAGGCGAGGCGAAAAAGATTCCCATCGAAGACGCACGTCCTGAGGCCGAGGAGGCTCGGCCTCAGGCCCCTGACACCGACACCGGCGACGGCACCGAACCCCCCACCCCCTCCCCGGATGCCGCCGCCGATACCGAAGCCCCTGAGGCCGACCCTGCGGGGTCGGCCGAGGGCGGCGCTCCTGCGGAAGCCGAGGAGAGCCCCGTCGAGGGCGAGTCTGCGGCTGCCGATGCGGAGCCGGCGGCAGACGAGCTGGTCGCCCAGGCGCAAACCGAGGCCAAGGAATGGCAGGACAAGTTCATGCGCTTGCACGCCGAGTGGGACACCTATCGTCGGCGAACCGCCGAGCAGCGCGAAGCCGAGAAGGCCCGTGCCGCCGAAAAGCTGGTCACGAACTTGTTGCCGGTGATCGACGACTTCGAGCGCACCATCGACTACGCGGCGAACAACGGCGAGGCCGGTCTGCTGGACGGCGTGAAGGCCGTTCACTCCAAACTGGTCAACACGCTCACGTCCGGCGGCGTTGAGGTGATCGATCCGAAGGGCGATGCGTTCGACGCGCTCGAGGCGCAGGCCGTCGCCACCGTGGACGACGCGAGCGTTCCCGACGAGACGGTGGCCGAGGTGTACCAGAAAGGTTACAAGATGGGAGCGAAAGTCTTGCGGCCCGCGATGGTAACCGTCACCACCGGAGGCCCGAAGCGGGAGAAAAAGCCCGATCAGGAGCAAGAGTAGGTTCCGTCGGCCTGACGGCCGACGGAACGCGTCGACGCTGCGGCCGCTTGGTGCACCCCGCCTCGTGGCGAAGCCGAAATGCCCTGCCTCGGCTTCGCCGAGCAGGGCGCGCCCGCTCGGGCGCATGGCGA
>OLRI01002926.1_pt1 | contig 10920 bp, 10 predicted proteins | sample 1672871 | NCBI WGS metagenome assembly OLRI01 (sample SAMEA3136732, study PRJEB25190) | human gut metagenome
TGAAAAACCGGATGCCGGAGGAAACCGAGCGCGGCATCATGCATTGGTATGATGAAGCCGACAGCGTTGACCGCAAGGTGCGCTCCGCCGTCTTCACCGTAGAGGAACGTGACCGGCAGCTCTGGGGCGTTGCGGAATGCCGCATCGCCGGGGAATTGTCGGACACCGAAATGGATACTTTGAAAGAGTTTATCACCGGACAAGCTTCGGACGGCTGGTGCGAGGGTTTTGAGCAACGGGAGATCTCCGTGGATGACGGCGGTGAATTGTATGTCCACTTTTGGAATTCGGATGAGTGGAGCATCCAAACGGAACAGGAGCTTTTCTCCCCCAAGCTGGCGGATGGACTGCCAGAGCTGTGCTTCTCAACGCTCCCCGGCACCGGCGAGCTCATCTGTATCAAGCGCGGTGAGATCGGCTACTACCACAGTGATTGGAACACGGACGATCCCACGCATAACCGTGAACTGGCGGACTACAACAACGAGCGGCTCGGCGTTACCCCTGCGCAGGAAAAAGCCATGAAAACGGGCTCCATGTTCGGCTGGGACGTCCCCGGTGCGAACCCGAAAGTCTATGAGCAGAACGGGATGAAAATGGGAGGAATGACCCTTGGGTAAGAAGATATTCGAGGTATATCTTGCGAAAGAAGACGTACCCAACAACGAGGCGTATGCCAAGCTGGACTTGCCCGCCTCCCCGTGGGAACTGTGGGACGCTATGGAAAAAGTGCGGTTGAACGAGGGCGAGCAGTTGTACATGGAGATCGAAGACTACGAAGCCTTCGGGTACCTCGCGCCCTATTTGGACGGGTTGGATATCAGCCTCATCGAGCTCAACGACCTTGCCGCACTGCTGTCGCCGCTGGACGAGGTGCAGGAAGCCGCCTTTGAGGGACTGTTTTCCATGGAGGTGCAGAGAAAAGTAAACGCCAACGGCGGCGTCATTACGCTGCAGGATCTGCGAGATCTGGCGGTCAGCGCAAGAACAGACTGCTATCATGTGGTGGATGCCGCGGATGACGCCCAGCTTGGCCGCTTCTATGCGGAAAACGACTTTGTCCCCGAACTGGACGGCGTATCCAACGAGGTGTTCGAGATGCTGGACTTCGCCGGCATTGGAAGAATGATGCGGTGCAGTGAAAACGGCGTTTTTGTGGGCAGTCTGTATGTGCTGCGGGATGGCGAACTGACAACCGCGCCGCCTGTCCAAAAGGCGCTGCCGGGAAAGCCGGGATACCTCTTCCGGCTCACGCTCGGACTGCATCCCGACATTGGCGATGCGCGCACGGTGACACTGGATCTTCCCGCAGCAGAGGCAGAGCTGCTGGACGCACAGGAACAACTCGGCGTGGAGGGCTGGGAGGGCGTCACGGTCATTGATTATGACGGGATCATCCCCTATGCGGCGGACTTCACCGACCTGCCCATGGAGCTGGAGGAATTTAACGCCTTCACCAAGGCCGCGCGGGACATTCCGAGATCCGAGGTGCCAAAGCTGAAGGCTCTGTTGGAGCAGTTCGAGGTACGGGACATCGAAACCGCCCTGTTCTTGACGGAGCATCTGGCGGACTACGTCCTCACGCCGGACTTGAGTTCCCCGCAGGAAACAGCCATTGACCACCTACGCTTCATGACGGATGACCATTCGGCGGAGCTGCTGCTCTCCCATGTGAACCTCTACGCCTACGGCTGCGACCTCATCAGAGAGGACAACGCAGTGCTCTCGCCCTACGGTCTGCTGCACCGTGCGGACTATCAGCCCATGCTGTCACCAATGCAGGAAACACAGAAAATGGAGATGAAAATGAAATAACACCGCCTTGACCCGTAAAACGGGCAAGAAACTTTCAGAACTCCCCTTCCCGGCATCGCATCGCGGCATAGGTGATGAGATCCTCCGGCGTGAGGACGTTTCCATCACAGGGGATCTCACCCCAGATTTTCCGCGCGGCAGGGGCAGGGTTACACATTGCCATCGCCATAGCCAGACGGATCTCCCTGCGCACCTCTTCCACGGTGGTATGGTGTCTGCGGGCTACTTCCAGCAGAGCTGCTTCGGCACGAATATTCATTTGTTTCATATCGTTCACTCCTTCCTTTTTAGAACGGTTATCGTTCTCGTGGAACTACAATACCACAGGAGTCTACGGGAAATATGTCGAACGCAGTCGAAAAAAACAGAGGTCTGCAAAAAGCAAACCTCTGTCATACTGTTACTGGAATTCAGTGATCAATGCGTCCAGCACATTCATCACCTTACGCTGCCCGTCCGGGGAGAGCGTCTTCAAACGCTCGGAGAGTTCCGTGGCTCGGAGCATCGTCGCCGCGTTCAAACTGTCCTGAAGAAGCTCGTCTGTCCCAACATTGAGCACGTTGGCAATGGCAACCAGCTTTTCCAGCTTTGGCGGCTTCACGCCCCGCTCTACAACGCTCACATGATCCACGCTATAATCCACAGCGGCAGCAAGATCTTCCTGCGTCATGCCGACTCGCTCGCGAGCGGCCTTGATCCGTTTACCCAATGCGACCTGATCCATACGCAATCTCCTTTTGAACGGTATCCGTTCTTAAATTATATGGGAGATGGCGTTTGTTTCACAGGAGCACACGGGGCGATTACCGTTCCGTAAGAACGGAACATTCAGAAAAACAATCACACTTAGGGGCCGTATTCCCGGAGGGGGAAAGCGGCCCCTTCTTTTTTGCGCATTGTCCCTTCCTCCGGGAGTACAACCCCGGAAAGGAGCAAAAATGCGAGAAGAAAAATTATTGAGTTATCTGAAAGGAGCATGTACCGGGCGAAGGTACAGTGCGAGCAGCGCTGCGCTGGAAGCGGCTATAGGGATTAGCGGAACAGATCTTCGAAAACTTGTAAATCGTATGAGACGCAAGGGTGTTCCTATTGGGAGCGATCGATGCGGATACTTCTACGCGGCGACTGCCGGTGAAGTCTACTCCACGATTCAGCAGCTTCAAAACATGGAAAATGGACTTGCGGCAGCAAGACGCGGATTAGAGCGGTCACTGGATGCTTTTCCTTTGAAAGAAGGTGCATCTTGAACAGCTTTATCCCCTGGGTAGGCGGCAAGGGCAAGCTGCTGTGGATCATCAACAAGCTGATGCCGGATCACTATAAGCGTTTCATCGATGTATTCGGCGGCAGCGGCACAGTGACAATGAGCCGTCCTATCCAGCGGGGCTGTATGGAGGTCTACAATGACTACAACGGAAATCTAACGAACCTCTTCTGCTGCGTGAAAAACCGTACCATGGCGCTCTTAGCGGAATTGGGGTTCCTGCCGCTGAACACACGGGATGACTTCAACGTCCTCTATAAATTTTTCTCAAAGGATGAGATCACGGATGATTATCTGCAGGAGGAAATGGATCTGACTGAGGTATTCTTAGATCCTCCCGACGCGGAAGCCATCCGTGCCCTCATGTTGGAACGCGCGCCACGCGGAGATATTCGCCGTGCCGCAGATTACTTCAAGCTGGTGCGATACAGTTTCAGCGGCGGCGCCAAGTCCTTTGGCGGTAAGCCCTGCGATATCCGCCGCTTCTTCCATCTGATTTGGGAGTGCTCCCGCAGGCTGGCCAATGTTGTCATTGAGAATAAGGACTTTGAGGAGCTGATTCGCCAATATGACAGGAAGAATGCCGTACTTTACTGCGATCCGCCCTACTATATGGCAGAGGGCTGCTATCCGGTAGAGTTTCCGCTGAAGGATCACCAGCGGCTTCACGATGTGCTCATCGGGAGCGAGGGGTACTTTATTGTTTCGTATAACTATCAGGAATACATTTGCGATCTCTATCAAGATGGCTGCTTTATTTTCCGGACCTCGCGCCCAAATAGTATGTCGCAAAGGGCAGGAAGTGAATATGAGGAAATCATCATCACGAACTATGATCCCCGCAAGGCTTGCTGGCAGCTCTCCTTGGAAAACCTGCTGGGCGGTGACGGCGATACCCGCTATGAGATGATCCACGAGCCAAAGTGTCCATTGAAATGTTAAACAAATCAAAAAAAGAGGAGGCAAACAACATGAAATTCCATTTGAACCATGACCCCGCGAACAAGATCATTACCATTCCCCGCGCCGCGCTGCAGTTCTCCGGCCTTGCAGACGTCAGCGACCTGATCCTCCATACCGACAGCGGCTGTGTTCTGCTGCTGCCGGGAGATCCCACCGTGGCAGAGCTGCTGAAAACCATTTCTCTGCTTTCCACCGTAACGCCGCAGCTGATCTCCCGTCTGGCGGAGCGAAGCCAGATGGCAATGGAGACCGGAATGACGGAAACGGCGTGCGGTGCCTGTGAACGCAAACCCCACTGCTCCGGCCTTGAAATTCCACCCTGTCAGCTGGCGGAGGCAGGGATCTCGCCCACTGCCGCGCTGGAGTCCTTTGTAGAGGAGGGCAGAGTCATCGTGCAGGCAGCGGAGAAAACCGCCGCGGATATGCTCATCGACGAGCTGGACGATGATGTTCGCACCATGCTGGAGGATTCCGGTGTGCAGATGGAAGGCGTGTGCCGTCTGCTGGAAAAGGAGGAGGTCTCGGGATGAATGATACCTACCTCTACCCGTATTCCGCTGCTGAAGCCCGTAAGCGGAATGAACTTTCCCTTTGGCGGGAGAGTTACAAGGCGAACATTGCCTGCCGAAATGCTATCGAGGACGCCATTCGCCAGAATTTCGATGGGATGCATCTGGACAAGAACTGTATCACGCCGGTGCTGGAGGAATACGGCTACAAGCGCACCGCGTGGGTGCTTGCCAATACCCTGCACGAGCTCAAGTGGGACGGGCGCTTCGGTCATGCCAACAAGCAGTGGGCGGAGCGCGCCTGCATCCCCAAAGACATCAACCACAACAGCGATTTTGTTGTCCGAAGCCATCCGGCTGTGCTGGATGGCTTCGTCACTTTCTACCGCAAGGCAGTGCAGGCGCTGGATCTGTTCGGCGCGGAGCACTGCGTTGGTGACCGTGCGAAGCAGGACTTCACCGGCAAGGTGCTGGTGCTGTCGCCGGAGGCGCTGCGGGAGCAGTATTGGGGGCAGGAAAACCAGCTCTGGTATGCTCGGAGCGGCTTTGGCTGCGAGCCTCATTCCAGTGGTCGAGCAGTCTTTGCCACCTGCCTCTCGGACGGCGAAACAGCCAGATGGAACCGGGAGGATTTCATCGGCGTACTGGACGAAAAATACCTACCGAACTGGGCGCGTGAAAAGCTGGAGGAGATGATGACACAGGAACAGACGGACGCCCCCACAATGGGCGGTATGAAAATGAAGTGAGGAGGATACTTGCATGAGCATGACCTATTACACCGTGGACGATCTTCGGCCCGGAAGATCCGGCTGGGGTGTGAAGCGTTTTTCCACGTTGAATGACGCGATCTCCCATTACCGGTCTCTCCCTATGGATGGGGTCCGCGTCCTTGGCATGGCGGATGATGCCCACGCCTATGAGCTCATCCGCTGTGTGCGTCTTTTCCCCGGCGATGCCCAGGGCGAGGATGTTCTGGCGGCAGATCACTGGCGCGACGGCTTGACGAAAAAGAATCCCGCCCTGAAAGACGCGCTGGATATTTGCTTGGAAAGCCTGCGTCCCCGTTTTCTGCTGGAGCCGGAGCGTTTGGTGCCCGTTCCCCAGCGCCAAAAACTGCGGAAAGAACTGCGGGAGGCGCTTCTCTGGCAGGGCTATGAAGAAAACTATGATTCCGCCATTCGCGCTGTTTTTGTAGAAGGCGCCAGCTGGCTCTCGCCCCAGGATGTGAAAAAGCAGAGGCAGCTTCCTCTGGTGCTGCGCTATCGGGTGGACGGCATGACGAAGGATGGCGCCTACCTCTCCTTAGAAGTGGAGCCTTGGGAATATGACCTCCTGCTGGAGCAGACAAGAGATCACTATAAAATGAAGAAACATTAAGGAGGAACACAAAATGAAACGAATGCTTTCCCTTTTCGCCGCGGCGCTGTGCCTGACCTTGACGCTGACGCCCACCGCGCTGGCGGCGGACTTTGAGCCTGCGGTACCGGACGCCAAGGTTTGCTACCCCACCGCCATCGTTCGCGGTGACGATGGCACGGAACTGAAGAAAATCTATGATCTGAGTCCGGAAGACGATCCTGCCGGTATTCCCCGCTCGGACTTCCGGCAGGACGGCTTTCACTACACCCTGACGGACCTTCTGAAGCAGGAGCTTCCGGAAAATGAGAGCCGCCAGCACACAGAGCACATTTCCGTTGAAAGCGCCAAAAAAGACATGGAATCCGTACTGGCGCTGCTGCCGCAGGAGCGGGAGTTCATCACGGAGGACGGCCTCATGGGGACCCTGACGCTCCGACTTGATACCGTGCAGGTGGAGCCGTCCGGCTACGGCAGCTCCACCAGGGAAATCACCACCAAGCGCAGCTATCCTAACCTTGCCGAGCAGGATACGCAGTATCTTCCCAAAACCATTACGGAAAACGGCAAGACCCTGACGCTCACGGACATCCAGTGGCAGACTGACAACACCGCCAATCTGGACGGCTACGCCGTGGCAGACCGCTATACCGCCGTCGCCACCTATTCCGGCAGTGCCACCAGCAGCTATGTGAAAGGCTATACCGTCACGGCGGATTATACCGGAACCGTCAGCCGGATCGCCCTCAACCGTGTCCGGTATGTCGCCATCTTTGAGGGAACGCCCATCCAGCCCACGGAGCCTGCGGAGACACCCGCCACGGCATCCGCTTTCCGCTGGTCTTATGTGCTCATTCCCATTGGGATCGTGGCCGCGGCAGGCGCGGGCGTCGGCGGCGCGCTGCTGGTGAAGCACAGAAAAGAAAACGCGGATGAGGAGGATACAGAATGAAAAAGATTTTGACTTTCGCGCTTGCCGTCAGTATGATGGCATCCCTTGCGGCCAGTGCCTCGGCGCTGGAATACAGCATTGACGCGCCGGACGATTACGATTTCGGTAAGGACACCTCTATTGAAGTGATCCACACGGCGGATGGCGGCGCTATGAAAAACGCCGACATGAGCAAGAACGCCGCGCTTATTCCGCCTGCTTTTGGCTCGGAGAGCATGAACGCCCTCCACACCGGTGAATACCTCACGCCCAACCTTGCCCCCGGCAGTATTCCCGCGTCCGGCGCGGTCATTGGCGGCAGCGCCGCCACTGTTGTCACACCCGGCAGCGCCACCGGCATTGTCACACCCGGCAGCACGGTGAATGGCGGCAGCGGCTATCAGCCCGCCGTGCTGTTCACGGAGGTGACGGGCGACCTCTACTACAAAAACGGCTCCCTCGGCAGGCTGGAGATCCCCTCGCTGGATCTGAGCATGAGGATCTATCAGGGAACGGACAGCAAGACGCTTGCCAAGGGCGTCGGACACTTCGAGGACACCTCCATCTGGGACGGCAACGTCTGCCTCGCCGCCCATAACCGGGGCGCCAACAGCTATTTCGGCCAGATCCACACGCTGGACATCGGGGACAAAATTACCCTGACCACCAAGCTGGGCACCCGCACTTACAAGGTGACGGATGTATTCAAGGTCAGTGAAACGGATCGCAGCGGCCTTGCGGACTCCGGCGAAAATATGCTGACGCTCTACACCTGCGTCCGCAACCAGCGGGATCAGCGCTGGTGCGTCACCGCAGCGGAGGTCTGAATCTTTCTCCCTTTTGCCGAATCGGTTCTGTTCGACTTCTGCCCCTCACTTGTGATATGGTGAAGCTGCGAAGAAGATTTCCCCACATACACAGTTAGAATGGAGGCAGAGTGATGAACGAGAGCAAAAATGTGAGAAAGAATGTCAGTATGATGCTCACCGGCATGGTGATCGGCGCGGCGCTGACCGGCGGTTCTATCGCAGTCGCAGCCGGGATCACGGCGGAACCTACCTGGCAGCCCATCTTTGTGGACGGTCAGCAGGTGGAAATGCAAGCCTACAACATTGCTGGACACAACTATGTGAAGCTGCGGGACATGGGCGAACAGGTCGGTTTCAATGTGTATTGGAACGCCGGAGTCCAAATCGACACCGGACATCCATACACGGGGATCGCCCCTGCCGCATCCGGTATCCGCGTCAGCAGCTACAAGGGCAGCACCCTCCGCCCCGGAGACCGCAGCGGCTTGAATATCAGTCCCAGCGCGGATATAAAAAGTGTGGTCTCCACGCAGCCCAATGTCATCCGCATTGAGAATGCCTCCGGCTTCTGGACCGCTATCGCGGTCAGCAGCGGCACATCCGACGTGGTCGTGACCGATCAGCATGGCCAGACCGCCGCTTTGACGCTGACGGTAGTTGACGGCAAGCAAGGCGCGAGCATTCCGGAATCCGGCGCCAGTCAGACAGACGCGGCACGGCAGGAGATCGTCCGGCTGGTCAATCAGGTGCGCCGGGAAAACGGTGTGCCGGAGCTGACGGTCAACGCGGCTCTGATGGACGCGGCGCAGCATTGCGCGTCCCTGCGTGTCGCATACCACCAGAATAAGGTGGAGTGCGAGGCGGTTGCGGCCTCCGGATATCCCCATGGATTTGGATCGAATATCACCGCGTTCGCAAATGTGCCCACCTCTGAAACCGCAGAGCGGGCAGTGGAGAATTGGCGGAATTCTCCCGGCCACTTCCAGACGATGATAAACCCTGATTGCGACACCATCGGCGTCGGGATCTCAACTGATGAGGGCGGAACGATCTGCTTCCTGTTCGTCGGTGATCCCAACGCGCACAATCCCTACGCATAACCTATCCGCAACTCAATATGCTCACATGGCCTTCCAGCATTGCCGGAAGGCCATTTCTTATGAGCAAATCCAAAAAGAAAGGTCAAATAACGATGAAAAAGACATGGCATTCATTGAAAAATCGCGTGACCGCGATGCTGCTGGCCCTGATCTGCGTTCTCGGTCTGCTCCCCACTGCCGCGCTGGCGGCGGGGGCCGACACCATCAAGTTAGAGCGGTTCGGCATGAGCGGCGTTTCCTATCAGTCTGCCAGCCTTGGCAGATGCACAATGCACCAGATGTATTACGGCGTGGCCGGAAAGACCTCCGTGGGCTTCTGCGGGACGAAGGGCGGCGGCATGGGCACCTCTCTGATCGGCCAGACCTGGGGCGATCCGAAGCCCGTCACCGATCCCACCGTCAAAATGATGATGGCCTATTACTACGCCCACTCTCTCGGCATCTTCACGGACAAGGCCCACGCCCTGGGCGTGGATGACATCTGGGATTCCGGTTATAGCTGGTACATGAACGCCTGGGTACAGGCCATCGTGTGGCGGTATAAGGACGGCTCCCTGGGTGACCCCGCCACTGCCTGCGCGGAGGAATTGATGTATGTCTGGAACTCGCTGAAGGGCGCGAGTTATACCAGCATCGACCAGACCTGCGACGGCGCCACATTCCGGGATCGGGCGAAATATATCCTGGATCTTGGCAAGCAGGATGTTTGGGGCGATTGCGACGTAAAAGAGTATTCCTTCACCGGCGCTGGCTCTGCCGCACACCCCGCCAGCACTGTGCAGAGCGTTATGATCGGCAGTCTTACCGTCACAAACGAGCAGTACACGCTGGTGGTCAAAAAGACGGACACCACCAACCCCACCAAGGGCCTTGCCGGAGCGCGGTTCCACGTGGAATCCACCAACGGCTCCTTTTCCAGGGACATCGTCACCGGCACGGACGGCACCTATACCTTCTCTCCCTTGGACGCCGGAACCTACGCTGTGACAGAAACGGCGGCTCCGAACGGCTACGAGATCGACAACGCGGGGCCTGAATATGTAGTCCTGCCGAACAGCGGCAGCAGCACCGTGACGATCACCTTTACGGACACCCCCACCGTCACCGCCACCGGTAAGATCCGCAAGGTGGACGCGGATGATCCCACCAGAGGTCTCGCCGGGGCGGTCATCAAGATCACCGGTGTGGATAACAATTTCACCGGCACCTATACCACCGGAGCAGGCGGCGCGCTCACGGATGTGCCTTGGGATACCATGCCCATCGGCAGCTATGTGGCGGAAGAAGTGACGCCGCCCAACGGGTACTCTCTGAGCAAGGACGCCGGCAAAGTCCGTCAGGAATTCTATTGGGACGGCAAAGCGGACGTATCTCTCGTTTTTGAGAATGACGCGAAGGTAAAGATCCAGCTCATCAAGCTGAACGATGCCAACAGCCCCCTCCCCGGCGCGGTATTTCACGTTCTCCGGGACGGGCAGCTGATCGGCACGGAGGTCACAGACGCCTCCGGCAAGATCACCGTCCCCCATGTGACGGAGGGGATGTACGCCTTTGTGGAGGTCAGCGCCCCCGCCCCCTACGCCAAGCTGACCGCCCCCGTCTGCGCCCATGTGGATCAGGCTACCGTCAATGGCGGCGGCACCGTGACCGTAACGGCCAAAGACCAGAAGCTCCCCAATCTGACCATCCAGAAGCTGGATAAGCAGACCAAGCAGCCCATCCCCGGCACGGTCTTTGAGATCAAGGGCATCCATTACGGCTATCATCAGGACGTCACCACCGGGCCGGACGGCAAGGCGGTTCTCACCGCGATCCCTGTTGACAGCTATGAAGTAAAGGAAACATCCGTCCCTGACCCCTATGTGGTGGGCGGCGAGATGATCCAGACCATTTACCTCGGCCCCGGCGACGATCAAAACCTCGTATTTGAAAACCTGAAAATGCCCCGGCTGACCGTCACCAAAATCGACGCGGAGGATTCCAAGCCCATCCCCGGCACAGTGTTCACCGTAGAGGGCATCGACAGTGATTTCTCCGCCGATTGGACCACCGGCGAGGACGGTACTGTGACGGACCGCGTGGCCCCCGGCAGTTACAGAATTACAGAAAAATCTGTTCCCGCTCCGTACTACCTGCCCAGCAAAAACGCCGACCGGGAGCAGACCGTCAG
>OLRI01002930.1_pt1 | contig 10913 bp, 8 predicted proteins | sample 1672871 | NCBI WGS metagenome assembly OLRI01 (sample SAMEA3136732, study PRJEB25190) | human gut metagenome
GAAATTGACGGGGAACTGATGGAGTGGATTCGGGAAGCGGCCGCCTTTTCGGCGAGCAAGCGCTGAAAGCGAGCGCGAACGCGTTTTGCAAAGCGCCTGCCCCGGCCTCTTCCCAGCGAGGAAGCGGAGCGGCAGATGTATCATGCATTAATTGCAGGGTTCCGTAATTATGAGCATTATGAGATTTCCAACTTTGCAAAAAAGGATCGATATTCCCGGCATAATATGAAGTATTGGACAGGCGGCGAATATTATGCATTCGGCGCCGGAGCCTCTGGATTTTTATGCAATGAACGTTTCACTCTGGAGCCGGATCCAATGCGGTATATCCGGCAGAATGGTATTGTCAGGCGGACAGAGCGGGAGGGTCTGTCAAAAAAAGATCTCATCAATGAATTTTTGTTTCTGTCTCTCCGGTTGAAGGAAGGGATTGACGCAGCTTTATTTCAGCGGAAATTCGCTCTGGATTTTGAACGGATTTGTTCAGACGCAATTTTACAAAACCTGAAAAAAAGCTTGATATACCGAACTGAAAAGGGAATTGCCCTGACAGAGCTGGGGCTCGATTTTGCCAATCAGGTGATGTGTGATTTTATGATAGGGTAACTGAAGTGTTTTGGACAAATCTGGTTGGAGTTACTTGATAAATTGAGAAAGGATTTAGGAGCTATTGCGGAAAATAACAAATATTTGCCTTCGGGTATGCTGCTGCATGACATCATCGTTCAGGAACTGTTTGATATGAGTCTTTAGCAGCGTTGATTTTTTTGATCAATGCCGGACGGGAATCGGAATTTTCTTTTTGTCTGGGATCATATCAAGCTGCAGATATTATTCTGATATCGGTCTGTTTGCAGTTGTAAAATACTTCAAAATAATTATGTGAACTATTTGGACAGGCAAATGCCGAAAATCCGTTATGATAAAACAGGGTATTTTTATGTGGATAATGTGAATAATTCTATTATTGTTATGGAAAGATTATTAGAAGTACTTGGTTATAATCCAGGTCGTACAGATGGTTATTTCTCACAGGGTGTAAGTGATGCACTTAAACGTTTTGAACAGGATCATGGTTTAATTGTAGATGGTGTATTAGAATATAGTGATCAGGAATGCATGGTGAGTGTACTTGCAGAAAGATTAAGTCATAAGGAATATGACAATGCATTACAGAAAGTACTTACTTTAATATAGAAAGAAGGGATTATATGTCTTACAAGCTTGTATCGAAATTTAAACCAATGGGAGATCAGCCAGAAGCCATTAAAGAACTTGTTGAAGGAATTCATGAAGGTAAAAAGACACAGGTCTTATTAGGTGGTACAGGGACTGGTAAGACATTTACCTTTGCAAATGTGATTGCACAGGTGAATAAACCGACTCTTGTACTATCACACAATAAAACATTAGCTGGACAGCTTTATAGCGAATTAAAGGAGTTCTTTCCAGAAAACCGTGTCGAATACTTTATTTCAAACTTCGATTTCTATCAGCCAGAAGCCTATATTCCTAAGAGTGATACATATATTGATAAAGAATCACAAACAAATGAAGAAATAGAAATGCTGAGAGCGGCTGCTATGAATTCTTTATTAGAAAGAAAAGATACGATTGTCGTAGCCTCTGTGGCCGCTATTTATGGTTTAGGTAATCCACAGAGTTATCAGGAAATGATTTTCTCTTTACGTGTAGGTCAGGAAATTGATCGACTCATTTAAATAAAATTCTTAGTAGATAGACAATATACTAGAAATGATATGGACCAGGTCAAAGGTACTTTCAGAGTACGTGGTGATGTCATTGAAATAGTACCAGGTCATACTGAATCTTATATTATACGTATTGAATTATTTGGTGATGAAGTCGATCGTATTACAGAAGTTGATCCTTTGACGGGTCATGTTCAGGCCTCTTATAATACATATACGATTTATCCAGCGGAAGAATATATTACCAGCAGAGAAAAGATGCTTCATGCCTGTGATACGATTGAAGAAGAATTAAAAGACCGATTACAGTATTACCAGGATGCCGCAAAACCACTTGAATATGAAAGAATCGATAACCGTACAAGACATGATATTGAAATGTTGAGAGAAGTAGGTATCTGTCCAGGTATTGAAAACTATTCACGTCATATTGATGGAAGAAAGCCAGGAGAAAGACCTTATTGTTTAATAGATTATTTCCCAGATGATTTCTTACTTATTGTCGATGAATCTCATGTTATGCTTCCACAGATCAGAGGTATGTTTAATGGAGATAGAAGTCGTAAAGAAACATTAGTGGAATATGGTTTCCGTTTACCAAGTGCATTGGACAATAGACCACTTCGTTTTGAAGAGTTTGAAAAACTCATTCCCCAGGCAATATTTGTATCTGCTACACCAGGTGATTATGAGTTGGAAGGTGTACATGGTGAATATGTTGAACAGATTATTCGTCCGACAGGATTATTAGATCCTATTATTGAAGTACGTCCAATTGAAGATCAGATTGATGATATTATTAGTGAAATACAGTTACGTATAGAAAGAAATGAACGTGTACTTATTACGACTCTTACAAAGAGAATGGCTGAAGATTTAACTGATTATCTCAAGGAATTTGGTTTAAAGGTCGCTTATCTTCATTCAGAAACAAAAACATTAGAACGTACAGAAATATTAAGAGATTTACGTTTGGGTAAATATGATGTTTTGATTGGTATCAACTTATTAAGAGAAGGTTTAGACCTTCCAGAAGTCTCTCTTGTATGTATCTTAGATGCAGATAAGGAAGGTTTCTTGAGAAGTGAACGTTCGTTGATCCAGACAATTGGTCGTGCGGCAAGAAATGCGGATGGTCATGTTATTATGTATGCAGATCGTATCACAGATTCTATGCAGCGTGCCATTGATGAAACAAGTCGTCGTAGAGAAATACAGGAAGCTTATAATAAGGCTCATGGTATTACTCCAACCACAATTAAGAAAGAAATTAGAGAAGCTATCCATGGTCAGGAAGTCATTGATGAAGCACAGAAGCTTGTCAAGAAAGGCCGTAAAGCACCTAAGAAGGATAAGAAGGTTCTTCTTGAGGAATTAGAAAGACAGATGAAAGAAGCAGCGAAGGTGCTTGACTTTGAACGTGCTATGGAACTTCGAGATATGATAGAGGAGATTAAAGATGGAAAGTAAATTTAGTCTCACACCTCTCGCATTAGATGTCTTTGAGGCAATTAAACAGGCAGGAGGACATGTATATCTAGTAGGAGGATGTGTACGTGATTTTCTATTAAAAAGAAGATCTAAAGATATTGATGTAGAAGTACATCACCTCTCTTTTGCGGCTTTAAAGGAAGTATTGTCATCTTTTGGAACAGTACAGGTCATGGGTGCAGCATTTGCGGTGGTTCATTTGTCTACTCTTGAAGGCTATGAATTCGCCTTACCAAGAATAGAAGAAAAAACAGGGCTCAAGCATCAGGACTTTAATGTGATTGTGGATCCTGATCTTCCTTTAGAAAAAGCTTGTGCAAGAAGAGATTTTACGATTAATAGTATGTTATATGATATAGAAACAGGAACAGTCATTGATTTCTATTCAGGACAGAAGGATTTAAAGAATGGTATTCTTCGCGCAACAAATGGGAATCATTTCTCAGAAGATCCATTACGTGTACTAAGAGGAGCGTCCTTCATGTCACGTTATGGCTTCAAGATGGATCCAGATACAAAAAATCTATGTCAATCTATCGTAGAAGAAGGGGGATTAGATACTCTCAGCACAGAACGTATTTATACAGAATACTGTAAGATATTGATGGGATTATATCCTTCACAGGGACTCAATTTCTTAAGAGACATTCATGGTCTTCCGTTCTACTTACAGGACTTAGATACAACCCATCAAAGAACAGACTATCATCCAGAAGGCAGTGTCTGGAATCATACTATGCTGGTAACTGATTTAGCAGCATTATGTAAACATCATACAAGTGAACCGTTATGGTTTATGTGGAGTGCTTTATTACATGATATAGGTAAACCTCTTGTAACAACACCAGAAGGACATGCTTATGGTCATGCAGAAGAAGGTGCTGCCCTCTTTGATGAAAAGGTGGATCTGATTCTCTCTCATAAACAGAAAAGATATATTTATACCATGATTCAATATCATATGGTATTACCTACATTTTCTCGTAATCATGCAAGAAAGATTAAATTTTTACGCTTCTTAAAAGCCATTGATCAGAAGGCACCTTTAAAGGATCTTCTCTATCTTGCAAGATGTGATAAGTTAGGTAGAGGTATGGTTACAAGTGCTTCTATCAATGAATTGAATGCTTATGTAGAAGAAATGATCTCTATGTGTGGTGATCATGCACCTGCAGCTATTGTGACAGGTAAAGATTTAATCAATGAAGGATTTGAGAATCATCAGGATTATTCTAAAATCCTTTCTCTAGCCTATGATTACCAATTACAGGGTTTAAATAAAGAAGTGATTATAAGGAGGTTGAAGAATGAAACAGGATGTCATTGCAGTGAGGGGTGCACGTGTCAATAACCTCAAAAATGTGAATATAGATATTCCTAAAAATAAACTTGTGATTATGACAGGTTTATCAGGAAGTGGGAAAACATCTCTTGCGTTTGATACAATCTATGCAGAAGGTCAGAGACGTTATGTAGAGTCATTGAATTCTTATGCAAGACAGTTCTTAGGTGGAATGGAAAAACCTGATGTAGATTCAATAGAAGGGTTATCACCCGCTATTGCGATTGATCAGAAAACAACATCGAATAATCCCCGTTCTACTGTTGGTACAGTAACAGAAATTTATGATTATTTACGTTTATTATATGCTCGTGTAGGACATGCTTATTGTCCTCATCATGGGATTAAGATAGAAGCCCAGACATTAAAACAGATGGGTGATATTGTGGATACATATGATGATGGAGATAAGCTTCAGATTCTTGCACGTATGGCTATGAATCAAAAGGGAACACATAAAGATCTCTTTGATAAATTAAGAAAAGAAGGGTATGTCAGAGTCAAAGTAGATGGAAATATGTATACTCTTGATGAAGACATTACTCTAGAAAAAAATAAAAAGCATACCATCGATGTCATTGTCGATCGTATTAAGAAAAAAGAAGGCTATCGTACACGTCTCATTGAATCCTTAGAAACAGCTTTAAAACTAACCGATGGTGAAGCATTAGTAGAAAACCTTACACAGGGAACTGAAAAGCTTTTCTCTTCTAATTATGCTTGTCCTATTTGTGGTTTCTCTGTTCCTAAGCTAGAACCACGTTTGTTCTCTTTTAATAACCCATTAGGGGCTTGTCCTGATTGTAAAGGTTTAGGTATTAAAGAAGAAGTGGATCTAGACTTATTAGTACCTGACTGGAACTTGAGTATTAATGAGGGTGGTATTCGTTATTTTAAGACAGCGGTAGGGACTGATCGTATTGAGTGGCAGAGATTCTTAAAACTATGCGAATATTATCATATTGATTTAGATAAGCCTTTAAAGGATTTTGATGAAGAAGAAAGAGATATTATATTTACTGGTTCTCATGAACCTATTACTTATACAATTGTCTCTTCTTCGGGTAATGTTTCTCGTACAACAAACTATATTGAAGGTGTCGTTACACTTATTCAAAGACGTTATGAAGAAACATCTTCTAAATGGTCTAAAGAATGGTATGCGTCATTTATGGCTGAACATACCTGTCCAACATGTCATGGTGCAAGACTGAATGAAATGGTTTTAAGTGTACAAGTTGGTGGGTTGAATATTATTGAATTTACTAATCTTTCTATTGAGAAAGCTTTAGAATTTGTGGAAAATCTTAAACTATCAGAAATGGAAGAAAAGATTGCCCATTTGATCTTAAAAGAAATTCATGACAGACTTACATTCTTGAATGAAGTAGGATTAGGCTATTTAACACTTTCTAGACGTGCAGGAGGCCTTTCTGGTGGTGAAGCTCAGCGTATTCGTCTAGCAACTCAGATTGGTTCACGCTTAACGGGTGTTCTTTATGTATTAGATGAACCTTCTATTGGACTTCATCAAAGAGACAATGAGAAACTCATTCATACACTACAGGAAATGCGTGATCTAGGAAATAGTGTGCTTGTCGTAGAACATGATGAAGACACAATGCGTGCTTCTGATTATATTGTGGATATTGGTCCTGGTGCAGGTATTCATGGTGGACAGGTGATTGCCTATGGTACACCTGAAGAAGTAGCGGCCAATGAAAATTCTATTACAGGTGATTATTTGTCTGGCAGAAAGAAGATTGATGTACCAAAAACAAGACATAAAGGAAATGGTCTTTATTTAGAAGTACGTGGGGCTAAGGAACATAACCTGAAGAATATTAATGTGAAGTTTCCGCTTGGTAAGTTTATTGCGGTAACAGGTGTATCTGGTTCAGGTAAGTCTACATTAGTGAATGATATTTTATGTAAAGCACTACGTGCTAAGATTTATCGTTCACGTGAATTACCAGGTAAACATAAAGAAATACGTGGTATAGAGAATATTGATAAAGTTATTGAAGTCTCACAGGAACCAATTGGTCGTACACCACGTTCTAATCCTGTGACTTATACAGGTGTCTTTGATGATATTCGTGATTTATTTGCGAAAACACCAGAAGCTAAAATACGTGGATATGATAAAGGACGTTTCTCATTTAATGTGAAGGGTGGACGTTGTGAAGCATGTCAAGGAGATGGTGTAAAACGTATCTCTATGAACTTCCTTCCAGATGTTTATGTACCTTGTGAAGAATGTCATGGACATCGTTATAATGAAGAAACATTACAGGTGACTTATAAGGATAAGAACATCTATGATGTATTAGAAATGACTGTAGAAGAATCACTTACTTTCTTTGAAAATCTTCCTCGTATTTATACTAAACTTAAAGCACTTTATGATGTGGGTCTTGGTTATATTAAACTTGGCCAAAGTGCGACAACACTTTCTGGTGGTGAAGCACAAAGAGTGAAGCTAGCTTCTGAGTTACAAAAACGTTCAACAGGTAAAACACTCTATATTCTTGATGAACCAACAACAGGATTACATAGTGATGATGTGAATAGATTGATTGCTGTATTACAGAAGATTGTGGATAATGGTGATACAGTCTTAGTTATTGAACATAATTTAGATGTGATTAAGGTCGCAGATCACATCATCGATTTAGGATTGGAAGGCGGCGACAATGGTGGTACAATAGTCGTGGAAGGCACCCCTGAAAAGGTGGCAAAGTGTGAAAAGAGCCATACAGGACGCTTTCTTAAGAACCTATTGTAAGGAGGTATTTTATGGGAAAGTCCGTAAAACTAAAAGACTTGATGAATAATCCAGCCTATAAACGTGTATCTGGAGATGAAGAATCTTTAGAAAGAGAAGTATTTGTCGCAGAAATCAATCGTCCTGGATTTGAGCTTGCAGGTTTCTTTAAACATAGTGATTTTAGAAGAATTATTCTATTAGGTGATAAAGAAAATATATTTATTAGAGAAATGACAAAAGAGAGTCAGCTAGCATGCTTCTCTAAACTTGTGAATGATGAAACACCTTGTATTATTATTGCGAAGGGATATGAAGCACCAGAGATTCTAAAAAATATTGCATGTAAGAGAAACTTCCCAATCTTTGAAACAGAAATGGCAACAGGAAGAGTATCTATTAACTTAATGGGTAAGTTAGACGAACTCTTAGCACCAGAAACACAGATTCATGGTGTATTCTTAAATATTTATGGTAAAGGTGTCATTATCAAAGGGGATAGTGGTATTGGTAAATCCGAAATCGCCCTTGAACTTATTAAGAGAGGACATCAGCTGATTGCGGATGATGCCGTAGAACTTTACCATATTGGTCAGTCTATTATTGGGAAAGCACCCACTGTCTTAAAGAACTTACTAGAAATCCGTGGTATTGGTGTTATTGATGCCTCTAAGATGTTTGGGGCTGCCAGTGTTCTTCCAAAAGAAAAGGTAGACCTTATTATTCAGTTAGAAAGATGGTTACCATCTCGTGAATACAGACGTATTGGAGTAGAAGAAGATGATGTAACTGAAGATATTCTTTCAGTTCCTATTCCTAAGATCGTTGTACCAGTAACTGGCGGACGTTCTATGTCAGTTATTATTGAAGCAGCTGTTATGAATATGCAGCTTAAGGATTCTGGATTTGATTCAAGTAAAGAATTCGTGAATAGAATCCTTGAAAACATTAAAAGTAAGCAGGTGTAAGTTATGCAATTCTTTCCAGAATATAATATATTTCTTAAAATCGGTGGTCTGCAGATTCATATGTATGCAGTATGTATCATTATTGGCGCATTTATTGCCTATCTGCTAGGTCAGTATAATTTTAAGAAATTAGGCTATAGTTCTGAAATTTTATCCGATTACTTCTTTGGAGTACTCATGACAGGGATCATTGGTGCCCGTATCTGGTATGTCATCTTCATGTGGAAAGAACTCTATGCATCTCATCCTGAAGAAATTATTGCGATATGGCATGGTGGACTTGCGATACAGGGTGGAATCATAGCCGCACTCATTTATAGCTATTACTTCTTTAAAAAGAAGGATATCCCTTTCTTTGTGGCAGGAGATGCAATTATGCCAGGTGTATTGATTGCGCAGGCTTGTGGTCGCTGGGGAAACTTCTTTAATCATGAAGCATTTGGTTCAGCGGTTTCATTAAACTTTCTCAAGTTATTACATCTTCCTCAATTTATCATCAACAATATGTATATTGAGGGGGCGTATCATCATCCTACATTTCTTTATGAATCAGTAGGGAACTTGATTGTATTTCTTGTGATTATTCTTGTAGTTAAGAAGAAAGCACAATGTACAGGTGAACAGTTCTTCTCTTATTTTATCGGTTATGGTATTGTGAGATTCTTTGTGGAAGGATTACGTACAGACTCACTTATGTTAGGTCCTATCCGCATGGCCCAACTCACATCTATAGTATTTATTATTGCAGGTGGTGTTGGCATATATTACTTAAGAAACTATCAAAAGCGAAAGTCCTAAAGTGAAAAGTTAATAAGATAATTGTAATCAATAACGTCGGAATGGGATTTTGATATCCAGTTCTGGCGTTTTTTTTGATTTAGTAGGGGGTTGTGAGTGCAGCATGTTTCAGCGTATTACTTAAAAATGTGCATTTGCACAAAAAATAGGAATGAATATTGGAAGATTATATACAGGCAGAAAAAAATTAAATAATGAATATGTGTAAGACTTTTTCTTCACATTAAGTTAATGTATCATATATATGATAGTTAAGAGGTGTAAAAGATGGATAAAAGAATTGAAAATCATATCATCCAACAATATTATGACAATCAAAGTCTCTATCGTTCATTAAAACATGATATTACAGATATTATTGAAAATATCATTACAAAGAATAATATAAAGATTTCTAATTTTGCGATACGTATTAAAACAGAAGATGCATTAAGACGTAAGATCTGTTTAAAACATAAGTACAAGGATGTGAATGATATTACAGATATCGTTGCATGCCGTATTATTACATTGTTTGAATCAGATATTGATGTCATTTATAAGTTGATTAAACAGAACTTTGATATTGTGGAATACAATGATAAGAGAAAGAAGAACTATGATGACCGTATTGATTTCGGTTATAACTCTCTTCATTTATTAGTTAAATATAATGAAGCGAGACTGAATATGATAGAGTATTCAGATTATCGTCATATTGTCTTTGAAATACAGATTAGAACTATTCTCCAGCATTCTTGGGCTGAAGTAGAACATGGTCTAGGTTATAAGTCACAATATGAAATACCTAAGGATATTCGTAGAAGACTCACAAGACTCAGTGCGACTCTAGAAATACTAGATGAAGAATTTGTGAATATAAGAGATGATATAGAAGAATACAATAGGGGTATTGATCATATAGAGAAGGTATTAAAGACAGATTTGAACTATAACTCTCTCATGACTTATTACCATGATTCTCCTATTATGAGTGAATTAACACAGATCATCTGTGAACAGTTCAATGTATCAATTAAAGAAGAGCCTTATATTATATCTGAATTAAGAGTTGTAAAAAGATTCCATAATCTAGGTTATATGTATGTTCATGAACTCGATGAATTCATTATAGAAAATAGAGATAACATCGTAAACTTTGCGCAGTCAAAGCTCCGTTTCTTAGAAAAGAATAAGTATTTCAACCCTTATGATATCTTTGTCTGGGTATCACTGATCATGTTGTTGAATCAAGGTGTGGATGATCCTGAAAATATCATCAGTAATGAAATGTTCAGCATTCCTAATAAGAATGAAATAGATAAAGGAATTAATTAATATGTATCATATTTTGACACATTTATGATTGATTCATGTATAATTATATTAACGCTTTTAAATTAAAAAGAAAGAAGGTAAATAATATGGGATTTTTAGAAGGTAAGACTGTCATTGTGACTGGTGGTGGGCGTGCTGTACTTGAAGATGGTACATGTGGTTCAATTGGTTATGGTATCGTAACAGCATTTGCGAAAGAAGGCGCAAATATTGTCATTACTGGACGTAACTTAAAGAAACTAGAAGATGCAAAAGAAGAAATTGAAAGACTTTATAATGTAGAAGTTCTACCAGTACAGGCTGATGTGAATGCAGGTGCTGATAATGAAGCAGTAGTAAAAGCAGTTGTTGAAAAGGCAATTGAAAAATTCGGTCATATTGATGCATTAGTCAATAATGCACAGGCGAGTGCATCTGGTGTATCTCTTGCAGAACATACTACAGAACAGTTTGATTTAGCTATGTATTCAGGATTATATGCAGCATTCTATTATATGAAAGCATGTTATCCATACTTA
>OLRI01002934.1_pt1 | contig 10905 bp, 8 predicted proteins | sample 1672871 | NCBI WGS metagenome assembly OLRI01 (sample SAMEA3136732, study PRJEB25190) | human gut metagenome
CTGCGGGGCCGGGTTGGGGGGGGGGGTCGGTGCGGGTGCGAAGGTGGGGCATGCGGGTAGCGGAAGTGGTGGCGGGCGGCGAGGGCTGCGGGCGGGGGGAGGGAAGGGCTGCGACAGCAAGGGCGGCGCGGGTGGCGGCCATGTGGGAGCGGGAATGACGGCGACGGGAGGAGGTGGCGGCGCTGGCGAAGGCTGCGGGCTTTGTTGGAAAAGGGGTTGCCAAGGCGAATTGGAACCGTCGTGGGGGCGAGGGCGGGAGCGCGGCCAGTTCTGCAAGCGCCGACGCAGAGGCGGGTTTGAGCTGATGTGGGAAGCGCTGCGTTTGCGGAAGCTAGGGGTGAGGTTGGGGGTGAGCGGGCAATTCACCCCTTGCTGCGGGGGTTCACCCGCGACAAGGAGCGCGCAACAGGGCATGATGGCACCGAAGGGTCGAAGGCCGACGCGCGCGGAGGGTGACAGGACACGGCAGGTCTTTTGGGGATGTGACATTATCCCCGTCCCTCTGTCACCTGATGGTACCGGAAGATCGAAGACCGATGCGCGCGGAACGTGGCCGACGTGCGCAAGACGTGGTCGACGCGCGCAGGCGCATCGCCTTCGGCATGTTGGAGTTCTACGGAGGGAGTTCATCATGGAGAACATTGAGAAGGGTCTTTCCCGTCGCACGTTTCTGGCGTTTGGCGGCGTCGCTGCGCTCGGCGGCGCAGCCGCGCTCGCGGGGTGCGCGCCTCAGTCCGCTTCCAGCGCCGACAAGGCCGCTGCCGATTCCGACGCCAACGAGGCTGCGACGATGAAGACTGCCGACGAGACGCGGGAGTGCGACATCGTCGTCGTGGGCGCGGGCGGCGCGGGTTTGTGGGCCGCGGTCGAGGCCGTGCGCGCGGGCAAGAGCGTCATCGTCGTCGAGAAGGGCGGCAACGTCGGCGTGGGCAACGGAGCGTTGGCGGGCGGCCCGTTCATGGTGGGCTCGAAGCTGCAGCAGGAAGCCGGCGTCGACTTCACCGTGGAAGAGGCGTTCACTCACATCATGGAGTACGCGCACTGGTCCACGAACGCGGCGGCCATCAAGGCGGCGGTGGAGATCTCCGGCGAGACGGTTGACCAGTTCACCGACGTGTTCGGCGTGCCCACCGGCCTGCGCCCCGACAACTACGGCGCCGGCCACGCGTCTGTGCGCGCCAACTTCCAGGGCGACACCGAGGCTCAGGTGAAGGGCGAGGAGCGCATGAAGCCGCTGCAGGAGTTCGTCGAGGCAGAAGGCGGCGAGTTTTTGTTCAACACCGCTGGCAAGCGCCTCATCATGGAAGACGGCGCGTGCGTGGGCGTGCAATGCGAGGGCGACGCGGTCATCGACGTCAGGGCGAAGCAGACCATCGTCGCGACGGGCGGTTTCTTGGGCAACGTCGAGATGATGAAGGAGAAGTTCGGCACGTTCGTGAACCCGCTCGGCAGCGTGCTGTCCACCGGCGAGGGCATCGACATGGTGCAGGCCGCAGGTGGCCAGCTGTCCACGCAGTGGGGCATTGCGGGCAACGAGTTCACCGGCTCCAACCAGCTGGCCTCGGGCTTGTACGAGCGCAACAACGCTGCGTTCACCATCGGCATTTACGGCACCCTGCTGGTGAACAACCAAGGCCGTCGCTTCAGCAACGAGGGCAAGTTCGCGAACCTGCCGTTGGCTTTGGGCGGGGCCATCTCGCTGGTGGGCGGGAAGTACTACGCCGTGGTCGACCAGGCGTACATCGACGGGCTTGCGTCGGGGACGGATGCGTGGACGCTGTGCGGCGCCGACGCCGAGAACTGGCGCACCGGCATGATGACCCTCAAGGACAAGCCCCTCGAGAAGGTGGAAGAGGGCCTCGAGGCGGGTCAGAGCGAGGGCTGGGTGTTCAAGGCCGACAGCATCGAGGAGCTTGCCGAGGCCATCGACGCGCCCGCGCTCGTCGAGACGGTCGAGACGTACAACGCCGCATGCGCTGCGGGCAAAGACGAGCAGTTCTACAAGCCGGCCTGCTTCCTGCAGCCCATCGCGACCGGCCCGTTCTACGCGATGCAGTACGAGCCGAGCGCGTGGGTGACCATCGGCGGCATCCGCACGAACGACCGCCTGCAGGCCATCGACGGGGACGGGCTGCCCATCGCCGGACTGTACGTGGCCGGTGCGGACAACGGCACGCTCATGAGCGCTCCGTACTGCGATTACGAGGGCTATTCGCTCATGTGCGCTTACTGCGGCGGCCGTTTGGCCGGGCAGTACGCCGCCGAAGCCATCGGGTAGCGTCTGCCGGTCAGGATAATCGCGCTCCGAAACTCGGCGAGTACGGGTTCGTGTCGTCTTGATTCAACAGAGAGGCGCATTGCTTATTCCGAAGACGCGCGGGGCTTCCTCCCCTCCCTGTGCCCCGCGTTGTTCCTTCTGTTCGCCGCCCTCCGGCCTTGTGGCCGGAGGGCGACCGTACGCATAGGAGCCGTTATGGAAAGATGGGGCGTGGGTGTTTGGTTGACGGTGGCGGGAGGGGTCTGCATCCCTGAATGATGCGCCTGCCCGCTTTTCATGCTCGGCCATTCGGCGTCGATCGTTCGACTTGCTACGGCATGCCGGAGTTTCTATTTAGAAGCTTCGATGCAGCCGATGCGAAGTGCTTGAAATCCGCAGCTGTTTTACGGCCCGTTTTCCAGCCGATGACCGCTGGGCGGCGAAAGCGCGGAGAGCGGCGCGGCGGTGCTACGCTCGGGCATCGGCCCTGGTTTTCGGCGCGGTCGATCATGCGAGGCGAGGAGGTGGGCATGCCCACGTTGAAAGAGGTGGCGCAGGTGGCCGTGGAGGCACGGCGCGACAAGGGCGCCGGCTCGGGTCGGCGTCTGCGAGAGATCGAGCGCATCCTCAGGCGACATCGCGTGTTCAAGGGCCTTTCTCCTGACGAAGCCACGAGCCTTCTGGAAGATCTGGGCCCTACGTTCGTGAAGATGGGGCAGATCGCGGCGAATCGCAGCGACGTCATCCCGCCTGCATATGCCGAGGCGTTCAAGCGTCTGCGCGCCGATGTGCCGCCTCTGCCGTACGAGGAGGTAGTGGCCGTCATCGAGTCGGCGTTCGGGCATCCGTGGCGCGAGACGTTCTCGTGCATCGAGCGGAAACCACTCGGGTCGGCGTCTATCGCGCAGGTGCACCGTGCACGCATCGCGTCATGCGCTGCGGTTGCCGATGCCTTTGCGGGCGTCCCGGACGATCGCTCCACCGCTCCTGCTGCCGATGCGCGCGATTCCTTCGCGGACGTGCGCGCTCCACACGCCGACGCCTTCGCAGGTGCCCGCGCTTCGCGCGTCGCCGACGTCCCCGCAGGTGCCCGCGCTCCGCGCGCAGCCGACGCCCCTGCAGGAACTTCTTCTCCACGCGCTGGGGTTGCCGCTGCCGCCGCACGCGCCTCCTCCTTCCCGTCGGCTGGCGCGTGGGTGGCGGTGAAGGTGCGCCGTCCGCACGTGGTGGAGCAGATGACGCAGGATCTTGCGCTCATCCGCCAAGCCGTGGCGCTCGTCGGCCTCACGCGCGCCACGGACGGCATCAAGCTCTCGCTGGCCGACCTGGTGACGGAGTTGGAGCGCACGACCCGTCAGGAGCTGGACTTTCGCGTGGAGCTGCGCAACCTCGAGCGGTTCCGGGCGCTTCTGGCCGATCAGCCCGGCATCGAAAGCCCGCGGCCCTACCCGCTTCTCAGCACCGATGACGTGCTGGTCATGGATTTCGTCGAAGGCCCTATGGTCAACGACGTGGCCGCCCTGCGCGCTCGCGGCCTCGATTCGCGGGCGCTGGGGCACCGACTGGCCGAGAGCTACGTCACGCAGATCGTGGACAACGGGTTCTTCCACGCCGACCCGCATCCGGGCAACATCCTCGTGAACGGCGGCGACATCGTGTGGATCGACCTGGGGATGGTGGGCGAGCTGACGGCGATGGAGCGCGGCTTGGTGGGCCGGATGCTGCGTGCCGCCGCCGAGAACGACCCGTACGCGCTCATGCAGGCCCTGCTGGCCGCCGCGCGCGACGGTGGCGAAGTCGATCACGGGCGGCTGCTCGACCGCCTTGGCCGGCTGCTGGCCTCGTACGCCACGGTGAACCTGGCTGAGATCGACGTGGGCCGGGCGCTCATGGACGTGTTCGACGTGCTGCGCACGCAGAACCTGGCCATGCCGCCGTCGTTCACGCTGCTCGCGCGCGGCATGGTGACCATCGAGGGCGTGCTGGTGGACATCGCGCCCGACGCAAGCGTGATCGGCATCATCGCCGACCACCTGAAGCGCCGCGAACGCACGGCGAATGCGCTGGAAGCGAAGGCGCGCGAGGCGTTTTCCACGGCGCTGACCTCGTTCGATGCGACCTTGCGCTTGCCCACCCAGGCGTCGCACACGCTGGACATGGTGAACCGAGGCCAGGTGAGCGTGGGAGCCGATCTGCATATGCCCACCGACGCCCTCGCCGCGCTCTACTCGGTGAGCGGCACGGTGGCCATGGCGCTCATCTCCGCGGGCCTGTTCGTGGGCTCCAGCCTGCTTGCCCAGACGAACATGCATCCGCAGTTCCTTGGCGTGCCGTTCCTCGCTGTGTTCGGGTATCTGGGCGCGTTCGTGCTGGCCGCTTACGTGGTCTGGCGCAACCTCCTCATCCGTCACCGCCAAAAGAACGCGGAGAGGTTGTAGGGCATCCGACGTGCCGTTCACTCGTTGGCGATGCGTTCCAAGGCGTCGAGGTCCATCCGGTAATAGGTTCTCCGACCGACGTTGCGAACGATGAGCACGCCGCGCTCTTTGAACGGAGCGAGCCTCTTGTACACCGTTTGGCGCGATGCGTCGAGGTCGCTGGTGAGTTCTTTCATAGTGATGCCCTCGAATGCGAACAGTGCGGCTGTCACCAGTATGAAGCCGACTTTCCTGATGGTTTCGTCCGGTGCGAAAACGCGCTCTACCAGCTCTTCTCCCTGCTGCAACATAGCTCGCAGCTCGCTGAGCGAGTCGCGCATGCTTTCCATGGCAGATACGATGATGTCCGAGAAAGCCATGACGAACGGGGTGAGATCGCCTTTGTTCAAGGGGTGCTCGCACACGGTGTAGCCTTTGTAATACTGCTGGATGTGCTGCTTGATGGTGCGGGAGAGCTTGAACCCCACGAGCGGCTCGAATTTCGTCGACAGGACGTAGCTGCTGATAAACCTGTTCGTTCTGCCGTTTCCGTCGTAGAAGGGGTGGATGTACCCGAACAGGAAATGGAAAAGCGATATGCGCGCGAGAGGCTCGATGTCCGTGTTGTTCAGAAGGTCGAGCGCCGTTTGGAGAGAGCGGACGATCTTTGATTCCGGCTCCACTCCTTGGTGGATGGAGATTCCGCTCGCATCGCACACTGATACGGGCCCTTCCCTGAAAAGGGTTCCGTCAGGGGCATTGTTTGGGTTGCCGCGGATGACTTCGTCCAAAACCAGGTCGTCGTATATGCTTCGCACGTCCTCGCACGTGAGGATGGGGATGGCTTCTCTCCGGCTCAGCATTCGGTATTTCTGAACGAGCCCGTGGAACCGCCCGTGTTTGTCGTTTTTCTCCAGACGTTCGAGCGCGTCCCCGATCTCGCGGCGCGTGGATTGCACGCCTTCGATTTCGTTGGTGATGACGATCTCATCGATGAGGTTCGATTCTTGGTAGCTTTCGATGGCTTTGCCGGGCAGGGAGAGGCAGAGTTGGTAGAGTTCTTTGTCGAGCCTTGCGGCGGCGAGCTCAGCTTGATAGATCTCGGGCGTCATGACGAAGAACGCAGGGCTTCCGGACACGTCGAAGCCGATCTTGCGCGTTTGAGGGGAGTTGAATCTGGCTGCGTACTCGCTGTCGTATGCTTGCGGGTTGCTGTGAAATATCTTTCTCAGATCGCGGTACGTCATAGGTCGTCCTTTTAACTCTTGTGCGGAGAAGTGCTTTTATTGAGTTAAAAGTATACTTCATTTTTAACTCAATATGCCATTCCGAGGGCGAATGGGTAAAAAAGAAGCCAGGATAGAGGATGTGCGCTGTGGCCGGCCTTTGGGTTGGCTGCGCGGTGATTGTTGGATGTCTGCTCTCGACGATACGAGGGGGCATGTGGACGGACCGATGATGCCGTTGTCGATGCGCTTTCGGAGATCACCCGGCGAATCGGCCTTTTCGCGAGCGAGGTGATCCGCGGCGCTCTTTCGGTGGCGAAGAGTGTGCGAACGAATGTTTCACGTGAAACATTCGCGCTCTATCAGGTAATACGGGCGTGCGCAGCCCGCTTTTGCGCGGCGTTGCGACGGACGGCTTGTCGGGCGGTGCGACACGCGAAAGACGGGCCGACGGTGGGGGCGTTGGTCATCTTGCGCTCGACGTTTCCGGCGAAGGGGTTGGCGAAGCTGGGCATAGGGACCCCCTCTTTCCTTAGCGGTCTGCGATCTTTCCGATATTCTCACCGCATGCCCTTTGCCCCGTTTCCCGCGCGAAGGGTTTTATTGATAGTCATTCTCAATAAATATATGTTTGCTAGAAAGTTTTCGGTAGGCGATCACGCCGATGCCCGCCAGCGCCACGGTGAGCGCAGCCACCGCTGCCGCGCCCAGATAGTTGCCGTCGCCGAACGCGCCCGCTGCCAGCGTGGAGGACACGATGGAGGGGATGCGGCCTACGGTGGTGAGGGCCACGATGCGCACAACGGGGCTTTTTCCGAGGCCCGCCACGTACGTGAGCAGGTCTTTCGGTGTGCCGGGGATGAGGAAGCAGAGGAACAGCAGCAGCTCGAAGCGCCGCGCGTCGCGCAGCCAGCGCATCGAGGCGATCTTCTCCGGCGGGAAGAACAGCGCCACGATCCTCAAGCCGAACGTGCGCACGAGCGCCATGACCGCTGCCGTTCCGAGCGCGCTGGCCACAAGGCACCACAGCGTGCCTTCAAGGGCGCCGAACGCGTAGCCAGCGGCCAGCTCGAGCGGCTCGCCGGGCAAGAACGCGATCACGATCTGGGCCATGTTCGCCATGACGAACGCGATGCGGCTAAGCGCTCCGGCCTCGTCCACCCAAGCGCGGAAGCGCGGCGCATCGGCCACGAACGCGAGCAGTTCCGGGCCGTACGAAGCCCAGAGTGCGACGATGCCCGCGCACAAAGCGGCGAATCCGGCGATCACCACGGCTCTTTTTCGTCTGAGGATACGACGTTTCTCCTGATAGGAAGCTGGTGTTTCACGTGAAACACCAGCGCTGGCTTCCGAGGGGCGCTTGCGTGTCCCGTCCTGCGTCCGTGCGCCGTCTCCTGATCGGTTCGCGTCTCGTGCGTGTGGCATCGAGCTTGCTGCTCGCGGCGCGTCCGCTTCCTGCTCTGCGCTCGCCGCGCCTGTCGTGTGTGCCGCGGCGCGATCCGGGGCGGCGGCGTGGTCTTGCGCCGTCTTCCGATGGCGCGACGCTGGCATCGAGCATTGTTCAACCTGTTCAAAGGCGAATGTTTCACGTGAAACATCCACGGCGCTCTCTGCTGTGTGGGTTGGGCGCGCCGACTGGGGCGAGGCGTTGCCAGTTCCGAGGTACCGTGCCGACTGGAACGGAGCATTGCTAGCAAGGCGCTCTGCCGACTGAAATGGAGCGTTGCTAGCAAGGCATTCCGCTGGCTGGGGCGAGGCGTCGCCGGCAAGGCGCTCTTCCGACAGGGCGCGGCCCTTCGCCAGCGGACTCTTCTCCGGTTCGTTCTTCGTCGGAATGGCTTTGCGCTCCGACGTCCCGAAAGGGCTTGGGGTGCTATCTCGCCCCGGTGACCCGCCGTCTCCGGGCGCGACATTCTGCCCGCGCGCCGCGCTGCAGGCAGAGGGGGCTTCGCTCTGCGGCGCGGAGCGGCGATCATGATCGCCGGCGAGGGCGGCGGCTTCGGCGGGGACGGTGTTCATGGCGGGTGCTCCGTTTCTCGATTCGTCGTGTGTGCGATTCGATGGTACGGGGCAGATGTCTACGCGCGATCAACTCCCGGCGCATTCGTCGGGCGCATCCATCGCGAATCGGGCGACAACGCGCGCGCCGCCTTCGGGACGGTTCGCAAGCGAAAGCGAACCGCCGTGGCGCTCGCACAGAAGCGAGGCGATGTTGAGCCCCAGGCCGAAATGGCTCTCCGAAGGCGTCTCGCTGAAGAACGGCGCGCAGCCATGCTCAAGCGCGTTGGCCGAGAAGCCGGGGCCGTCGTCGTCCATCGTCAGGACGAGCGCCCCGTCGCGCACGTCGAGCCGCGCGTCCGCGCGTGTGCGGGCGAAGCGAAGCGCGTTGCCGATAAGGTTCTCCGCAACCTCGTCCACGATGGCGCGGTCGACGCGCAGCGGCGGGCGAGCGACGTCGCACGCGGGGCTGACGGACAGCGCGAACCGCTTGCCCGCAACGGCTGCCAGCGAGCGTCCGATGTCGTCGATCCCTGTTGCCACCGCGTCGAACGTCTGCCGCTCGGGCACGGCAGCGCGGTCCTCCAGCTTCTGCAGCCCGCTCATGGCTTCGACGTAGCGCTCAAGGCGTTCCACCTGTCGTGCGAGCGCCGCCGCCGACGCCTCCAGCTGTTCGGGCGCGGCGTCGCCGGCTTGCAGGCGCGCGCCCAAAAGCTCCACTTTCCCCTTCAGCACGGTGAGCGGCGTGCGCAGGTCGTGCGCGAACGCGGCGTTGAGGCGGCGGCGCTCCTCAGCCGTGCGCCACAGCGCGCGCTGCGACGCGGCCAGCGACGCGCGCATCGTCTCGAACGAGGAGGCCAGGTGCCCTAACTCGTCGTCGCGGTCGTGTTCCACGTGGAAATCGAGGTCGCGGTCGGCGATCTTCGACGCCGCCTCGTCGAGCGTGGAAAGTCCCGGCTCAAGCCGCGTGCGGAAGAACCGCCGGGCCGCCGCGAAGATGCACACCCCGAACCACAAGGGAAACATGGCGAACGAGAGCAGACCGAACAGCGCGGAGAGCGCCGCCGCGCTCGGGCTGGGAGACGAAGAGAGGTAGTAGCCGACCGGCGAGACGGGCATGCGGTCGCCCGGCGCGTCTGAGCCGGCGGCCGCGGGCGACCCGTCGGATGCGTCCTGCGCAGTTGCTGCCCCCGACCCGGCGGCTGCGTCCGATTCGTCGCGCGCAGCCCGCTCGGTTGCCGCTCCCGATTCGTCGCGCGCGTCCGACCCATCGCGCGCGTCCGACCCGCTCGCAGTTCCTTCCTCGTTGAGCGCGTCGTCGGCCGCGAACGCGGCCAAGGGGCTTTCGGGATGCTCGGCTATCCATGCGGCGAACAGGGCGCGCGCATGGGCGTCGTAGGCGGCAAGGTCGTCGATGGGCAGCGTGCCGTCCTCGTTCAGATACGCCTCCAGCTCATCGTGCCCTTCGAGGTACACTTCAAATGCGCCGGTTTCCGAGGCGTCCGCGTTGCCCGCCCCGTCTTCTGCGTCGTTCGCGCTGTCTTCGTCCCCCGCGCCGTCGTTCTCGTCTGCGGTCTTGTTGCCGGCCGTGCCGTCGCTGGCATTTTCGTCGCCGGTCGTGTCGATAAGCTGGTACTCGTAGGGATAGGAGCTTGCGTCGAAGATGCGGGCGCTTGCCCCCAAGAGGCGTGGGTCAAGCGGTTCGCGTCCATCGTAAGAAACCTGGACGAACAGCTCTGCGCCCCGGCCGTCGAGGCTTATGCTGCGCGCTGGATGCAGCATCCCGTCGTCGGCGTCGTACACGAACAGCCCCGAAGCTTCCCTCTCGTCTTGGGTCACGCGGCTTTGCAGACCGCCGAACAGCGAGGCCGTCGCGGAGGACAGCGCAAGCGCCGCCACCAGAAACCCCAGCATGTACACCATGAACGACGTTTTGAGCGACGCGTTGCGCCAGCGCTCTCTCAGACGGGCGAAGCGCCGCTGCGATCCTGCCCGCGCGCTCGCGCCCGCCTCCTCCTGCGGACGGCCGCCCTTTCGCGTCTCGTTCGTCAGGCGCGCCACTTGTATCCCATGCCCCAGATCGTCTCGATGGGATCGTGCGCAAGGCCCGCGGCGGCCAGTTTCTTGCGGATGCGCCGGATGTGCTCGGTCACCACCTGCGGGTCGCTCTCGTTCTCCCATCCTCCCACGCGCTCGTGGATGCGTTCGCGCTCGAACACCTGGCCCGCATGCTTCGCGAGGAACGCCGCGATGTCGAACTCGCGGCGCGTCAGTTCCACGGGGGTTCCCGCCACCTGCACGGTGCGCGCCCGATAGTCGATGACGAGGTCGCCGTCGAAGCGCACCTCGGCCTTCGCTTGGTGGCGGCTCTCGCGCGCGAGGTGCGCCCGCACGCGCGCGCCCAGCACGGCGAGCGAGAACGGTTTGAGCACGTAGTCGTCCGCACCGGCCTCGAAGCCCTCGAGCGCGTCGACGTCCTCCACGCGCGCGGTGAGGAACACGATGGGGCAAGAGAGGTGCTCGCGCAGTCGCCGGCACACGGCGTAGCCGTCCATGAAGGGCATGCCCACGTCCAGCACGATGAGGTCGGGGCTGTGCTCGGCGCGCTTGAGGGCCGTTTCGCCATCGAGCGCGGTGAGCACGCGAAAGCCCTGGCTGGAGAAGTACTCTTCTAGCAACGAGACGATATCGGGCTCGTCGTCCACGACGAGGATGGTGCCCTGCGAAGGGCGCGCGTTTTGCTCCATTGCCTTCCCTTGCTGTTCTGCCGCGCAGGATATTCCTGCGATGCGGGTCGTGTGGTGCGGCTTGCACGGTGCGAGCGGGAAGTCTACCACGAGAATGTCAAGAAACGATCAACGACCTACGCAGCAAAGGCGCGGTTTGGGGGCGGGTTGGCGGGGATGCGGCAGCATGGCAGTGGGTGGGCAGTGTGACAAAAGGACGGGGATAATGTCACATGCGGGGAGGCTCGCCTCGGGGCTGGGGCGGGCGCGACGGCGGGTTG
>OLRI01002937.1_pt1 | contig 10892 bp, 9 predicted proteins | sample 1672871 | NCBI WGS metagenome assembly OLRI01 (sample SAMEA3136732, study PRJEB25190) | human gut metagenome
GGGGTAGCGGTAGAACCAGCAGCGGACGTCCTGGCAGATGTTGCCGCCGATGGTGGCCTTGTTGCGCACCAGCGGGGACGCCACGGAGTGGGCCGCCTCTCGCAGCACGGCGGGGAGCTTGGCGGAGGCCTCCACGTCCTTGAGCTTGGTGAGGGCGCCGATCTTCACGCTGTCCTCGCCCTCTATGTACTCAGCGCCTTCTATGCTCTTGAGGTTGACTATCTTGTCCGGATATACCGGCTGAATGCGGGTGCGCAGCTCCGTCATGAGGTCGGTGCCGCCGGCCATTGCGAGGTTATCCACCTTGCGGCCGTCCGCCAGCTCCCTCGAGGCCTCCTCGAAGGTCTTGGCATTCACATGCTTGAATTCCTGCATCTTCGCTCCTCCTTTAACCTTCTTTGAGGGCCTGCAGCACGTTCACCGGTGTCGCAGGGTACTTCATGTACGGCTTGCCGATGGCGTTGCCTATGGCCATAGCGATGGCGGCCGCGCCCGCGGAGCCCGAGATCTCACCGACGCCGATAGCCTTGAAGCGGGAGATGTTCGGCTGGCTCTCCTTGATGACCAGGTCGATGGGCGGGAATTCGTTGAAGGGACGCCACTTGTAGTCGATGAGGTTGTTGGTCATGATGCGGCCGGTGTAGTAGTCGTAGATGGTCTCCTCGAAGGTGCCGGTGTCCACCATGGCGGAGCCTATGGACGCCTGCAGCTGCATCTCGCAGGCCTTCGGGTCGATTATCTGGCCGACGTCGGTGCCGATGAGCTCGCGGAGCAGCTTGGCCTCGCCGGTCTCGACGTCGACTTCCATCTCGACGAAGTTGATGCACATATTGGGCTGCGCGTAGTTGGCCTTCCAGCGGCCGAAGCCGGTGATGGAGGTGGAGTACGGGATGATGGCGGCCCAGGGGAGCTTGTTCTCGGGCTTGTTGCTGACCCAGACGAAGCCGTCGCAGGTCTCGATCTCGGTGGGAGAGCAGCGGAACACGGCGGCGGCCATGGCCTGCAGCTGACGCAGGGCGTCCTCGGCGGCGCGGGTGGCGGCGGTGCCGGAGGTAAGGGTGCCGCGGCTGCCGCAGAGGCCGAACTCGACCGGGTTGTCGACGGTGCCGGTGTTCGTGACGGTGACGGACTCAAAGGGCACGTTCAGCACCTCGGCGACCATCTTGGCGCAGGCCGCCCTCTGGCCCTGGCCGGACTCGACGAGGGACTGGTTGAGGATGACGGAGCCGTTGGTGTGCAGGCGGACGATGGCCTCGGAGTTGTCCTCGCCGACGTCGCCGTTGCCGTGGATGGAGACGCCGACGCCGATACGCTTGGAGCCGTTGACGGCGGTGGGCTTGTACCAGCCCTTGAACTTCTCCTTCCAGCCGAACTTCTCGGCGGCCTCGAGGATGGCCTGGCGGTAATCCACCTCGTGGCAGGTCCACCAGTTGCATTCACGCCACATATAGCGGTCGCCCGCGTGGACGAAGTTGTCGTGGAAGAACTGCACGGGGTCTATGTTCATGTCGGCCAGCATGTGGTCGATGACGGGCATCATGGCGCTCTTGAGCTCCTGGCCGCCGAAGCCGCGGACGGTGCCGCAGGAGATGGTGTTGGTCGCGTACATGCAGGTGTCGATGTCCCAGTTCTGGCACTTGGCGAGCGCGACCTGCATCTCGCCGAGGCCGACGGCGGTGATGCAGTAGCCGGCGTCGTCGGTGTAGCCGGGCATGACGTACCAGTGGCCCTTGACGGAGGTCATTATGCCGTCCTTGATGGAGAAGCGCGCGGTGAAGCGGGAGCCTAGGCGCATCTCGTGGATGGTGAGCTGGTCCTCCTTGTTCATGCGGAAGCGGACGGGGTGGCCGGTCAGGCGGGAGAGCAGCGCCGTGTAGAGGCACATCAGCGTCATCTCCTGCTTGTTGCCGTAGGAGCCGCCGACGTTGAACACGCGGCTCTCGATGACGGAGTCGGCGGGCATACGGCCGACATCGGGCGGCATCTTGGGCACGCGGTCGGACTGAGCGGTGGCCCACATGAGATACTTGTTGTTGATGTCGTCGTAGTACATTATCATCTCGGGCGGCTCGGGGGCGAGCGGCGCGGGGTTGGTCTCGAAGTAGCCGGTGCCCTCGTAGACGTAGTCGGCCTCCTCGCAGGCCTTGTCGCAGTCGCCGCGCTCGACGGCGAAGAGCATCTTCTCGTCGCCGAAGCCGAGGTCCTTCTCGTAGCGGTTGTTCTCAAAGAAGCCGGGATAGAGCTGGGCGGCGCCGTCGGCCTTGGCCTGCTCGATGTCGAACACGGCGGGCAGGACCTCGTAGTCGACCTTGATGAGGCGGATGGCCTCCTCGCAGAGCTCCTCGGACTCGGCGGCGACGAGGGCGACGCAGTCGCCGACGTAGCGCAGGTGCTGGTCGCAGACCTTCTTCACCGGGGGCAGGCCCTGCAGGAACTCCTTGGAGAACTCGGGCTGGTTCTTGTAGGTGACGACGGCGTAGACGCCGGGCAGGGCCTCGGCCTTCGACGTGTCGATGTCCTTTATCATGGCATGCGCATAGGGGCTGGGCATCAGCTTGGCGTGCAGCATGTCCTTCATCTTGAAGTCGTCGAGATATATGCACTTGCCGGTGACTATCTCGCGGGCATCCTTCCTGGGGCGGTACTTACCGATATGACGGTATTCGGGCTTTTTCGGAGTGCTCATTCCTCTACCCCCTTCTTAGACAGTTTTTCGAGAGCGTCCAGCACATGGTAGTGGCTGATGCAGCGGCAGTAGTTGCCGGAGAGCGCCTCCGCGATCTCCTCGCGGGTGGGGTGCGGGTTGTGGTTGAAGAGCGCGCGGGAGGTCATGATGATGCCCGGCGTGCAGTAACCGCACTGGAAGGCGTACTCGTCGATAAAGGCCTGCTGGATGGGGTCCAGCTCGTTCGTCACGGGATCCTGAAGTCCCTCGATGGTGGTTATCTCCGCCCCGTCGCACTCGACCGTCAGCGTGATGCAGGAGGCCACGGCGTCGCCGTTCATGATGACCGTGCAGCAGCCGCAGGCGCCCTCGGAGCAGGACTCCTTCGTCCCGGTGAGGTCGAGCCTGTTGCGGAGAGTCTGACAGAGCGTCTCGCTCGTCGGAATCTGACCGAATTCATGACCAATGGCAAAGACATATTTCCTGCCGTTTATGGTCATAGAAACAGTGTTGTTGTCTCCCATGCTTTTTTGTCCTTTCTCAAAAATGTGTGCAGCTTTCCTGCCTTTGAGTCGTTAAAATAGTAACATACCGCTTTATTGCCAACAAGGCTGTGGATGTAGCCCATGCTACACCGGCGCAGAAAAATTTTTCCGCCGTTCTTGACATTTGTGGGCGCTGCGGTTAAATAGTAGTGGACAAAAAGACGCCCTGCGGAGGTCGGACCAGGCTTGAAAAATTGTGAATCTTTGGCAAACGCTATACGTGAAAGGCTCGCCGACGAGGGCTCGCGCGTCCTCTTTGCGGGGCGGCTCTCGGGCTCGGAGCTGGAGCTGGGCCGGGCGGTGGGCGAGTATTTCCGCACCGCGCCCGCCGCGGCGAGGGCGGACTCGCCGGAGCTCTTTTCGCTGGTGGAAAAGGCCGAAAGAGCGGGTATTTCGGGGGAAGTCCGCGACTTTTACCGGGGCCTCGGCGGCGTGCCGGAGCCCTTCACGGACATCTGGGCCTGCGGCTTTGCGCGGGACATCCTCCGCCTCGGGCCGGACGAGCTCTTTGTCGACGGCGGGGCCGAGGACCTCTTCTCCTCCCACCGCTTCGCGCGGCTGACACGTGGTAAATACAGGGGCATAATCGCCTTTGAGCCCTCCCCCGCCAACTACCGCGTCTGCCTGACGAACAGCGCGCTCTTCGATTCACGGCTCAGCCTGCGCCGCGAGGCGCTCAGCTCGCGCTGCGGCGGGCTGCGGTTCACCGAGCGCGGCCCGGATTCGAGGTCAGACCAGGGCGGCGAGCTCACCGTGGAGGCCGTGACGCTGGACGCCGCGCTCGCCGGCGCGGAGCCGAGCCTCATAAAGCTGCACCTCGAGGGCGGGGAGCTGGACGCCGTGGAGGGCGCGGCGGAGACGATACGCCGCTGCGCGCCGCGCCTCGCCGTCTGCCTGCACCGGGACGGGGACGCGCTGCGCATCCCGGCGCGGCTGCTGGAGCTCCGGCCGGACTACCGCTTCTGGCTGCGGCACTACTCGAGCAGCGCGACGGAGACGGTGCTCTACGCCGTCGCCGGGGCATAAAAAAACGACCCCGGGCGGGGTCGTTTGCAGGCGTATCCGGTTTACACGCGGCCTACGAGCTTGATGAGGGCGAGCTCCGGGTTGAACTTGACGCGCGCGAGCTCCTCCTCGCTCATGCTGGGCGAGTAGATGGTCATCCACTCCTTCCATGCGCGCTCGGTGCACTTGAGCTGCTCGCAGAGCCGGACGTCTATGCCCTCGCTCTCGAACCAGTGCTTCCACTCGTCGGCGTACCAGAACACGGGGTTCTGGTTGCCGTCGTCGCCCCGGGCGCAGTCCTCGTCGCGGCCCAGGAGGACGAAGCCGACCTCAGCCCCCTCGCGCAGCAGCGGGCGGAGCTTCTCCTCGAAGAAGCCGGCCTCCATGCCGAAGTTGTGGTAGGCGTTGACGCAGACCAGCGCGTCGAAGGCGCCGTGAGGCAGCGGCAGCGCCGCGGCGTCGGCCTGAATTGGGAACACCTCGTTCTCCAGCCCCTGGTCGCGGAGCATGTTGCAGGTCTCGGAGGCGTATTCGTTCTTGTCCACGGCGTAGACGCGCACGCCGTATTCCCTCGCCAGGAACACCGAGGAGAGCGCCCGGCCGCAGCCGAGGTCGAGCACCAGCATCCCGGGCTCCAGGTGCATGCTGTCGGTCAGCTCCTCCGTGAGGTAGAGCGCGTTGGGCCCGGCCATGCACTTGCGGGCGAGGCGTTTGTCGTATTTCTGCGAGCGTTCCAGCATAAGCCACACTCCCGGTCAAATAGAGTGTTTATATTTTATCAATTTTTCCCGCCGAGTTCAACTCCCGGAGTGTAGTCTGGGCAACAATGGAGGTAAAAGCATATGGATAGGATAGAGCTCAAGGTGGACCCCGCGGTCGAGGCCGCGGAGGCTGTGGACGAGCTGTGCTCCCGCGTCCCGGAGCTCCGGGCACAGTGGGAGGCGGCGCTGGAGGCCGCGTCCGCCGAGGAACTGGAGGCGCTGGAGCTGCCCTGCCTGGCGCTGAGCGCCAGGCCCTCGAAGAACTTTCAGGTCATCGGCATGCTCTACAAGGTGGTCTGCGCCTTCCTCAGGGAGCACGAGTACCCGCGCCGGGTCGTCATCGGCTGCCTGAGCGAGGCCGACGCGACGATGTACCGCCAGATATACAACTTCTACATCCCAAACACCAAGGCCGAGCGCATGAACAACGGAGACTGGGGCTGAAGCGCCCTCAATCTCCGCCGGAGTATTCAAAGCCCGCGCACTCGTCCGTGTGCTCGACGACGGTCTCCCCGCCGCGCATGAGGCGCAGGCGCAGCCGCGTGCCGACGCTCTCGTGCACGGTGCGGCCCATGCTGCCGCGCACGGGCGCGCGCAATGGCCGGGCGCTGGAGCCGAGCAGCCGCGCGGTCAGCAGCCAGCGGCCCTGGCTCACCACCGCCCCGCCGCCGGACCAGTGCTCCACCCTCGCGCCGCGGTAGGTGGCGAGGCGGTACTCGTGCCCCCCGTGCACCAGGGCGCAGATGCAGCCCGTGAAGCCGCCGAGCGGCAGGGGTATCGTCGCGGCGGAGAGCATGAAGCCGCTGCGGCCGCCCCAGGCGCACTGCGCCCAGAGATAGGCGCGCGGGAAGGAGCGGCCCCGGTCGGTCTCGATGTAGCCCGTGCCGCCGGTGAAGTCCAGCGTCCGGCCGTTTATGCTCAGCGCGCCCTCGAGCGCGTGGGTCATGCTGATGACCCCGTGGCTGCACTCCATCCCCGGCAGGAAGCGGAAGGGCCCCATGATGTCCGACACCAGGCGCGTGAAGGCCCCGAAGCCCACCGCGCCGCGCAGCCGGAGCCCCGGGGCATCCGCGCTCACGCGCAGGCCCTTATCCGTGAAGATGTTCGCCCCCGCGCGGATGCGCAGCCGCTCCGCCGAGGCGCCGAACTCCGCCTCAGGGTACTCCAGCCACCAGGAGCCCTCCCGCGTGATGACCTGCAGCGAGGCGCTGCGCCGGAGTGCCGCGTCCTGGTGCAGCGCGGGGATGAGGGCCAGCGCCTCCCCGCCGCGGGTCTGCAGCTTGAAGTACCAGCCCTCGAAATACGCGCCCCGGCCGGGGGCGTGGAAGAACCGCTCCATGCCTCAGAGGAACTCCCGGATGTCGATGGCGAGCTGCTCTTCGAGGTTGATGAGCCGCTTTGCGATGTCCTTGGAGACCTCGTCCGCGGCGGTGTACTCGTTGAGGTAGCGGTTGAGGGACTTCACGCCCATGTTGCAGCCGTCGGTCATGAGGTCGGCCACGGTCTTGTCCGAGTCGTCCAGGCCCATCTTGACGCCGACCTTCATCCAGGACATGCCCTTGGCGACCGGGTTCGGCTCCTTGCCCTCGTCGTGGTACTCTCCCAGCAGGCCGTTTATCTCGCCCTTGAGCTTCTCGTGCTCGGCCTTGCAGGTGATGAGGCGCTGCCTGAGCTTTTCGCTGTGCACGCGGTCGAGCACGTCGTCTATGGAGGCGACGCCCATCTTGACGCCCGCGTCGCACTCGCGCAGCAGCTTTATGGTGTCCTGTTCGATCATAAAAAGTTCAGCTCCCTTGATAAGATGAACTTAGTCTGAGCCCCCGGGCGGGATTTATGCGGAAAAACCTTACACAAGGCGCAAAAAGGCCCTGAAACCTCGGTTTCAGGGCCTTTGCGTTTAGTTTCAAAGCTGCAGGGCGTCCCAGTCGGGCTCAGGGAGCCTGCGCGTCCACTGCTCGGCGCCGTTCGACATCCGGTAGGCGTGGCTGTTCGTGGCCTCCTGCATGTGGGCGTAGTACCAGGCGTCCGCCGGGTTGTCTGGCCAGGTGTTCATCTCGCTCTCCGGCAGCAGGCCGGTGCCGGCCGGCGCGCGGCCCAGGGTGCGGTTTATGATGGCGCTGGCCTCGGCGCGGGTGATGCCCGCCTCGGGCCTGAATATGCCGCCCTCGTAGCCGTTCACGAGGCCCAGCTCCGCCGCCGCGGCCACATAGCGGGCGTACCAGGCGCCCTCCGCCACGTCCTTGAAGCCGTTTTCGGCCTTGATGCCCTCGTACTCGAAGAAGCTCACCGCCAGCTTGGCGAACTCGGCGCGCGTGATGCCCGCGCCGGGGCGGAAGCTGCCGTCGGCGTAGCCGCTGAGTATGCCCATGCGGCTGAGCGTGGAGACGGCGTTATTGTACCAGCTGCCGGACGCGACGTCGGTGTAGCCGCTGCTCTCGCTCCGGTACTTGCCGCGCGCCTCGTCGGTCAGCAGGCGGAAGAAGATGGTCGCCGCCTCCGCGCGCGTGATGCCGTTCCCGGGCCGGATGGTGCCGTCCTCATAGCCTATCATGTAGGCAAAGTGGTCCTTCGTGTTCAGCGCCGCGGGCGGGGTGACCGGCGTGGTGACCGGCGGCGTGGCGGGCGGCGTGACGCTGCTCTGCCCTTCCTCCCAGACCAGCACGAAGGGCGAGAACCCGCCGGGCGTGACCTCAAAGCTCAGGCCGTTTTCCGTTTTCCGGACCGGCACGTTATCCACCTTGGGCCAGTTGGCGATGACGTCGTCGGTGAGGAGCTGCACGCTCCGGTGCAGCCCGGCGAAGTGCAGCAGCGTGAAGGAGGTGTGCTCGTCCGTGCCCTCGGGATAGCCCCAGTGCACCGTCACCGGGCCGCTGGCCGTGACCCAGGCGTTGCCGTCGTCGGCGTCCACGAGGTCGAGATACCGCGCCTCGTATCTCACGGCGCCGCCCATGATGCGCTCCACCCGGGCCCTGAGCGCCTCGAGGGAGCCGCTGCTGTCATAGAGCCCGTCGAAGAGGAGGCCCACGCCGGTGCCGCTCGCGGGGACGGCGGTGTCGTTTAGCATATAGCTCGTGCCCGCCGGGGCCGTGACGGCGGCCTCGCCCGCGGGGAGGGGCTCGCTCAGCGCGGCGCTTACGCCGTAGACCGGGTTGCCGCTCATGTTCTCCACGACGTACCGGACCTCCAGGCTGCCGCTCTTTGTCCGCACGGTGTAGATGCCGCCGCCCAGCTCCGCCGTGACGGCGCCCGCGCCGCCGCGGTAGATGTCCAGCCTGAACTGCATGCTCAGTCCGCCGAGCCCGCCGGGGTCAAAGCTGTCGCTGATGTGCACCTGGCCGAGGTCGTCCGTGACCTGCACGCGCACCGGGTCCTGGTCCGGCGCGGGGCGGATGTAATAGAGCGGACTGCCCTCGGCGTCGCCGCCCGCGAGCTCCAGCGTCCAGCTGCGGCCGCCCTCGCCCCTGAGCGTCAGGCCGTCGGCGCTGCCGCCGCCGGGGAGCTTGACATGGAAGAGCGGCTCGGGCAGGGAGCTGCTCTTCACGGGCTCGTTCCCGCCGCCGACCACGGCCTCATAGCCCTTGTCGCCGCCCATGTAGATGGTGATGTCCGCGGGAGTAAGCTCTATCTCGCCGTCGAGGCGCTTGACGCTCACGGAGGCGGTCGAGCTCAGGCAGAAGACGCTCGCCGTGTTCTCGAGCGTGCCGCTCCAGCCCTCCGCGGGCCGCGCGAACTCGCGGTAGCAGTAGAGCACCGCGCGCCCGTCCGGGCCTATCGTGCCCGTGCCGTCGCCGCCGATGAACACGGCGCCCGGGTCGTCCACGGTGAACACCGCGCCCGGCGTGCCGGTTACGGCGAGCTCATAGAGCAGCACGGCGCCGGTCTGCTCCGCCCCGAGCAGCACCTCCGCGCTGCCGCCGGTGGTGGTGACCTCGTCGGGGCGCACGCCCTCCGGGAGCGTCACGCCCTCGGGCAGGACGGAGAGTACGGTCTTTTCAAGGCTGCTCACCGTGTGGACCTTCACCGCGGCCCCGGCGCTCTCGGTCCGGCTGCCGACCGTGACTGTTGCGCTGTTCGTGAGCTCCAGACCGGAGCGGTCCCCGGGGAGGCCGGTATAGGTCCGCGTGAAATAGAGCTCCGCCGAGGCGGGCGCGGCCTGCGTGCCCGCGTTCGCCCAGGTCACGCTGACGGAGCCGTCGGGATTCTCACTGACGCTGAAGCCCTCGCCGGAATACCCGGCATAGGCCGCGCCGGGGTCGGTGACGAGCGCGCTGTCGCCGTTCACGGCGGTGACGATGACGCGGTAGAGCAGCGTGACCTCATCCGCCTGCGGGCAGACCGTCACGGAGAGGCGGTCGGCGTCGGCCGGGGTGTACTCGGGCGCGGCGCCGCCCTTCCAGACGGCGTCCAGCTCGGATGCGGTCTTTATTACGGCCTGCTTTTCAATGGAGGTGCAGGCCTCGGCCGTGGGCACGCTCACGCCGTCGCTCGCGGAGAACTCGCCGAGCGTGACCGTGGCGGTGTTGTCCACGCTGCCGCCGATGTCGTCGGCGGTGACGGTGTAGCGGTAGGTCAGCACGGCCTCACCGCCGGGGGCGAGCGCGTCGATGACGAAGCCCTGCGCGCCCATGTGTCCGCTCGCGCCGCTTATCGTGACGTCGGCCGGAAGCCTGGCGTCGCTGACGACGGCGCCCGCCGCCGGGCCGCCGCTGTTTCTGACGGTGACGGTGTACTCGAGCACGTCGTTGACGCTGACCTTCTCCTCCGCGCCGAGCGGCCGGGGCCCGTCGGCGTCCACCAGATACACGGCCTTGTCTATGCTGAGCACCGGCGCCCCGGCGCTCCAGACGGCGTAGAGCGTGGTGTCGGAATATATGCTGAAGCTCTGCGCCGCGGAACACGCCGTAGTTTCCGGCCCACTCTATCTGCTGCGCGCCGTAGGCGGTCTTGAGGTAGCTCTCTATCTCGGCCTGCACCTGCTGTGCCGTGTGCGGCGCCTCCGAGGAGAGCGTGGCGATGAAGCTGCCGCCGTAGCTGTCGTTGAGCTCCACGAGATAGAGCGGGGGCGGCACGATTATGACGCCGTCGAGGTGGTTCGGGTAAGCGCCCAGCAGATCGCCCTTGAGGACGTAGCCCTGAAAGAGCTTGCCGAAGGAGTCGGAGGTGAAATACTCCCGGCTCTCGGCGTCCATGCACTGCACCACGCCGCTCCACCACTCGGCGTTGTTCTCCATGCCCAGGCCGCAGGTGACGGCGGAGATGACCTTGCGGTTCTCCCAGTCCGCGGCGCCCGCGGGGTAGCGCTCCAGCAGCGCGTCGATGTTGACGCTCGCCATGCGGAAGGGCACGTCGTTGCCGCTCGGGCCGTAGAACTCCGGGCCCTTGCCGGGGCTCTCCGGGTGTTCCGGGAGGTTGCTGTCGTAGAGGTAGTAGAACGCGAACTCGCTCATCCCGTAGCCGCCCCCCGCGGCCAGCGCCCCGGCGGGCAAAAGCCCCAGCACGAGGGCTATAAGGCATAATATTCCAACCAGTCTCTTTGGTTTGTCTCCCATGATTACCTCCATATGAGGGGACGATAATCAACACAGTGTCCCCTATTTGATGTATATCCATATCATATCACAGGAGTTAGGAGAACACAACAAAAATAATAATGATTTTTATTTTTATAATTATTCAGACAATATTTCCCTTTAAGCCGCCCGGGCATTGAAAAACCGTGCCCGCGCCCCATTCCCCCGCCGCGCCGCCCGGTATTTTATTCGCTCATGGCCCTGTCTCTGCTCCCGCCGGGGCAAGCGGAGCTCTGCGCCGCCGCCGGGCTCATATAAAAAAACAGCCCCGTTGACCGTGGGTCAACGGGGCTCAGTCTGTCGAAAAAGCCTCGCAGAGTTTCGCGACCGCAGCCGCGAAATAGAA
>OLRI01002939.1_pt1 | contig 10887 bp, 9 predicted proteins | sample 1672871 | NCBI WGS metagenome assembly OLRI01 (sample SAMEA3136732, study PRJEB25190) | human gut metagenome
CTTCTCTGGTGCTTATTTGCATAAGCTTTTGCTTACATTGTTTAATTTACAAGGTACACAACGCTCTCGTTTTGGGCATCTTTCACAGCGCCGTCTCTCGAGCGCTTGATTAATATAACACCTCCCGCCCGACTTGTCAACAACTTTTTTCAAAAAAATCGATATTTTTTCCGGGCACTAAATAGTGTGGTTTCAGCTGGACATACTACCCACATGTTTGATTATTCTACTGAAAACACGCGGCTTTCCATGGCCGCCATACGCGAAGTCTTTTCCGGTTTCGCAGATTTTGAGTGCCGCGGGGTGCTGCCCGGGCTGGACTCCGGGGCGGGATTATACGTCTGCTGGGTGGACGGTCTGGCGGACGGGGAGGCGATAGCGGAGGACATACTTCGCCCGCTCACGGAGCCGGTGCGGGCAGAGGGCCTCACCGAGCGCCGGCTGCTCGAGCTGCTCGAGCGCGGGGGCGTGTACTCGAGCACGGTCCGCCGCCGCACGGAGCTGCCCGACGTGGTGACCGACCTGCTGGCGGGCTTTTGCGCCGTCGTCTCGGACGGCGCCGCGGCGGCGCTCAGCTTCGAGGTGCGCTCCAAGGCGACGCGCTCCATCTCGTCCCCCTCGGTGGAGAAGAGCATCAAGGGCGGCAAGGACGCCTTTGTCGAGACGCTGCGCGTGAACACCTCGCTCGTGCGCCGCAAGCTCCGCACGCCGGAGCTGCACCTCGTCGAGACCACCGTCGGCCGCCGCTCCGGCACGCGGGTGGCGGTCATGCACGTGGAGGGCGTGGCGAAGGACGGGCTCGCGGAGGAGGTGCTCCGGCGGCTCGACGCCATAGACATCGACGGCCTGCTCACGGCGGGCGACCTTGAGGAGTACATCGTGGACTCGCCGCGCTCGCCCTTTCCGCAGCTGCTGCACACGGAGAGGCCGGACGCCTTTGCCATACATCTGCTCGACGGGCGCGTGGGCGTGCTGGTGGACGGGCTGCCGCTGGGCTTTGTGCTGCCTGCGGGGCTCGCGGCCTTCATGCGCGTGCCGGAGGACTCGTCGGACCACTTCCTCGTGGCCTCCATGCTCACGCTGCTGCGCTGGGGAGCGCTCTTTCTCTCGCTCTGCCTGCCGGCGGCCTTTGTGGCCGTCTCGATGTACCACCAGGAGATGCTGCCCGTGAAGCTGCTGCTCTCCATGACGGCGGCGAAGCAGTACGTGCCCTTCGGCGTGGCGGCGGAGGTCATTGCGATGCTGCTCTCATTTGAGCTGCTGCAGGAGGCCGGGCTGCGCCTGCCGGACCCGGTGGGCCAGACGGCGTCCATCATCGGCGCGCTGATCGTGGGCCAGAGCGCTGTGGAGGCGAAGGTCGTGTCGCCCATCGCGGTCATCGTCGTGGCGCTCGCGGGCATCTGCGGCTACGTCATGCCCAGCCGGGACCTCGGCTCCGCCGTGAGGCTTTGCCGGTTGGTGTTCGTGCTCGCGGCGGTGCTGCTGGGGCTCTACGGGCTTATCGGGGCGCTGGCGCTGCTCATACTGCACCTCGCCACGCTCGAGAGCTTCGGCGCGCCCTACACGGCGCCGTTCACGGACCGCGACGCCCCCGGCGCGCTCATCGGGCTCATCAAGCGGCCCAACACAGCGGACAAGTTCCGCTCCCCGCACCTCGCGGGCCGGAACAAGAGGAGGCAGAAATGAGGCGTGCACTTGCGGTAATGCTCTCGCTGCTGGTCTTTCTGCCCGTCTCGGGCTGCACGCTCTCGGTGTACAACAACTACCGCGAGCTGGAGCGCCTGCAGGTCATCGAGACCGTGGGCTTCGACGCGGCGGAGGACGGGGGCGTGACGCTCTCCATCTCCGCGGGGCGCGACGCCTCGGGCCGGGAGCCGGTAAGGGCCTCGGCCTCGGCGCAGTCGGTGACCGAGGCGATGCAGGAGCTGCAGGACCGCTCCCGCAGCGACGAGCTCTTCTTCTCCGGCACGGGCTGCATCCTGCTCGGCGAGGCCGCGGCGGCCGAGACGTCGCGCTGGCTGGAACTCATCGCCCGCTCGGAGTCGCTCCGGCTGGACGCGCCGCTCTTCATCGTCCGCAGCGGCGAGGCCTCCGAGCTCGTCACCGAGGCGGGCGGAGAGGAGAGCGACATCACGCAGATAATGCAGGCGCTCATGCACTACGCGGAGAAAAGCGGCCCCGCGCGCATCTACACCTGCGCCGACGCGGCCCGCGCGCTGATCGAAAACGGCGCCGCGCTGACCGGCGCGGTGCGCGAGGGCGAGGACGCCTCCAAGGAGGGCTCCCTCACGGCGGAGCTGGACGGCTACGCCATCCTCGGCGGCGAGGGGCGGCTCATGGGTTATATCGACGGCGAGGACGCCCTGGGCGTCGGCCTATACTGCGGCGAACCCGGCCGCGCGGCGCTGACGCTCTCTGAGGGCGTGACGGTTGAGCTCGCGGGCGGGAGCGTGGAGCTCGTGCCCACCTGGGGCGAGGACGGCTCCATCACTGCGCTGGAGGCGCGCGTGAGCGTGGACGCCATTGTCCTGGAGGCCCTGCCCGGCCTCGAGCTCGGCTCGGACGAGGCGCGGGAGGCGATAGAGCGCGAGCTCGCCGGGCGCGCGGGCGGCTGGATATACAATATATTAAGTAAGAGCGTCTCGCTGGGCCTGGACTTTCTCGGCTTGGGGCGTCGGCTGGAGCGCGGTGACCCGGAGCGCTGGCACGCGATGTCCTCGCCCTGGAGCTCGATGCTGCCCGAGCTGGAGATAAGCGTCACCGCCGGGGCCGAGCTGCTGAACATCCGCGAGTTTGCCGGGGCGCCGGACTGGAGTGGCACGTATGAACAATAAAAAAGCGCCCGGCGGCCTTACGGCGCGTCAGGCAGGGGCTGTCTGCTTTGTGGGGCTGCTGCCGCCGGCGACGCGGCTGCTGCCGGGGCTCTGCGCCAGGCTCGCGGGTCGGGCGGCCTGGCTCTGCCCCATCGCGGCGCTGCCCGTGCTGCTCATCGTCGCCTGGCTGATGAAAAAGCTCACGGCCAACGCCGTCGAGGGCGAGAACCTCGCCGGGCTCATCCGGCGCGGGCTGGGCCGCTGGGCGGGCGGGGCCGTGCTCATCGTCTACGGGCTCTGGCTCGTGGCCTACGCGGGCTTTTCCCTGCGCAGCTCGGCCTCGCGCTTCATATACACCATCTATCCCGGCGCGCCGCCCTGGCCCTTTGTGATAGCCGGGCTGGTGATGGGCCTCTTTGCCGTGCTCGCGCCGGTGAAGGCGCTGGCCCGGGCCTCGGAGCTCTTCCGCTGGCTGCTGGTACTCGCGCTGGTGCCCATACTGGTGCTGGGCTTTCTGGAGGCGGACGTGGAGACCCTGACGCCCGTGTATTTCTCGGACGCGGTACCCGTGCTGGAGGGCGCGCTCAGCGCGCTGGGCACCGGGGCCTTTCTGCTTGTGAACATCGGCTTTCTGGAGCGCGGGCCGGGCGAGCTCCGGCGCGGGCGCTTCTGTCTGGGCGCGGCGCTGCTGATGGCGCTGCTCGTGGCCGTGACGGTCGGGCGCTTCGGCCACGAGCTGACGGGGCGGCTCACCTACCCCTTCTTCGCCCTCGTGCGGAACACCAGCGTGTTCGGCGTCACGGAGCGCATCGAGGCGCTGGTCACGGCGCTCTGGGTGCTCTCGGACTTCGTGCTCTTCGCCTTTGCGCTCTCGGCGGGCTCCGGCTGCCTGCGGCTGGCCTTCGGTCTCGGGCTCGACGCCGTCTCGGAAAAGCGCGCCCTCTTCGACCTGCGCGGCGGGCGCTGGCTCATCTGGCTTTGCGCCGCGCTCTCCGCGCTGACGGCGGCGCTGATAGCGCCCGATTCCGCGGCGCTCAAGCTGGTCTCGGACGTCATAGCGCCCGGCGTGAACCTGCTGATGCTCTTCGGCCTCGCCCTGCCTGCGCTGCTCATAGGGCGCATCCGCGGGAAAATCTAAATCTCCAGCACGCCCTTGGCGCAGTCTATCATGCGCAGCATGGCGGGCGTGGCCTCGCGCTCGGAGCGTATGGCCATGCCCAGCGTCCGCTTGAGCGGCGGGTCCAGAGGTATGGCCGCCACGTCCGCCGAGCTGCCCTCCAGTATCAGCTTCGGCATGATGGTCACGCCCAGGTTGTGCTCCACCATTGAGAGGATGGTCACGTCGAAGTTCGAGGAGAGCTTCGCCTTTTTCGGTATGCCCGCGATGCGCATCGCGCGGGCCAGGTCCTCGTCCGGGACGTTGGAGGTCGTGGTGTACACCAGGAAGGGCTCGCCCTTGAAGCGGCCTATCGGGAACACCTCCGCCCCGGCCATGGGGTGGGTGCGCGGCAGGACGGCCATCATGGGGTCGTCCTGTATCTTTATCGTGTCGAAGTTGAAGTGCGGCTGCAGGCTGGTGAAGGCTATGTCTATGCGCCCGGAGCTGAGCCACTCCTCGATCTCGGGCCCGTTGCCCTCCAGCAGCTCCACCGAAATGCCGGGGTAGCGCTCCTGAAAGGCCTCGAGTATGCGGGGTATCCAGCGCAGCGAGATGCTCGAGTAGGTGCCTATGCGCACCGTGCCGCGCTCCACGCCGCGGGTGAGGGCCATCTCCTGCTCCAGGCGGTCGGCGTTCTGCAGCAGCTCGCGCATCAGCGGCGCCAGGCGCTCGCCCTCCGCCGTCAGGCGCACACCCCGGTTCCCGCGCAGCAGCAGCGGAAAGCCCGCCTCCTCCTCCAGCGAGTTCACGATGTGCGTCACGCCCGACTGCGTGTAGCCCAGGCTGTCCGCCGCCTTCGAGATGCTCCCCAGCTCCGCCGCGGCCAGCAGCGCAGCTATTTTTGCCGTGTCCATGGGACGCCCCCCTTGATATTACAAAATCTAATATCTGATATTATAATGTCTCTCTTTACTAATATCAATATGTATGTTACTTTTTAAACGAAAGAGACAGCACCCCCATCCACGGTGCGAGAAAATAAAATTGATTTTCCTCTTCCAAACTCCCATATCCACAAAAACGCCGCCCAATGGGCGGCGTTTTTGTTTGCCTTTCGGCTCACTTCTTGGCGTATTCGACAGCGATCTTCGCGGCGACGCGCGCGTTGTTGAGCGCGAGGGCGACGTTGGACTTGAAGCTCTCGCCGCCGGTCAGCTCCTTGACCTTGGCCAGCAGGAAGGGCGTGATGTCCTTGCCGTGCACGCCTGCGGCGTCGGCGGCCTCGAGGGCGACGTTGATGATGCCCTCCATGTAGTTGAAGTCGAGCCCGTCGGCCTCGTCTATCGGGTTGGCGATGAGGACGCCGCCCTCCATACCGAGGGCCCACTTGGCCTTGAGTATGGCGGCTATCTCGGCCTCGTCCTTGGCGGCGTAGTCGAGCTTGTGTCCGCTGCGGCGGCAGTAGAAGGCGGGGAACTCGTCGGTGCCCACGCCGATGACCGGCACGCCCATGGTCTCGAGGTACTCAAGGGTGCGGCCGATGTCGAGGATCTGCTTGGCGCCCGCGCAGACCACGGCCACGGAGGTGTGGGCCAGCTCCTGCAGGTCGGCGGAGATGTCCATCGTGACCTCGCCGTGCCTGTGCACGCCGCCGATGCCGCCCGTGGCGAACACGCGCACGCCGGCCATCTGAGCGATGAGCATGGTGGTGGCGACGGTGGTGGCGCCGTTGCGGCCGGAGGCGATGTACACCGGCACGTCGCGGCGGCTGACCTTGCCCACTCCGTCGGCGCGGCACATGACCTCCAGGTCCTCCTGGGAGAGGCCGACCTTCAGCTTGCCGCCCATGACGGCCATGGTTGCGGGGACGGCGCCCTCGGAGCGCACGACGTCCTCGACCTTGGCGGCAAAGTCCAGGTTCTCGGGCCAGGGCATGCCGTGGCTGAGGATCGTGCTCTCGAGCGCGACCACAGGCGCTCCGGCTTCCAGGGCCTCGCGCACTTCGGGCTTTATGTCCAGATATTCGTTCATGTGACTTCCTCCTATATCAATATGATGGGTACGCACTTTATCGGGCGGGTTGAGGATCCGCTCCATCGTCCTTATGACGGGGCTCCGGTCCTTGCGCGGCTCGCCGTAGAAGTAAAAGCCGTTTTTGAGCCAGAAGGCCTCCGCCTGCGGGTTCCCGCTAACTACGCCGAGCGCCGCGCGGCGGAAGCCGTAGCCCGTGAGCGCCTCCAGCAGCTCGGAGATGATCCGCGAGCCCTCCCCGCAGCCCTGGAGCGCGGCGTCGACCATGAAAAAGCCTATCCACGCCGTCTCCGCGTCCGGCCAGCCCACGATCAGGTCCAGGACGGCATTCAGCTGTCCGTTCCGGCCGAAAACGCCGAGGTAATATTTGTCCCGCTTGCTCTTTCCGGGAGGCAGGGCCTCCAGGTCGGCGTGCACCTCAGCCACAGTGGGAGGGGGGCAGCCGTAATACTCGTAGTAGAGCGGGTTTCCCGCGCACAGCGCGGCGATGTCCGCAAATTCGGCCTCGGTTATGTACCGCATGTTGTGCGCGTGAGTGAATTTTCTTACGTTGAGTCTGCCCATTTCAGCGTCCGTTCTCCTCCAAAAGGCTCCGGACGTTCTCGACGGACATCGCGGGGTTGATTGTGAGCTCGCTGGAGACCGAGAGCGCGCCCGCGCCGAGGGCGAAGCTGATGCTCTCTTCCGCGTCCAGGCCGTTCACGCTGCCGTAAACGAGCCCGGCCATGAAGGCGTCGCCCGCGCCGTTGGCGTTGGCCATGATCTCCACGGGCCGCAGCGCGCGCTGGATGCGCCGGCCCTCCGCGTCCGCGTAGTAGCAGCCGCGCTCGCCCAGGCTGACGGCGACGCGGCGCACGCCCCTCGCGAGCAGCTCGGCGCAGGCGGCCTCCACGCGCTCAGGCGTGTCCGTGTCCATGTCCGCGAGGACGCCGAGCTCGATGCGGTTGGGCTTTATGCAGCTGAGCCCGCCGACGAGGTGGCGGACCTTGCGCGCGTAGCTGGTGCTGACCGGGTCGAGGAACACGGGCGTGTCCCCCGCCTCGCTGATGATGGCCTCAATGGTCTCCACGGGCAGGCAGGGGTCGCAGACCACGGCCTCCGCCGCGCGCAGCTCGTCGCCGTGACTGCGCACGAGCTCGGGCGTGACGTTCTCGAGTATGCCCATGTCGGACATGGCGACCAGCATGTCGCCCTTCTGGTCGAGGACAGAGATATAGCAGCTGGAGGCCGCGCCGGGGACGGTGACGACGCCGGAGATGTCGATGCCCGCGGAGGCGGAGCTGCGCAGCACCATCTCGCCGTAGAGGTCGGCCCCGACGGCGGAGATCAGCTTTGTGCGCACGCCGAGGCGCGCGAGATTCTCCAGCACGTTCCTCGTGACGCCGCCCGCGGAGGTCCGCAGGTGGCCGGGGTTGGAATCACGCATTACTATGGGCACGCGGCTCTTGCCGTGCACGTCGATGTTCGCGGCGCCTATGCCGAGAACGTAGGGTTCAGACATATGAAAACACCTCCAGGCGGAAGCTATATTATAACATTGCTCCGCCCAAACAGGCAAGGGGCTTGGGGCAGAAATTCCCGTAAAAAACCCCCGGTCCTGGGGACCGGGGGCAGTTTTTGCTCAGTGGCAGCAGCCGTGGCCGCCTTCGCCGTGGCAGCACTCGTGGCCTTCTTCCTCGTGGTGGTGGCAGTTGGGGTTGGGGTCGTGGGCCAGGACGCCGCGGATGAGCGCCTCGACGGCGTAGTCCGCAAGGCCGGTTATCCCGCCGTAGACCTGTATGCCCGCCATGCCCAGCGCCTGCACCGCGCCGGCGCCGATGCCGCCGCAGATGAGCGTCTGCACGCCGCGCTTGGCCAGGAACTCGGCCAGCGCCTCATGTCCCGTGCCGGCGGTGTCCACCACCTCGGACGAGACGATCTCGCCGTTTTCTATGTCGTACAGCTTGAAGCGCTCGGTATGTCCGAAGTGCTGGAAGATCATCTCTTCCTCGTCGTATGTTACAGCAACCTTCATGCTTGGCCTCCTTTCGCTCGGCCCCTATATTAAATACGCTTTCCGGCGTTTCGTCAAGCACAAAATCTGTTGGTGACAGCGCCGCATCGACCGGTGTATAATGGATGCGCATCAAACAAAGGAGAACAAGATATGCCGGACCTCGAAAAGCTGCTCGACACGGACATAGGCGGTTTCTCACTGGGGAACCTGCTGGCCTCCGTGGTCATATTCCTCGTCTCGCTCATCATCATAAAGCTGCTGATGAAGGCGATAAAAAGGGCGCTGGACCGCTCGAAGCTGGAGCGGGCGATACGCAGCTTCATACTCTCGTGCGCGCGGGTGCTGCTCTGGGTGCTCGTGGCACTCATCATCGCGGACAAGCTGAGCATACCCTCGGCCTCGCTGGTGGCGGTGCTCTCCGTGGCGGGCCTTGCGTTCTCGCTCTCGCTGCAGAACACGCTCTCTAACGTCTTTGCGGGCTTCACGCTGCTGATGACGCGCCCGTTTTCCTCGGGCGACTTCGTGGAGCTGGGCACGACCACGGGCACAGTCATCTCCTCGGGTCTCTTCTACGTGTCGCTGGTCACGGCGGACCGCAAGGAGATACACATCCCGAACAGCGACGCCGCGGCCTCGCGCATCACCAACTACAGCGCGGAACCGAACCGCCGCGTGGACCTCACCTTCGGGCTCGAATACTCCTGCCCCGCCGCGGCCGTGCGCGAGGCACTGCTCGACGCCGCGAGGGCCGACAGCCGCGTGCTCACCGAGCCCGCGCCCGAGGTCGTCGTCAGCGCGTACCAGGCCAGCAGCGTGGAATACACCCTGCGCGTCTGGACGACCAACGCGGAGTACTGGAACGTATACTTCGCGCTAAACGAGAACTGCCGCACCGAGCTGGAGAAAAACGGCCTCTCCATGGCCTTCGACCGGCTCGACGTCAGGATAATAGAAGACAAATAAACCCACATACAAGGAGGAAAACACATGAGCAAGATAGTCATAGTCGGCGGCGTCGCGGGCGGCGCTACCGCGGCGGCGAGGCTCCGCCGTCTCGACGAGAAGGCGGAGATAATCGTCATCGAGCGCACCGGCTTCGTCTCCTACGCCAACTGCGGCCTGCCGTACTACGTCGGCGGCGTCATCGAGGACCAGGACGACCTGACATTGCAGTCCCCGCAGAGCTTCTTTTCCCGCTTCAACATCGACGTGCGCGTCTCCAGCGAGGTCACGAGCATAGACCGGGCCAACAAGACCGTCACTGTCTTCAGCTTTGACGAGGGCCGCGAGTACGTGGAGAGCTACGACAAGCTCATCCTCTCCCCGGGCGCGAAGGCAATGATCCCGGACACCCCGGGCGTGTACTCCGACAGAGTTCTGACTCTGCGCACGGTGGAGGACGCGCTGAGGATGCGCGAGCTCATCGAGGAGGAGCACCCGGAGCGCGCCGTCGTGGTCGGCGGCGGCTTCATCGGCCTGGAGACGGCGGAGAACCTGATGGAAGCGGGCGTGAAGGTCACGCTTCTGCAGCGCAGCGAGCAGGTGCTGCCGCCCCTGGACTGGGACATGGCCTGCGAACTGCACGCGCACCTGCGCGCGAAGGGGCTCGATTTGCGCTTCAAGCACGCGGTGGAGAGCTATGAGGAGACGGAAAACGGCATAATCGTGCACGTGAAGGACCACGAGCCCATCGAGTGCGGCTTTGTGGTGCTGGGCGTGGGCGTCGTGCCGGAGACGGACCTCGCCAAGGCGGCGGGCCTGGAGCTCGGTATGAAGGGCTCGATAAAGGTCGACAGCCACATGCGCACCTCGGACCCGGACATCTACGCTGTGGGAGACGCGGTGGAGGTCGTGAACCCCGTCACGGGCAAGAGCGCGCTGGTGGCGCTGGCGGGCCCGGCGAACAAGCAGGGCCGCATCGCGGCGGACAACATCTGCGGCATCTCCTCCGAGTACAAGGGCACCCAGGGCTCGACGGTCATCAAGGTCTTCGACATGACGGCGGCGGTGACGGGCCTGAACGAGAAGGCGGCGAAGGCCGCGGGCGTGAAGTACGCGAAGGTCCTCGGCTACTCGGCCAGCCACGCCAGCTACTACCCCGGCGGGCACAACATGAGCATCAAGACGCTGTTCGACCCCGACACGGGCCGCATCCTGGGCGCGCAGATCGTGGGCTTTGACGGCGTGGACAAGAGGATAGACGTGATGGCGACGGCGATACGCTCTGGGCTCACGGCGGACGAGCTCTGCGACCTGGAGCTGGCCTACGCGCCTCCGTACTCCTCGGCGAAGGACCCGGTGAACATGGCGGGCTTCATGATCCAGAACGTGATGAACGGCATTGTGAAGCAGCACTTCCCGGAGGACGTGCCGAGCCTCCCGCGCGACGGCAGCGTGACGATACTGGACGTGCGCACCGCGTCGGAGTTCGCGGGCGGCTGCATCGAGGGCGCGGTGAACATCCCGCTGCACGATCTGCGCTCGAGGCTGGGCGAGCTGGACAAGAGCAAGCCGATCTTCGTGAACTGCTTCTCCGGCATGCGCAGCTATATCGCCTGCCGCATCCTGACCGGCAACGGCTTCGACTGCTCCAATCTCGCCGGCGGCTGGCGCTTCTATCAGCTCGTGACCAAGGAAAAGGCCGATAACGAGCACTACCCCTGCGGCGAGCGCAAATAAAGCGCCCGCGCGCAAGCGCGTTTAAAAGTTTCGTCCACCTTTTCAAAGGTGGCAGAGTCCAGGGACAGCGTCCCTGGCCGCCCGCCGCAGCGGGCGGAACCCCCTTGCGCTCATAAAAGCGCAGGAGGGGGTCAAGGGGGAACCCTCGCCGGGGGTTCCCCCTTTTTTCTTCGCCTTGTACGTGTGCGCCGTTACGTTGGGAGGTGGTCGTTGGCCTGTCCTGCGATTCGACCCCATTTCTTTGGTGCTTGCCCAAAGAAACGGTGTCG
>OLRI01002941.1_pt1 | contig 10886 bp, 8 predicted proteins | sample 1672871 | NCBI WGS metagenome assembly OLRI01 (sample SAMEA3136732, study PRJEB25190) | human gut metagenome
ACCAGTCAGTTTGCCACTGCTCCAAAACCGCCGCGCCCTCCGTTCTGCATCCGCAACAGTTTGACTACCAGTCAGTTTGCCACTGCTCCAAAACAAAGCCCTAGTATTCGATGGGTCAACATCCGTTTGACTACCAGTCAGTTTGCCACTGCTCCAAAACTTCTGAATCGTCTTGCGTGCCATGATAAAGTTTGACTACCAGTCAGTTTGCCACTGCTCCAAAACTACCCGTTTAGCGCGTCGCTTCCGATGGTGGTTTGACTACCAGTCAGTTTGCCACTGCTCCAAAACTAGAAGCCGTCGATTCGCGCGTACTCTGCGGTTTGACTACCAGTCAGTTTGCCACTGCTCCAAAACTGAGCGGTGTACATGTACTCATCCAGCAGGTTTGACTACCAGTCAGTTTGCCACTGCTCCAAAACGCCTCCCAGGGAAAGAACATGCCCACGCGGGTTTGACTACCAGTCAGTTTGCCACTGCTCCAAAACTTGCCGGCTTGAAGCGCCATTGCGTTTGAGTTTGACTACCAGTCAGTTTGCCACTGCTCCAAAACCAGTTAACCGCACGGGCCGGCCAACGCCGGGTTTGACTACCAGTCAGTTTGCCACTGCTCCAAAACAGAAGCACGTGCCTGCGGACGTGAAGGCGAGTTTGACTACCAGTCAGTTTGCCACTGCTCCAAAACTGCGGGTCGGTGGCCGCTGGCGTGCCGCGCGTTTGACTACCAGTCAGTTTGCCACTGCTCCAAAACGGAACGTTTCGCTTCTCCTTCTCCTTGATGGTTTGACTACCAGTCAGTTTGCCACTGCTCCAAAACCGAAGCACTCCTCGGCCTGGCGCGTCGGGTGTTTGACTACCAGTCAGTTTGCCACTGCTCCAAAACGGCGCGCCGTCCTCCAGGGCGTACCTGTAAGTTTGACTACCAGTCAGTTTGCCACTGCTCCAAAACGCCACCGCCAGCAACGTGCTGGTGCGGCTGGTTTGACTACCAGTCAGTTTGCCACTGCTCCAAAACGGCATGTAGGACGTGATCACGCCGTTGCCGGTTTGACTACCAGTCAGTTTGCCACTGCTCCAAAACACCGCGCCCTGGAGATGCTGGGCAGCATGGGTTTGACTACCAGTCAGTTTGCCACTGCTCCAAAACCATTGGGGCAAAATCCTCTCTGCAGGAGGACGGACAGCTGACTGGCACATGGTTTCATGATTGAAGAAAATCCATGTCAATGCACATTTTTCTCTCGTATTCGAAAACCGCATCGTCGGGAACGTTCTCAAGCAGCAGCACGTTCAATTCCAGAAAAACCGCCTGTCGATAGAACTCTTGGACCTCATCTGGCTCCAAAAAATTCTTCAAATTGACGAAAACCAGCTGCTTTTCAAACGCGGCATCCGATGCGAATTTCAAAAACTTTATCAGGTTGTCAAGGAGCGCATCGAAGGGATCGACCTCAACGCCGAAATCAAAAGCCTTCAGGTATTTCCGCATCTCCCATTGTACTTCAAAGGCATAGTCCGATTGAAGCCGCAACCCCAGCGACGCCACCCGCTCCGACAACGCCCGTCCCGCCGTCTCTATTTCTTGGCGCACGTCATCCTCGGCCAGAAACATATCCTCGACACGTTCAAGCACCTCGCCCATCAGCGCCCTTTCCGACCAAGGAAGCTCGAAAGGGTTGAACACGAACAGGAAATAGTTTCTGGAACTGCGCCGATCCTCGCCGTTCCACAAAGCGTACGGCTCTAATGCCTCGCTATCAAGCTCGGACGCCAACGACTGGCATATCCGCGCGAACAACCGACGATTGTGAACCTCCAACACCGACACCCTGTCGCTTCCCAAGGTCAGCGCTTCGGAAAACCCAGACAGAACAAGGTTCATAGCACCACAAACCCCTCCAACGTATCAAGCTCATCATGCGACTGCCTCGCCCCCGTGATGAACTCCATCGTGGCGAACTGCTTCTCCGTCACCTTGAGCGCTTGCACCAATCCAGCCGGCGGGCGGTGCTGCCGCAAGCGGTTGATGGCTGCGCCCGCCTGTGCGTCGTTCACCACCAGCTTCGCATACACCGATTCTTGCAACATGAGGTACCCCTCTTTGATAAGATACTTGCGGAACAGCCGGTACTCTTTCCGCTGCGCCGCCGTGTCGATCGGCAGATCGAAGAACACGAACACCCTCATGTACCGGATCCTCTCTCGAGCGCCCGTCACTGCTCAAAGCCCTCGATCTTGGATGGTGCCACGTTCTTATTGAGTGCCGCAAGGCAATCCTGCACGAAAAGGGACACCACCGAATGCAGCCGATACGACCCACCCTTGTACGTCACGACGCGATTTCCTAAATCGCCCAGCAAGCGCCGCACATCCTGATCGAAAAGCTCTTGCGCATACTCGTACGCCAAGCGGTCAACGATAGGGCGGAAGGGCTCCATCAGATCGCACGAGAAATTGAACTGGTTGTACTCGCTGCGATGGCAGATGCCACATTGCGTCAAGTACCCGCGCGAAACCACTTCCCGGTTCACCATAGAGAGCAGCACGGCATACCCATAGTTCAGAGCCGCATTGACCGGAATATCCTCATCGCGAGAGAAATCGCGACCGAACAGCGTTGCGAAGTACGCACGCGCCGCATGGGCTTCCCGGTTGGTCGTGTCGCCGGACTTCACCTCATCGCGACTCGCATAGAGCCGCCTCGCAGCTTCCACAAGTCCCTTCTCCTCAAGCACGCGCGCTTGCTGGCGAATCTTCTCCTTGACCACCTGCTGCCACACGCGCTTCTTGATTGGCTCGCCCCACGACAGCTGCTCCGCCACGCGCTTACTGGCGTTATGGGCACCGTACAGCGGAAGGTATTGCCCGATGGGGTTGCATTTCTCGTCGGCAACGACCAGCGATATCTTGCACTTCGCCAACTCCGCGAGCAGATAGGCGCTCAAATACACCTGCGTGTTCTGCAGGATAATGGACGATATTTCAGACAGGTGGATCTTCTTCGTATCGTCTGTCTTTCGCACCACGAGATAACCGCCTTGGTAGCTGCATCGGCATCGGCTCTCGATGAAGACGGTCCTAAAGGCCAATCGTCTCACGCCTTTCGAACATGCCGGTGACCGAGGTGTCGGCGAACACCACATCCTCTATTTTAGCGTGCAGGAAGCTGTTGGTTATCTTCCCCGCATTAGGAGAACCCCCGATAAGGGACAGAGACACTCGCTGTTTTTTCCCAGCATAGAACTCGATCAAGCCGACAAGCAGCAACCGTTTCTCGCTCTTCGTCAGAGCAAGGAATGAATCGCGACCCTTATCTAGCACATCCCGAACAGTCTTAAATCTTGAGCACAGATAGAGAGCCTTATCCCTCAGCTCATCGAAAAGCCGACCCATAGCAGCTTCGTCTAAACGCTCTGCATCGATCCTCTTGTCGCAAACATCCGCCGCCACCTTGAGCAGCTCCCCCGTCAACGCTAGCTGACGAGCGGAATACACCACATCCAACGCGGAGAGGTAGAATTCGTCGCCACCGTAATACACCTTGGAATACTTAAGGATACGACCCCTCAAAATCCTCTCGAATCGCAAACCCTCGGCATCCGCAACGCTCATCGCATACTGCTCGACGGTCAACTTGCCGCAAGCTATCTCGCGTGCAACTGGCAAAGGAACCCCCACGAACTTGGCACAGGGCTTCCCCTTGGCATCCAACGCACGATACAGCATGAAATACGAGAATTGCTCGCCCGAATAGCCGCCGTACTTTTTCGGAGAAAGGCCCTTCTTCAAAGGCAGCTTCTTTTCTTTACCGTGAGCAGGAAGCGGCTGCTGGTTCCAAAACGCCCCCCTCGTCTCCTCGGGCATGCGCGAGATGAAGCAATCCCTGTAGTCGAAGCAGCGTTTGATACGATCGACCTCGAAGTCCGCATCCCACGCATCGCGGAACACCTCGCCCGTCTCCACGTCGAAGCCTGGCGTCAGGAAGCTCGACACGATGAATCCCGCAGAACCCGGCATCTCGCGCGTCCGGCGATAGTCGTCCGCCTGCTTTTTGATGAACTGCCGCACCACCGCCGCCATCTTCACCGGCTCGTCGTATACAGCGCTATGACGATATTGAATGAACCGCCCCACTTGGCATGCCAGATAAGCATCGTGCGCATGGTGGAAGTCGTTGATCTCGCGGCTCTTCACAAGCCCGCACTGCTCGCGCAGCTGATGCGAGACGCCCGCTTTCACCGGTCGCACATCGCTTTCGGGATAGCGCGCCTGAAGCAGCTGCTGCACCTGCTTCACGATCTGGCTCGTCTCCACCAGCTGGCGGCTGACGAACTTCCTCATCAGCTCGTCTCCCACGCTCGTACGCGTCAGGTTGTTGAACTTCTTGTCACCGATGAGCCCCGCATCGCGCAGCGTGCGCCAAAACCCCTGCATGCGCGCGATGAGCTTCTGGTCCAGCAGCAGCGAATCGAGCTTGCGCTCGTTCTCATCCGCGTACACCAGCACCTTGTTCTCGAAGCTGTCGTCTTTGGTGTAGGACTGCGGCAGGATATGATCCACGTGATACGTCTGCAACTTGTTGATGTCCAGCGGCTTGCCCGAGTACATGCACTTGCCGCACTGCATGAAGTAGAGTGTAAGCCGCTCGTCGTCGAGCGCGTGCGAGTCGCGCTCCTTCAGTTCGGCGTACACGTCGGCATGCTGGCTTTTCAAGCTGGAGAGCGCCGCGTCCAAAGCCCGATAGCGGCTCGTGGTTCGCCGGCCCTTGTTGCGGGAATCCTCGTCGCGCGTCACCTCGACGTAGATATGCGCCGGAGGCTTTCCGGCGATTCGCGCGACTTCCTCCACGATGCGAAGCGCCTGGTTGATGCCGCGGCGCAAAGCCGGCGAGCCCGTCACCTCGTCGACCGACATCCCGCCCGCCTCGTGCGCGCGCTCGAGATTGCGCTCGTCTATCTTCGCTTGGAATTCCAGCAGGTCGTCGTGGAGTATCTCCATGAGGTTCATGGCAGCCCCCATGCGGCGCGCATGGTTCGGATCGCCTTCCAGCAAGATGTCCATGATGGTCTTGGGGCCGTTGTCGGTGGCGCTGCGCAACCCGCACAGAAGCTCGCTCGACAACCTTCCCCATCCGGTGTAGCGCCTCTTGCAAAGCCTGCCTATCTGCGCATCGCTCAAACGGTCGCCGTAAGCAAGTTTGATCTTGCGCTTCAAAATGGAGCGATCCTCGAACACAGTGTTCCACAGAACAACATCCTCGGCCATAGCCGCATCGGCTTCGGACAGCTCGTCGACCTCGAGGATCTTGCAGAAGTCGTAGTGCGAGGAGAGCTGCGACTCGAACGCGTCCTCACCCTGCCCGCCGGACACGTGGTACGCGCCGCCGACAGACTTGCCGCCCTCCGGCCCGTGCCTCTTCGCCAGCCATTTCTCCACCGCCTCGTAGGTCACGCGCTTGCGCTTCTTGAAGAGTTCCTCCACGATGCCCAGGCGATCAGCCGCATCGAAGCGATAACTCTTGTCGCCGTCCTGCGTCCACTTCGCGCCATTCAGCTCGTTCAGCACGCAGAACATCTCGTAGGCAAGCGAGCAGCGCGGCAGCACCGGCTCGCCTTTCAAGTAGGTGCAGGTGCCCGTCATGCGCCGGATGAAGTCCTCCGCGCTTTGATCTTTGTCGATGACGTCTTCCCAGTTCCACGGGTAGACGCGCTCGTTTTCCATTCCCTGCTTGCGCGACGACCACGCAAAGCGCGCCTCCCCCTTGCCGTCAACCGCAGCGTTTTTCGTCGTCAGAGGCCCCACGTAATAGGGGATGCGGAACGACACGAGGGATTTCAGCTTGCCTTTTTCCTGTGCGAGGAAGGGATAGTGCCGCGCTTGCCGCTCGATGATGGCCTCCAACTCTTCCAAATGCAGCTGGTAGGGAATGGAGCCGTTGTCGCTCGTTTTAAGGCGCCGCAAAAACGTGCCCGCCTCGATCGCGCGCTCAACGGCTGCGTACCGCTCGTCTTCTTGCGCGCCGATATCCGCAAGCAGCTTCCGCACCTCTTTGAGGAAGTCCTCGTGCGAGAGTTTGCTCGTGCCCAAGTTGTATTTGGTGTAGCCCTTCGCCTTGTCCGGGTTGTAGTCGTGCGTCCCCTCGTAAAACGGACCGCGGAAGAACTCGTCGTAGCGCTCGGGCCCGTAGGCACGCACCAGGCCCTTGAGCGTCTCAAGGTCGCGGGCGTAGCGCTCGTACTCCCCCACCTTGCAAAACGAGAGCGTCTTGCCTTGCGCCTCGCTCAAAATGCCCATCAGCACGTAGGACGAGTACACCTTCTGCATCGCCTCGAACAGGTCGCGCCCCTCGTCGGGGCACGCGTACGCTTCGACCTTCTCATCGTTGGAGAGCGCGAACTTGCTGCCCTCGGCTTCAACGAAGAAGACGTGCGAGAACTCGGCCGCATATCCCACCACGGCGGAAGACACCGCTTTGGCCAGCTTCTTGTACGCTTTCTCGACGCCGAGCGCCGCTTCGGCCCTCTCGCGCTTCTCGGCCGCCCTCAAAGAAGCGTCGCTGAGCGCCCGAACCAAAGCATCCTCGTCGAAAGCGCACTCGATGTCATGTTCCTCGCACCAGTCTTCAAGCGCTTCGCGCAGCCGTTTCACCGCTTCTTTCATATTGGCGTTTCTGGCGCTGAGCGCAGGGTTGTCCTCATGCAGGAAATTGCCCCGATGCTTCACGATGTTGTGAAATGCGAGGTAGATGAGGCGGATGTCCGCTTTCTCGTCCGCCTCGGTCAACCATGCGCGCAGATGGTAGATGGTGGGAAAGCGCTTGTAGTAGTCGGCCTCGGTGAAGCCCGCGTCGTTGAACAACGGCCAGCGGTAATCGCGATGCCCCTCGGCCCGATCCTCCGGATGAAGCCGCGCTTGGTTCATGCGAACGAAGAACTCCGGATCGACCTTGGCCATTTCGGGGGCGAATATTTCCTGGAGCCAGTCAAGGCGCTGCCGCCGGCGGTCGTAGCGTCTGCGCTGCCCACGGTGCATCCGCGTATCGGCCGCCGTTTGAGCCGACGGGAAAATGCGGCTTCCCCACGTGGGTTTCCCCTTGAAGCGGCATAGGTCCCCGTTCTCGTCGAGGACGGCCCACCCCACCGATCCGGTGCCGATATCCAATCCGATCTGGTACGACTCGACATTGCGCAAATTCATGGGTTTCCCTTTCTCGAGGCACCTGCTAGAATGGGGCATATCTTGATACCAGTCAAGATGTCACTGCGAGTCAAAATAAAGGCTGAGCCTTACTTGCCTTCGGGCGCCGCGGAGGCGGCACATTGACTCCGAACGCGAAGGATCCCCTGCGGGATCCTTCGCTTTTCAGGCTAGCCGATCTTCTCCACCTTCACGGCGCACACCTTGTACTCGGGAGCCTTCGACACGCGGTCGAGGGCGGCATTCGTGAGCCAGTTGCTGTTGCCGTCCTGGAAATGGAAGGGCATCCAGGTTTGGCCGGGATTCGTCTTGCCGGACACGCGGGCTGTGGACTGGATGGTGCCGCGACGCGACGAGACGCGCACGCGGTCGCCGTCGGAAACACCGAGGGCCGCGGCGTCGCGTTCGTTGATCTCGATGAACGAGCGATCGACGATCTCGTTCACGCCGTCCGTCCTGCCGGTCATGGCGCAGGCGTTGTACTGGTAAAGGACGCGCCCCGTCGTCAGCATAAGCGGGTACTCCGCATCGGGCAGCTCGGCAGAAGGCCGGTACTCGGGAGTCGAGAACGCGCCGAGCCCCAAGGCGAACTCGCCCATGTGCAGGATGGGCGTGCCGGGATGGGCCTCGCTCGGACAGGGCCACTGCAAACCGCGGCCGGCAAGCGCCGAGCCGTCAAGGCGTTCATGGCTCATCCCGCCGTAAGAAGGCGTGAGCGAGGCGACCTCGTCCATGATCTCGGCTGCGCTCAGAGACGGCTGAGCATAGCCCATGCGGTTCATGACCTCGGTGAACATCTCCGTGTCCAATCGCGCGCCCGTCGGCCCCGCGACCGCCTTGCGCACGCGCTGCACGCGCCGCTCGGTGTTCGTGAACGTGCCTTCCTTCTCGGCGTAGCTGCGACCGGGCAAAACGACGTCGGCGTACTTCGCCGTCTCGGTGAGGAACAGATCGTCCACCACAAGGAATTCGAGCGCCTCGAGCGCCCGGATGACGTGCGCCGTGTCGGGATCGGTGCGCACGGGATCCTCCCCGAAGAGGAACAACCCCTTGATGCCGCCCTCGATCATGGCCGGGAAGCACTCGGTCGCCTTGAGGCCGCGCGTGCGGGGCAGCGGCACGCCCCACGCCTTCTCGAAGCGACGCGCCACCTCGGGATCGGCCACTTTCTGGTATCCGGGCAGATCGTCCGGGCCCGCGCCCATGTCGCAAGCGCCCTGCACGTTGTTCTGACCGCGCAGCGGGTTCACGCCGCCACCCGGTTTGCCGAGGTTTCCCGTGATCATCGCGATGTTCGACAGCGCCATGACGCCGTCGGTGCCCGTCGAGTGCTCGGTCACGCCAAGGCAGTACATGATGGCCGCAGCATCGGCTGCGGCGTACATCCGCGCCGCCTGCACAAGGTCGCGCCGGTCGATGCCGCACACCTCCTCCACCCATGCGGGTGTGCAGTCGCGCACGGTGGCGGCAAGTATCTCGAAGCCCTCGGTGCGCTCGCGCACGAAGTCCTCGTCGTAGAGGTCGTTTTGGATGAGGTAGTTCACGACGCCGTTCGCGAACGCGACGTTCGTGCCCGGCCTCAGCTTCAAATGGATGTCGGCCTGCGCCGCCAGCCCGATGTCGCGCGGATCCACCACGATGAGCCGGCATCCCCGCTCGACCGCGGCGCGGATCTGCATGCCGATGACCGGATGTGCCTCCTCGGGGTTCGACCCCACGAGCATGATGACGTCGGCCTTGCGCGTCACGTCTTCGATTGAGTTCGTCATCGCCCCCGAACCAAGCATGGTCGCCAGACCGGCGACCGTGGGGGCGTGTCAAACACGCGCGCAGCAATCCACGTTGTTCGTGTGGAACGCCGCGCGGGCCATCTTCTGGAACAGGTAGATATCCTCGTTCGTGGAGCGCGAGCACGCGAACGCGGCAAGCGATTCGCCCCCGTGCGCGTCGCGCAGCTCCGTGAAGCGGCGCGCCACCAAATCGAGGGCATCGTCCCAAGCGGCGGGCTCGAGCTCTCCCGTGGCGGGGTTGCGCACAAGCGGCGTGGAGAGGCGATCGGGCGCGTCCACGAAGTCGAAGCTGGCCGAACGCCCCTTCACGCACAGAAGGCCGTGGTTGGACGGACCGTCGGCCGCCTCGGCGTCCACGATGCGGCCGTCTTTCACCACGAGATCGAGCTGGCAGCCCACGCCGCAATGCGGGCATGTCGTGCGCACGCGCTTCGTCTCCCACGAACGGTAGTCCGTCCGGCGCTTCTCGACGAGCGCTCCGGTCGGGCACGCTTGCGCGCAGTTGCCGCACGACTCGCAGTCGGTGGCGCGCCACCCTTCGCCGAACGGCGCCTCGATGGTCGTGCGCACGCCGCGCTTCCCGGCAACAAGCGTGTGGTTGTGCGCGGCCTCGTTGCACGCCCCCACGCAGCGCTGGCAGCGAATGCACAGATTGGGGTCGTAGGAGAGGAACGGGTTGGCGTCGAGCACCGGCTCGCGCTTCTGCGCCACCTCGTAGGAAGACGCGAGCACGCCGAACTCGCGGCACAGATCCTGGAGCTCGCACGCGCCGTTCTTCTTGCACGAGAAGCAGTAGTTCGTGGAGTCGAGCCCGTGGTCGGCGACGATGAGCTCGAGCGCGATGCGGCGGTAGGCCTCCACGCGCGGAGAGGACGTCGTCACCGTCATGCCTTCGCGCACAGGCGTCGAGCACGCCGGAACCGGATGATCGAGGCCCTCCACGTCCACCACGCACACGCGGCACGAGGCGATGGCACCGCGCTCTCGCAAGCGGCACAGCGTCGGAATGCGGATGCTTGCCCCCTGTGCGGCCTCGAGGATGGTCGCGCCCGCCGCAGCCTCCACCGCGACGCCGTCGATGATGATGTTAGGCATACTGCTCCCTGCCTCCCTCGAGCACGCCGCAGCCGAACCGATCGCAGCGCAGGCACCGCCCGCACTCCTGCGCGACCTCCTCGCGGCTCATACCCGTCTCAACGTTCAGAAAATCCCGTTTGCGCTCGCGCGCCGGACGCTCCCCCAGCTCCACGCGCCCCATGGGCGTGCGGTCGTTCGGAAGGGCGCTCGGCACCTCCACCTCGTAGGCCAGCTTGTGGTGAAAGCCCAGATGCTCGTCGATATTGCGCGCAGCCACCTTTCCCGCCGCGATGGCGCGAATGACCGTCGCCGGCCCCGTTTGGCAGTCGCCGCCCACGAAGATATGCTCGAATCCCGCGGCGCGCAGACACTCGTCGGCGACGAGGCACCCCCGGTCGGCTTGCATGCCGAACTCCTCGAACGGCGCGGTGACGACGTCCTGCCCCACCGCGACGAGGACGATATCGGCGGGAATGAGACGCTCGGGCTTGTCGGCCGCGACGGGCGCGGGTCGGCCGCGCTTCACGGGGCCGATCATCTGCGGGCGCGTGACGAGCGCCGACGGCAGCGCCAGCTGGTATGTCATTGCGCCGGGGCTGCAGGGACAAACGTTTGACGCTCTGTGTACGCCCTACGACGAGGACTATCCCCTGCGCCTGGCCGACTACACCGACGCGCTGTGGAACCGCGGCGTGCTGGATGAAACAAAGCAGACCGTCTGCTTTAAGGATTCCCCGTTTGCGCGTGCTAAGCTGGACGGTGCGGCGCTGCTTTGCGCGGGCGGGCAGGAATACCCGATTTTGAAGGTCGATGACCACGACG
>OLRI01002943.1_pt1 | contig 10877 bp, 7 predicted proteins | sample 1672871 | NCBI WGS metagenome assembly OLRI01 (sample SAMEA3136732, study PRJEB25190) | human gut metagenome
GTCATTGGCCACTTCCACCTCAAATCCGCTCAGCTCCAGATAATCCTTCTCCAGATCTGCGATGGCCTCTTCGTCTTCCACGATCAGTATCTTATTCATTTACCGGCACCTCCTGATATTTCCGGAGGACAAAATACATGGGGGTCCCAGTGCCTTCCCGGCTGGTGGCCCATATTTTTCCTCCATGGTCTTCTATGATCTTCTTTACAATGGACAGACCAATCCCGCTTCCTCCTTTGGAAGAATTTCGCGAAACATCGGTTCTGTAAAAACGGTCAAAAATATACGGCAGATCCTTGGCGGCAATCCCCTTGCCGTTATCCTCGATCTCCACCTGGATAAAATCACCCACATCCTTCACACGAAGCTGGATGATCCCCCTTGGCTTCTCCATATACTTAATGGCATTACTCACGATATTATGGATCACACGGCGGATCTGCTCACCATCCGCAATAACCTGCACACCCTTCTCCACATAATTGGCATACACAAGCTCGATCCCCCTGGTCTCCATCTCAAGCCCAAGCTCCTCCGCACAATCCGAAAAATAATCCTCCACATTCAGCTTGCTGAACGTATACGGAATACGGTTGGTATCGATCTTGGAATAAAAGGTCAGCTCATTGATCAGATGATCCATCTCATTGGTCTTATTATAAATGGTACGCACATACCGGTCCATCTTCTCCGGCGTATCCGCCACACCATCCATGATTCCCTCCACATACCCCTTCACCGCAGTGATCGGCGTCTTCAGATCATGGGAAATATTGCTGATCAGCTCCTTATTCTCCTTATCCATCAGGATCTTCTCTTCCGTGGACTCCTTCAGACGCTTACGCATCTCCTCAAAATCCTGGCAAAGCTGGGAAAATTCATCATTCCCCTCAACCTCCAGCACAAAATCCAGATTCCCCTCCTTGATGTTCTTGGTAGCCTTCTTAAGCTTCACCAGCGGAACCGCAATGCTCCGATAGATCCACAGCCCTACGGACAATGCGGTAAAAACAAGGATGATCGTTGCGGTCAGGATCATATCCTTAGCCATCAGCTTCACCTGGCTGCTGGAAGACTGCGGCAGCAAAATATCATAGACCATCTGGCTGGAATCCGAAGCCTGGCTGCTGCTCTCCTGCACATGCTTCGCCTGCGTCTGGCTGAACCCGTACAGACTTGCGGAAAAAAGAAGCAGCGGCAGCAGGATGATCGCAACGAAGCCCACAATAATACGTGTTTTTAACTTCATCTGTATCTCCGTCCTTTATAAATTCACACATTCACATACACGTATTATAACATAAACTATATTCCCTATCTCTAAATTTTCTATAAAAAACCCCATCTTCCAGCATCAGTATTATTCCATTTTGTTCTAAACTATGCTATCATATTTTTGTTGTCCACCCGATACCCGGCAACGGGAGGAGGTGAGTTCTTTTGGAAATTATTATCTCTTTTCTTGTTTCCTGCATGGCAAACATAACTGCCTATTACGTTTGCAAATGGCTAGACGGCAACAAGTAGGACAACGCTAACCTAGTGGTTTCTTGTCCACTATAAAAAATTAGAAGAAGCCCCCGGTATTGGCACTACCGGGGGCTTCACTCTTTGTTCTTTTGGAACTATTACTATCTCTTTTGCCTAATGGCATTATATCATATGCATTTCTTAAAATCAATATTCCTGCCAAAAGGATATATAAATATTTTTTTTGACTCTCTTACAGATACTTCTTCAGAGTCTCAACCTTGTCCAGATGCTCCCATGGAAGATCAACATCTGTACGGCCGAAATGACCATAAGCAGCAGTCTGCTTGTAGATCGGACGGCGAAGGTCAAGCATCTTGATGATACCAGCCGGACGAAGATCAAAATTCTCACGAACGATCTCAACAAGCTTAGTCTCAGAAAGCTTACCTGTTCCGAAGGTATTCACACTGACAGAAGTCGGATGCGCAACACCGATTGCATAGGAAAGCTGGATCTCACACTTGTCAGCAAGACCTGCTGCAACAATGTTCTTTGCAACATAACGTGCAGCATAAGCAGCAGAACGGTCAACCTTTGTGCAGTCCTTACCGGAAAAAGCACCGCCGCCGTGACGTCCTGTTCCGCCGTAGGTATCAACGATGATCTTACGACCTGTCAGACCACTGTCACCGTGAGGTCCACCGATAACAAAACGACCTGTCGGATTGATGAAATACTTCGTATCCGCATCAACCATATCAGCCGGAATAATCGCATCAAAAACATACTTCTTAATATCCTCATGGATCTGCTCCTGAGTAACATCCGGATCATGCTGTGTAGAGCATACAACAGCATCGATTCTCTTCGGCTTGCCAGCCTCATCATACTCAACAGTAACCTGAGTCTTTCCATCCGGTCTTAAATATTTCAGAGTGCCGTCCTTACGAACCTTTGTCAGCTGCTGAGCAAGCTTGTGAGCCATGTTGATGGCATATGGCATATACTCCTCAGTCTCATTGGAAGCATAACCAAACTGAAGACCCTGGTCACCGGCACCGATGGAATCCAGCTCGTCCTCATTCATATCGTCCTCTTTCTGCTCAAGAGCCTTGTCAACACCCATAGCGATATCTGTGGACTGCTTGTCAAGTGATGTGATAACCGCACAGGTATCTGCGTCAAAGCCATAATCCGCATTGTCATATCCGATCTCACGGATAGTATCGCGAACGATCTTCTGGATATCAACATTAGCCTTGGTTGTGATCTCGCCCATAACAAGTACAAGACCTGTTGTAGTAGCAGTCTCACATGCAACACGGCTCATCGGATCCTGTGCCATCATAGCATCAAGGATCGCATCGGAAATAGAGTCGCAGACCTTGTCAGGATGACCCTCAGTTACAGATTCAGATGTAAATAAAATTTTCTCCATGATCTTCTCCTTTTGTAATAAAACAATGGTTATATACATAAAAAACAGCCCGTACAATCCGGACTGTTTAAATTCTGTAAACAATCCTCTTATTGTTCGATTGCTCGCTCAGGTTGGCACCTTCCTGGGTTATCCGGGGTTGCCGTGGCTTCATAGATCCTTTGTATCTCCACCACTCTGAATAAAAGGCTATCTTTTATGAAATTTACTGCAACACATACAATATACTTATCATACCAAAATGTCAAGAGCAATTTTCGATAAAAAATATCACCCGCTGCTTTTTCATCCCCAATACGTAAATATTCCAAAAAAAGAACCGGGCATCCACATCGCCCGGTTCTTCCATCGATCATCCTTCAAAATGATCCGTTATTTATTTTTTCTTCTTTCTTTTAACTCCATAAGCTGCACCACCGCCAACAATGATCGCTGCTGCAAGGATTCCAACCCATACGCCGATCGGTGTATCATCGCCGGTCTTTACAGAACGTCTTGCTGTACCACTGGTATCGTTCGGAGCAGTTCCGCCCGCTGTACCATTATTCGGGATCGGAGTGATCCGATCATTTCCACCATGATTTGTTCCAGGTGTAACAGTCGGAATCGGTGTCGGCTCAGAAGAAAGACTGTTGGTGATCTCCTTTGTTACAGTATATCGGTTATCATTATTCAGTGTAACCTCACCCTGACCGGTAACTGTATACTTAAAGGTATCATCATCAACCGGATTTCCATCCTTATCCGTCTCCAGAACAGTATAAGTAACACTGTTGATCTCCTGATCTGTTGGAAGATCCACTGTTACCTGAACACTATCATTCTGTTTCAGAGTCACTACCTTCTCAAGCGTCAGCTCACCGTTACTCTCAGTGGAGAACAAACCAGCATAGAACGTATCATCCACAGTAGAAGCAACACCATCGATCATCACATTCTTCTTAATGTTGATATATCCGTTACGGCTGAATATATCCGGAATCTTTGTATAATAGTTATTTACATAAGCCGCAGCCTCAGCAGCACCACTATCTCCACCGATCACAACCTGATTGGACTTCTCTTCATTCTCACCATTCGGCTTCGTTACATCGTAGTAGTAAAAATTCTGATCATCCACCTTGATCTCCGTATTCTGCTGAAGAAGATTTCCATCCTCATCCAGCTCAAATACATAATAGGTGCCATCCGGAACATCCGTCCATGTAGCTGTGCCACTGGAAGCATTCTGGATATGGATATCCTGTAAATAATCATCACGGAACGGGATCGTACCTTCCTGATCCGAAAAAACGCCAACCTTATAAGTTACATCCTCTTTCGTTTCCAGAGGAATCACATTCCCGTTATCATCAACATTATAGATCCTCTTCGTAACCTGGATCTGTGTATGCTTCTGCGGATTACTTACAGACTTCGGATAAGCCTGTACATCGTACATCCAGCCCTGCTCCTGATCTGCAAAAGGAACGGAGATCAGCATCGGTGAAACCATAACACTGCTGTTTCCATCTGTCTGCACCACCAGGTACATACCCTCAGCCAGATCAGCGAAAGTCATATTCCCCTCTGCATCAGAGGACTTGGACATACCCCACACATCCACGCGTCCGCTGACGATCATAGCCGCCAGCTTCTCTGCCGCTTCATACCAGCCGTCAGCCGTCGTGATGGAATCAAAATCGATTGCTGCGGCAGCCAGTGCCTCATCCAGCACGAAATGCACATTGCCATCAAAATTCACACTGCCAACCTTGTAGATCGTCAGCCCTACATCCGGCAGCGGAGTCTGGTTTCCCTCTTCATCCGCCTGCTGAACCGTCAACGTCAGATTACCTGTTTTTCCAGCTTCATAATCCCCGGCGAAAACCGGCTGCAAAACACTCGTGACCAGCATAGCCGTCAGCATCAGAACAGCCAGAAGGCTCCGGAATATTTTCCCTTGCTTTCTTCTATTTTTCATCGCTCTCTGCCTCCTCTTTCCTTTCTGAAAGCTGCTTCTTTTTCCGTTTTTTGTCCCTATGACGGACGATCAGATAAATCAGCAGGATCAGAACAAGCACTGCAGCGCCGCCGGCCAGAACCCTCTTCGGATCCACAACAGCAAGCTTCTGCGGTATCGTTTCGTCATTCTTTGTATCTTCCACCACATATTTCGTCCGCACTCCCCGGACAAGAAGCCTGTGGGTGTTAACTCCATAAGGGGTACACGTGATCAGAGTCACATGATCTTCACCCTCGATAATATCCAGGTCACTGGTCTCATCCGGAAGCACCGTCTTGATCTGATCCACCCTGTAGGCCAGATGCTTGCCAAGAATGTGCAGGATAAAAATATCTCCCTTTTCCATCTGATCCAGATCTGTAAAAAGCTTCGCATTCGGAAGACCTCGATGCGCCGCCAGAACCGCATGGGTGCTCTTGCCTCCGATAGGAAGGCTGGTACCCTCCACGTGGCCCACACCCTTTTCCAGCACGGTCTTGCTCAGTCCGTGATAGATAGCCAGTTTCGCTTTGATCTTCGGGATCTCGATACTGCCCATCAGTCCGTCACCGTTAGGATCCAGGACTCTGTCATAAGGATGACTCAGTTCATAAGTATCCTCTTCCTCAAAAGCATCTACAATGGCATTTACCGGATGCTCGGCATTATACTCCTTCGCCTCTTTCCACAGCCTGTCATAGTCATTGTCCGAAAGCTCCGTTACCGCTTCCTCGTACTTACTGACCAACTGGGCGTTACGGTACTGGTTCCACATATCACTGATCGTAGGATAAAAGAACACCCCCGCCCCCGCCAGAAACACCAGGGCAATAAAAATGTTCAGGACAACATTACTCTTTTTCTTTTTTTTCTTTTTAGCCATAAACTATTTCCTGCGTCGTTTTTTGTTCTGAACAGAATTGATACCGGCAACCAGGACCACCGCGATCACAATTCCGATCACAACACAGAGAGCAAGCATCGGAAGCGTCGGATTGGTGATTCCGGTAACCTTCTTCTCTGCTTTCTGAACCGCCTTCGCAGCCTTCATCGGAACTCTGTGTCCCCTCACCAGAAGTCTGTGCGTATTCACCGCATAAGGCGTACACGTAACCAGCGTTACATAATCATCCCCATCCGTGATACCCAGAGACTCTGTCTGCTCCGGAAGAACGGTAAGAATCTGATCCACCTCGTAGGCAAGCGTCTTACCCAGCACATGCAGGTAAAAAATATCTCCCTCTTCCACAAGATTCAGATCTGTAAAAAGTTTCGCACTTGGAAGTCCTCTGTGTGCCGACAAAATACAATGGGTACTCTTGCCGCCAACCGGAAGACTGCTGCCGAACAAATGACCGGCACCCTTCTCCAGAGACTCATCTGTCGTGTAATGATAGATTGGAATGCTCACATCGATCACAGGAATCTCCACATACCCCATCATTCCATCACCATTCAGGTTCAGAAGAGACTCATATGTACTGTCCGTCTGTCCATCCCTCACGGAAAAAGCATCCGGCACACTTTCCTGCTTGATCTGTTCGTTATACTCCTGCGCTGCCTTCCACATACTGTCAATCTTCTCCGAATTATCATCCGAAGAAACACTGCTGCTATAATTACTGATCAGCAGGCTGTCCCTGTACCGGTTCCAGGCATCACTGACCATTGGATACAGCAGTATGGACAACCCTATCAGAAACAGCAAACCAAGTCCAATATAATTTTTCTTCTTATTCTTTCTCATAGGTTTCTCCATACTGTTGTATTTACCACTCCCGGCCCCCGAAAGGGCCGGGCGGTAAAAGATTTACTACTATGTTTTAATACTTGCTTTGTCGTTGCTTATAAATAATTTTTGAATTGAATCGATCCGGCAATCAAACGATTACTCCTCAGATCCTTTTCTGCGGCTGATGAAGAAAGCACCAGCAGCGCCAGCCATAACTACAACACCGATGATAGTGAAGAGGTATGTTCCCATGCCACCTGTGGATGGAAGGGAGGAAAGTCTTGAATCTTTCAAGTTACCACTCTGTGTAAAGTTTGCTGTTGCTACATCTCCCTCAAAGGTAAGATTAATATTCGCACCAGCTTCGTTAATTGAATAACCATTTGGTGCTTTTGTCTCTGTAAAGTGATACTCGCCTTTATCTAAACCTTTAACTGTTATCTCACCGTTTGCATTAGTAATCACAGTCGTTGCATTTTCTCTAATGGAATCAGGATTATATGTGTAAATCCCTGTCTTCTCATTATAATCAAACTTTAATGCAGTTCCTACAATTTTTTCGTTATCTGTTGTTGTTACTTTATGCACTGTAAATTCAGCATTTGCAAGTTTCTTTCCGGCATCGTTAGCATCAACCTTTGTTAATACAATAGTACCAGTGTAAAGATCAACCTTATCATTAGTACCGCCATATTCGCTTCCGCTCTTATGACCCTTAGCAGTGTTATTTACAGTTACGTCAGTAATCTTTGCACTATATTTAACAGTAACTAACACACCTGCATTGGGGTTGTCTGCATTTGCAACTAAGCTGTCTAAATTAATCTCAAAGGAATGTTTGTTATCTTTATTTGGAACAATAGTAGTCTCAACTGAAGTAGGCTTTTGCCCATCGCCTAATACAACTGTTCCAGCTACATTTCCATCTTTACCTAACACATAGTCAGCACCTTCAATTGTATCTGTAATCCTAAATGTTCTACTTTCTGTATTGTTTGCGTCAATGTAAGGAACGTATGTTTTGATTGTATATTCAACTACATCACCAATTGCAACTGCATGATCCTCATCACCAACAGTTTTTTCAATATCCAGATGTGATCTTTTTGCCTCCACTGTTGTATTCAGAAGTGTTGGTGCAGTCTCATAAGTACCAAATCCTACATATGCTGTTGCTACTTTGTAAGTATATTTATCCTTTTCAGCATCGAATGCATACACACCTGCTACGCTTACACCCAGACTCTCTTTATTTTCTAATATAATCCACTGAGCATTTTGATTAGATTTAATAGTACTTAAAGCTTTATCAATCTCTGCATTGCTAATAGCATTTGTGCCTTCTGGAATATTCAATTCCGCATTTGACGCTGCATTCGGATTATCTTTAAGAATAAGCATCCATAATGTAGTCTGAGCATTTTTTCCTGTTGCTTCTGTAAATGCACCTTCAGCTACTGTGTTACTAAATTTCCAACCTGTTGGCTGAGTCTGATCAGGTTCAATAATCTGCATATACTTTAATGAATCCGCATCTGCAAAATTTGTTAATGTGATAGTCGCACTACCATCTGCAAAAACCGCTGTGCACATAGACAGTACCATAACCGCTGCCATTAATAATGCACCAATCTTTTTAAATAAATTTTTCATAAGGTTTGCTCCTTTCTTTCTCTGCATTTTTCTTTTTCGCCCTTCATCGGCCATTTACAATTAATGTGTTACGATCTCTTTGCTTCTTCCTCCCTTCGTTTATTATTTATAAACAACAGGAGTGCAGTTGCAAGAATCGCTACACCACTGATTGTAAATCCATAGGTTCCCGGTCCACCGGATTCTGGTAAGGAATATACCTTTGCATTTTCAATCTTATATCTCTCATCAGAATTCTTTACTATTACTGTTTTTCCGTCATTCTTTGTAACTGTAACTTCTCCGTTATTTTTAATGACGATTTTCCAAGGCTCAGTTACTAACGAATAGCCTGTAGCTGCTTTTGTTTCATTTAACAGATAATTACCTGGAAGCAATTTTTCAAATCCAAATGTTCCACCATTTTCAGATGTCACAGCTTTGACTTCTTCACCTTTAGTCCAGCTTTCATCCGCTTTATAAAGTTTAAACATTGCTCCATTAATCGTTATATTATTATCTGCCGCATCAACTTTTACAAAATCTACATTAGCCACAGTTTCTTTGTTAGTATAATCAACTTTACCAACACATCCTGGACCTGCATAATTTGCATAATCAACACTTCCAACGTTCAGTGCTTCAGCCTCTAATGCATTTTTGTTATCGTTGTCTGTACCAATTGTAAATTTGATATCTTCACTCTCTTCAGATTTACAATTTGTTACCTTTGAATCATTACTTGCATTTAACAACTGATAACCACTCTTGCTTACTTCCTGCACAATATACTCACCACGAGCCAACCCGGCAACAATGGCTTTTTCGGATTCATTATTCCCCATAGTGAACTTAGCGTCGGTATTCCCAGCTTTTACAGTCGCAGTTACTATTGTTACAAGATTTGATTCATCTGCACTACCTTTATAAATATTAAAGGTAAATGTTCCATCTTTCTTTGCAACATCTTCAAGCTTCTTAGTAATCTGAATCTGACCTTTGATAATATGGATTGTATAAACTCCATATTCTTTATCTGGATAATTCTTAGTGTCGCTATTTATAGCGGTTACTATGTGGGTCTCTCCACCAGCAATATGCCCATCTGTATTTGCTGTACTACCTGGCTTTTTGCCAACTGTCTCTGTCGGTTCACCAGCATTATACGTTACTTTCAGATAATATCTAGTAGGATCTTCTGTTGGATGATCCCCTGCCATACTCTCCAAATCAGTAAGTTCATCATTTCCAAATGTTTCATCTTTCGCCCAACTACAAGTAAGATCATCTCTAGTTACCCGTACTGGCTCCAGTTCTTTAGTCGTCTCATTATAGACATAGTTTTTGCTTTTCTGCAAAATAGAACTCAACATAGAATCTGGTAAATCAGCTGTCGGTGTTGGATCTCCTAAGAAAATAACCTTCTCAAGATTATCCACTGTCAGATCTGCTTTTACATTAACTGTTGGCTGTGGTAAAATCGCGTCTCCATATCCTGTAGAAATCTTGGAATCCGGTGATACGTTGGTTGGAACATTGTTGCCACCGATGTAATCATCTTTGGCTTTTACTTTAATAGATCTACTCCAACAAGCATCGCCGGCTTTATTTTCCTTTTTATTAGGAATTCTCTGTCTTTCCCATTTAATACACTGATTTCCCTTAGCATCAAGATAAACTGTTCCGTCTTTAACTTGGACTGTTTTTCCATCCTTTAACTGATCCGCTGTGATAGCATTTCCCTCTTTGTCAAGAATTACAAATCTCGGATCAATTACATCTGTAACAGTAGCATTCTGAATAGCAGTATCCTCAGTAACTGTATGTTGGATTTTCTCAAAAATTTTAGCAAGATCCTCCGCATTAGTCGCATTAAATGCACAACCTTCAGATGCAATTCCTGGATAATTTTTCGAATCTTTTTCATCACCTGCCAGGAATTTTTGTCCTCTCTCACTTAATGCAAAACCTACCGTAAATACTTTGATACCTTTATCCTTTAAGCTCTTAGCGGCAGTTTCTGCCTTTTGCTGATAATTCTTATCCCACTTATCACTAGGACCTGTTGGTTCTCCATCGGTAAACAAGATTACATATTTAGGATTTTTAGCATTATTCAAGAGTTCCAATGCTTTATTTAATGCTGTATCTGGTGATGTTCCGCCTGTTACAGACAACTGACTAACATTTTTTATCAAAGTATCCTTATTTTTATCAACATTTAACAATGTCTCTGTAGCATTTGTAACAGCTGTATTAAATGGCGCTAGTCCTATATTACTCTCAGATGAACTTGTAGCCGTATTTCTTATAAATTGATTTACTACTTCTTTTAACGCAGTTATTCTTGATGGCCACTGATATATTTTAGTATCATCAGAATCCCCAATCTCCTGCCAATAACTCCCAAACAAACCAGTATAATAATACATCCACTTATTACCTACATTAATCATTGGATACTTCTTCTTATAGTAATAAATCTTATTTGGCTTCAATGAATTTCTAATACTATTATATTTTCCAACGCTAACGTATCCTGTCTCCGTATCTCCCGCTGTCTGTGTATATCTCATGGAGCCAGAAACATCTAATGCCATTACTACATCCGCAACTCC